>Ga0114978_10000626_pt1 | contig 30396 bp, 26 predicted proteins | sample S_140212_EF_Meta_FD_87027 | JGI IMG/M metagenome (GOLD analysis project Ga0114978, IMG submission 87027) | Freshwater microbial communities from Lake Simoncouche, Canada to study carbon cycling - S_140212_EF_MetaG | ecosystem: Environmental > Aquatic > Freshwater > Lake | place: Lake...
CCAGGCAACTCTGGAGGCGCGCTCTTCGATGCCAGAGGGAATATTATTGGCTTGAATGGGCGGGCATCATTTGAGAAGCGAGGACGAGTGAACGTCGGGGTGGGCTACGCGATATCGGCCAATCAACTCCGAAACTTTTTTGGGAGCTTAAAGGGAGGCCGTCTCGTCGATCATGCAACGCTCGGCGCCACGGTGGCTACCGCACAGGACGGCAGCGTGGTTGTTTCAGATATTCTCGAATCATCCGATGCTTACCGGCGAGGCCTTCGATATGACGACGAGATCGTTTCGTTGGCCGGTCGGAGCGTGCGCACGGTGAACGCATTGAAGAACGTCCTCGGCACGTTGCCGGCGGGGTGGCGGGTGCCGCTGGTGTTTCGTCGTGCAGGGCGACGCAAGGAAATTCTGGTGCGGCTGGTCGGAGTGCATGCGTCGAGCGATTTGGCGGCGATCGTGGCTGGCGAAGACCGCTCGTTGCCGCGGAGGCCTCGCGACAAGCCCAACAAGCCCGGCCAGCCGAGCGATGCCCAGCACGGTCGGCCGAAGGCGGTGCTGCCGGAGTCCCTGCGAGGGCTTTACGAGGAGCGACGCGGATTCACAAACCACCACTTTAACTCTTTGGAGCGCACGCGAGTGGCTAGGCAGATAGCCGTACACGGCGATTTCGCTGCATGCCATGGATCGTGGCTGATTGTTGGTTCGCTGGCTACAGGGCAGCCGTTTCGCATCGAGCTTTCAGACGCACGGGGCACGATCGATCTGCCGACGGGCACGACAACAGTGGATGCCAGCGGCGACTTGGATTCCAATCCAAGCCCACCCGGCAGCGGCGGCATGTTAGCGGCGCTGCTGCTGTGGCGTCGATTGGTGCTGGGCGGGCCACAGGCTTTGGGGGGCACGACGTACTGGGGTACCGCGCCGCCGGATCCGGCCGCGTTTGCGGAGGCAGTCCAAGGCGAGTACGTGGACATCCTGGAATCATCGGTATCGGGCGTCGAGGCCCGCTTCGCAGTGGATTCTCGCGGTGCGATCGTGGGCATTGAGCTCTGGACGACACCCGATGCCGACCCTTGCGAGGTGCGGCTGGTCACACCTTTGTCCGCCGACGCAGCCAACCCGCTTTCAGAAGGCATGCCGGCCACGATGGAAGTGCGCTACGGAAACGATCTGTTTGGCATCTTTCAGATCCAAAAAGTCGTGATGGAGACGGCCGATAAAAATCCTGCAAATGAAAATGCCGCCACGGGCGATGATGAAGATGAAAGCGGCAAACCAAGCGATGATTCTCGAGATCCCAGCCCCGTTGTGTCGCCTGCTCCATCGGGAGATGCCACTGGAGCAACACCATGATTTACTACGGGCAACAATCGCAGCGTGGCCACGAGGCTCTCATGGTTGCTGTGTTCTGCTGGATTGCTTTCGGAATGGGGGCGGCTCAGGCCGCCTCCCCGGAGGAAACGATCGCCGGCGCCGCTCGGAAAGTCGTCAAGCTGTATGGGGCGGGCGGTGTGCGGGGGCTTGAGGCGTATCAGACCGGCATCCTCATTTCCGCCGAAGGGTATGTTGTTACGGTGATGAGCACCGTGCTTGATGCAGATGAGATTGATTGCGTGCTCGACGATGGCAGGCGATACAAAGCAACACTGACGGGAGTCGATCCCCGCCGAGAGTTGGCTGTACTCAGAATTGAAGGGGAAGACCTGCCCTCATTTTCCCTCCAAGAGTCTCCGCGAGTTACCGTGGGCACGCGCATTTTTGCGATGTCAAATCTCTTTGGCGTGGCTGTCGGCGATGAACGCGTCAGCGTGCAGCACGGTGTTGTTTCGGGTATCGTTCCGCTTGACGCACGCCGCGGTGCCTACGAGGCGCCCTACCGCGGGGATGTGTATATTTTAGACTGTACAACGAACAATCCTGGCTCGCCGGGAGGAGCGCTTGTGGACTGGCACGGGCGACTGATCGGCATGCTCGGCAAGGAACTCCGTGCCAACGCCAGCGGCATCTGGCTCAACTACGCGATGCCAATCGAAGAAGTGGCCCGCGGTTACGAAGCGATTCAAGCAGGGCAGGCAGCAACGCCATCCGATGGCCAGTCGCCGGCTGTGGGTATGCTCTTCGACGCACTGCGCATGGGTGTGGTGCTTGTCCCTGATTTACTCGACAAAACACCCCCCTTTATCGAATCGATTTGCAAAGATTCTGCTGCCGCCAAGGCTGGCCTCCGCCCCGACGATCTGCTCGTTGCCGTCAACGGGAGGGCCGTGGCATCCCGCACGGCCGTGCAGCAGGCGTTGGCCGATCTGGCCGAGGGGGATCCGGTGCGGTTTGTCATTGTGCGAGATGGCGCGATCGTCGAGTGCGACCTGGGTCAACGTCCATCAGATGCGAGGAAGCCGTGAGTTGGATTGATAGAAGCCGCGGTGAAATGAGCCGATCAGAAGTGTGGGTGACCGGGCTGATGCTTCTGTGTTGCGGAATCGGCACCACGCAGAACACAGTCTGCGTGAGTGGCGCGCGTGCCAGCGACACGCTTGCAATCGAGGAGGAATCCGCCTTTCGGGTTGCGGCCGACCGTGCAGCCGGCGCCGTTGTGCGGATCGAAGCGATCGGTGCGTCGGCAGATGGGATCGGCGGAGTGGCCGAGGCTGCCCCAGCCACAGGCTCATCAAGTGGATTGAGTGTGGCTGCAAACGGTTGGATTCTCACGACATCATTTGCGGTTCCCAAGGATGCTACACAAGCCATTGTTCTGCTGCCCAGCGGCATGCGGCAGGTTGCTCGCGTGGTTGCCCGCGATCTTTCTCGCGGGCTTGTGTTACTCAAAATCGATCTTCAGGATGGTGCAGAGTTGCCTGTGCCTGCTGTGTCACCGCGATCCGAGTTGGCAGTCGGTCAATGGACAATCGCGATGGGCCGCGCGATCAACCACGCTGTTCCGAGCATGGCAGTGGGGATTTTATCGGCCACGAATCGCGCCTGGGGCCGGGCTGTGCAGAGTGATGCCTCGGTGTCGCCGGCCAATTACGGAGGGCCACTCATCGACATCCAAGGCCGCGTGATCGGCATTCTCGCGCCGCTTCCAGCCGACACTGCAGGAATGATGACGGGCACGGAGCTCTACGATTCGGGCATTGGCTTTGCTGTGCCGCTGGAGGATGTCATGCGAGTCCTGCCCCGATTGCAGCAGGGCGAGTCGCTATTTCCAGGCATCCTAGGGATCGGCTATCAATCTCGCGACCTCATGACGGCGCCGGCCGTGGTGGCCAGTTGCCGCGCCGGTTCGCCTGCGGCGCAAGCTGGCCTGCGGCCCGGCGATACCATCGTGGAGGCTGACGGTCGGCCTGTGACTCGCATTGCAGAACTGAGGCAGGTGCTTGTGCCTCATTACGCTGGCGACACCATCGATTTAGTGGTCGAGCGACGTGCAGACAATGCTGCACCTCACCGGATCACTTCGCATATTACGTTAGCAGCATCTCTGCCGCCGTGGCGGCGTGCCGTACTGGGCATCGTGCCGTCGCGGAGCGTGCGGCCACAGTCCACTGACGAAGGGGATCGTGAAGGCCACCAGCGAAATCCAAAGAGAGGCGGTCCATCAAAAGGAGTAACAGTCGCGTGGGTTTGGCCCGACACTCCGGCTGCAAAGGCTGGAGTTATTGCAGGAGATGTGATCGTTTCGATTGAGGAACAGAGTCCAGACGGTCGGGCAGGCGGCACCGAAAAAGTGCCTGTCGATTCGGCCGCGATGCTCGCTGGATTGATCGGTGGCATGGAGATTGGCCAGAGGCTGCGGCTTTCTGTGCTACGCGGAAAAGAGACGCTCTCGGTTGAGGTCGCTCCGGCTGCGATGCCGGTGGCCGTTCCGGAAAACATGCCGATCAGCGATCGAGATGTGAATCAAACAACGATCCAGCGGTTAGAGGCGCCGGAGGTTGCAAAGCCGCCGCTGGCTGTGCTGCCCGCAGCCTCGTCCGAGCAGCCACTCGGTGTGCTCGTGTTTTTTGGCATGCCCGCTGCTGCCGCCGATCAGACAGATGCTGCTAGAGCCGCCGTGTGGAAGGCGGCTGCGACGCGGTATGGAGTGGCTGTCATCCTGCCTGGCTCCAACGATCCGCAGCGATGGGGCAGAGAAGATATGGCTCACGTTGCCCGCGCGATCGAATCGCTCCGATCGCAGCGGCCGATTGATCCTTCACGAGTGGCCTTTGCGGGCCGCGGAGCCGGTGGAAGCTTTGCGTGGCTAGCAGCCGAGGCGATTGGGCCGGCTGTGCATGGCGTTGCGATCTTGGATGCGACGCTGCCCAGACAGGCAATCGTCGAGCCAGCCGAGCCGGGAGGGAGTCGATCGGTCCTGTTGAGCCGTTCGAGCACGCAACCCGTGCCCAAGCTGGATGCCGATCGGAAGCGGCTGGAAGAGGCAGGATACCCTGTGGGTATCCTGCCCGATTTGGTTGGAGACTCGATCCCTACCGAGATTCTCTGCGGCTGGGTGGAGTCGCTAGGCGTACTCTAACGGTCTCTCGAATGGGCTCGCTATCCGATATGCACATTCCCAAGGCATTCACGGCCCGTATTGTGTTTGCGGATAAGCATCTGGTGGTGATCGACAAACCTTCGGGCATGCCCAGCGTGCCGGCCCGTACACCGCTGGATCCACCCAGCGTTATCCAAACCCTCGCGGATTCGTATGGGTTTCTGGAAGCAGTGCACCGACTCGACCGTGACACATCTGGATTACTGGTGCTGGCGAGGACATCGGAGGCAAGGGCTTTTCTGGGGCGTGCGATGGAATTGCGGCATGTGCAGAAGCGGTATCTGGCTGTGGTGCACGGCACGCTCGCAAGCCCAGAGGGAATCGTACACCTTCCCTTGGCCGATGATCCTTGGAAGCCGCCACGAAAGCGCATCGATCCGATCCGAGGGCGTCGCGCCACATCGCGGTGGCGACAGCTCGCTATAACCCAGACGCCCCATGGAATCTTGAGTTTGCTTGAGCTTGAGCCGATCACTGGCAGATCGCATCAACTCCGTGCGCATCTGGCATGGCTGGGTGCAGCCATCGTAGGCGATCGCCTGTACGGTAGGCCTGCTGGATCGCCCGAGTGTCTACCCACGCGATTGGCCCTGCATGCTGCCTCGATTGGTTTTCCAAATCCCGCCGATGGCACTCCAATGGTGTTCTCTGCTCCCGTGGAAGCCGCCGTTCCGTACACGTTCTTCGATTTAAAACACACCTGCGTGAAACGCTTCCTATCCCCTGCTGCGGCTCAGAGCGGGCCGGGGTGAGCGGGCGTGTCCTGCCCCACAAAGAGCCTTATGACGACACCTGGCCAACGGCCAATGCGCGGGCCAAGGTAACAGTGGCAATCGCTTCGGCGACCGTGGCGGCTCTGGCTGTGAGATGTCCCATCTTGCGACCGGGTCGTGGATTGGTTTTGCCGTAGAGCATCAGGCTCACGCCCGGTATTGCCAATGCGGCCGGCCAATCGGGCTCGCCATGCAGCCAGCAATCGCCGAGTAGATTCGCCATCGCGGCCGGTGCGAGTTGTCGGGTGGACCCCAGAGGCAGTCCACAAATCGCTCGAACCTGTTGCTCAAACTGTGATGTTTCGCAGGCATCGATCGTGAGGTGACCGGAATTGTGCGGTCGGGGAGCGATCTCATTAACGATCACCCGGCCTTCTCGCGTGACAAAAAACTCAACGCACGCCACGCCCACAACGCCCAGTGTATTCAAGATGGCTGCGGTCATTCGGCGGGCGGTCGCGAGAACGTTCTCTGGCAGGCCCGACGGAGCCGAGGCAACATCCAGAATATGATGGCAGTGCACATTGCGAGTCGGTTCAAAAACGGCTGTCTCGCCAGTGTGCCCCCTCGCTGCCACGACCGAAATCTCAGCCTCGAAATCGATCCATGCTTCCAGCACAAGTTCGTGGGGCCCGAGTATTTCCCAGGCCGCAGGGATGTCAGTCGGCGAGTCGATCCGCCGCTGCCCCTTTCCGTCGTAGCCAAAGGCCGCTGTTTTGAGCACAGCCGGCAGGCCCAGTGCGGCAACGGCGGCGTCCAAGTCTTCAATCGAACGCACGGTGCGGTGCGGCGCGCAGTCGAAGCCGTGTTGCATCAGAAATGCTTTTTCACGGCCGCGGTCTTGAGTGGTGAAAAGCACGGCAGGTGCGGGCCGTACCGGCACGACTGCCGACATCGCTTGTACAGTCTCAATCGGCACATTCTCAAACTCGAACGTCACTACGTCGAGCATGCGGGCGATCTGCACAAGCTGTTCTGGGTCATAGGAGGCCCCAACATGTACACGATCGCAATGTCTCGCTGCCGGGCAGTCGGCCTCGTCGGAAATGGCCTCAACGCGATAGCCCATTCGCTTCCCCGCCATCGCAAACATCGCACCGAGTTGGCCGCCCCCCATCACGCCCAATGTTGCACCTGGCCGAAGCACATCAGCAGCGGCAGAGGGGGTCACCGAACGGAAGGCGTGGTCAGTCACGCTGGAATTTACGATCTTCACCATTGATTCTCGTCACTCCTCGAGCGGGCGATCCAGCCATTGGTTTCCGTTGCCACCGAGTTCCTCGCCCAAGTCTTCTCGCAGCACTTGGGCTGTTTGTTCGGCCCGGTACGCTAGGAGCTTTGTGCGCAGGGCCGGATCGTTGAGTGACAGAATGCTCACGGCCAGTAACGCTGCGTTTGTCGCACCGGTTGGGCCGATCGCCAGTGTCCCCACAGGAATTCCAGCCGGCATCTGCACGATCGAGAGGAGCGAATCGACCCCACGCAGCACGGCCGACTCCACCGGTACGCCAAGCACAGGCAGATGAGTCTGCGCGGCAATCATGCCGGGCAGGTGGGCAGCGCCGCCGGCACCCGCAATGATCACCTTCAGGCCGCGTTCTGCGGCCGTCTTTGCATACGCAGTAAGCGTGTCGGGCGTGCGATGGGCCGAAACGACGGTGCAAGTATGCGACACGCCAAATTGCTCGCAGACCCGGGCGGCCCGTTGAAGCGTGCCCCAATCAGAACGGCTCCCCATGACAATTCCCACCTGTGGGCTTTCACTGCCTTGCGGGGAATCTTTTTTTGTTGCAACCACAGCGTTTTTCCAGTAATTGTTTTCGCTTCCGAAAAACCCATCTTGCTATCGATTGGCTGGCGTTGCAACCTGTTGTCATGCAACGCACACCGCCCGACATTCTTCCAGTTGATTGGCCCATCGAACAGGCCGAGCCATCGTGGCCGACCGAGCAGGCGCTCGATCGCGCGACGCGGGTTCTGATTGCAGGTGGTCTTGTGGCAATTCCGACCGAAACGGTGTACGGCTTGGCGGCAGTTGCATTGGATTCAATGGCGGTGCAAAAAATCTTTGCGGCTAAAGGGCGGCCGCAAACCAACCCGCTGATCGTGCACGTGGCCGATGTGGCCATGGCTCGATCCCTAGCTGGCGACTGGCCAGCAGCAGCGGAGACGATTTGCGAATTGCTCTGGCCCGGGCCGATAACAGTGGTCGTGCCACGTGCCGCAATCGTTCCGGATGTGGTGACAGCAGGAGGCTCGACTGTGGCACTGCGATGTCCTGAACACCGCCTCACGCGGCGGCTTATTGCAAAACTCGGCGTGCCGCTTGCCGCGCCGAGCGCGAATCGTTCGCTGGGCCTGTCTCCGACAACGGCCGGGCATGTTGCCGAGAGTCTCGGCAATCGCGTCGATCTCATTCTGGATGGCGGGCCATGCCGGCATGGCATCGAGTCGACTGTTGTCGATTGCACCACCACTCCACCACGAATTCTGCGGCTCGGGCCAATCCACCGGGATCAACTCGAAAAAGTACTCGGTCAGTCTGTCGTCATAACGTCATTCCATGGCGAAGGGACTCCAAGTCAAATCGCGAGTGGCGCAGTGGCCCGTTCGCCTGGGATGCTCGTACGGCACTATGCTCCCCGCACACCGCTACAACTCTCGACGTGCTCGGCCCAGTGCATTGCCCGACTCGTGCAGTCTGGCAAACGAGTCGGATGGCTCACATTCCAAGATGAGAAATCGCAACTGACTGCTTTGGCGGCATCGCCCAGCGTCATTATTCTGCCGATGCCATTGGATCCCGATGTATTTGCGTCGCAGTTGTATGCCACACTGCATGCAATTGATCAGAGACAATTGGACATGATCGTCGTAGATATGCCGCCAGCGACAGATGCCTGGGGGGCCATACGAGACCGCCTCACGCGAGCGTCGATCGGCCCTCAGGAAAAGGATTCCCGCTCACATGATTCAAGCACTACGCACACAAACGCCTTCGAGGAAACTGCATGAGTACGCACCACCCGAGTCACCGTCACCCCGTCTATGCCCACGCCGTGGGCCGCCCCGATGTGCCTCCCTGCGGCATGCCCGCACGTTTTCGCACCGACATCGCTTACTTTCTTACGCCGACCGATGCTGGCGAAGCAAAACTCCCGTTGGGGGAATATAAGATTGATCCGGCCAATGTACAGGAGTGGCTTGACACGGGCGTTCTGAGCCTTGTGTCACCGCTGGATGCTACTCACGCCACTGAGGTTGAAATCTCAGAGGATCAGGAACGTTTTGTTCACTGGCTGCGGGATCACTTAGTTGACCGGGTGCGAGTCGAGTGAGGATGCCGCTTCTGTCATGTGGCGGCCGAAAGGATTTCTTTCAGTGCCTCGGCGATTTCTGGGTACTGAAAGACAAATCCGGTATCGATCGCCACTTGTGGAATGACTCGTTGTGAAGCGAAGAGCACATCCGCAAACTCGCCAAACAGCAGTCTCAGTCCGAGGTAGGGTGCCGGCATGAATGCCGGACGGTGTAGTTGGCGGCCTAAGGCCTTGGTGAATTCGCTGTTGCGCACCGGATGAGGCGCAACGGCGTTCATGCCACCACGAATCAACGCTGTGTCGGATGCGTGCACGTAGAGTCCCGCCAGATCATCAATGTGAATCCAAGGCATCCACTGCCGGCCGTTGCCCAGCGGCCCGCCGGCGCCCAGCCTGAAGGGGAGCAGCATTTTGGCGAGAGCGCCACCGTTGGCGCCGAGTACAATTCCGGTGCGGGCAGTGACCACACGTACGCCAATCTTCTCGGCGGCCATCGCTTCCCGTTCCCACTCCACGCAGATGCGACCAAGAAAATCGTCTGCCGGTGAGGCAGTTTCGGTCAGTTCCTCGTCGCCGCGGTTGCCGTAGTAGCCCACAGCGGATGCCGATATGAGTACCTCGGGCTTTTGGTTCGCCTGTGCGATGCCTTGTACGAGGTGTCGTGTGCCTACGACCCGACTGTCTCGAATCTTCGACTTCTGGAGGGCAGTCCACCGTCCCTCGGCCACAGACTCACCGGCCAAATGAAAAACGGTGTTGATGCCCGCAAAGGCCTCGGCTGGAGGCGGCCCTTGGAGAGGATCCCATCGTACAATTCTGTCAACTAAGTGGCCGATCGTCTTGTGCGCGCGGACGGGGTCGCGAGACACGACCACAGGCTTGTTGAGCAACCGCAAGAGCCGTGGCCCTACAAAACCTGTTGCGCCGGTAACGAGTGCTCTCATCGCTGCTCCTGTGATGGGTACGTGGGGAGGAAGGAATTCGGTGTGTTGTTCGAACGAGGTAGCACCATAAAAGAGGCGAGATAGTATAAACAGATCCCTCCCGGTTGGCTTTTTCTGCCACGCCACCCTCTGCGATCTCCGGAATCACTCCGCGTTCGCCCTTCGATTGGCACACCGTTTTGTTTGCATTCCTTTCAAAGATGATTGATGCGGTGCCCCACCGTTTGCTGCCGAAGGCGGGCTTACGTCGCGACTTGGTGGCGTCGGCTGCCGATGCGGCCGCGTTTAGCGTGATGGTGGGATGCGGCGAGACGTATATTCCGGCATTTGCGTTGGGGTTGGGCATGGGGCCAGTCGCGGCTGGGATGATGGCCAGCGTGCCGCTTCTGGCTGGAGCCTTCTTTCAGTTGGTGACCCCGCTTGCGGTGGCTCGGCTGGGCACAAACCGCGGGTGGGTGATTCTCTGTGTGGCCGTTCAAGCCCTCAGCTTTTTGCCTCTGGTGTATTGGGCACTACGAGGCAAGGCGAATCTCCCCGAGTTGCTTATCGCAGCCAGCGTGTATTGGGCAGCGGGAATGGCCTCTGCGCCTGCGTGGAGCACGTGGATAGGCACGCTCATTCCTGTGAATATTCGTACGGCTTATTTTGCACAGCGCAGCCGCCTCGGACAGTTTGGCATTCTGTTTGGTTTTATGGTTGGGGGTATTGTCCTGCAGATTGGTGAATCTTACGACCGAACGCTCGTGGCTTTTGCCGTGTTGTTCGCACTGGCCGCCACATGCCGGCTGATGTCGACCGTATGCCTGATCGCCTGCCGTGAACTGGAGCGACCGTTGGGTCACAAGTCGGAGCCAGGATCGCCGCCGAAGCACATGCTTCAGCAACTCAAAACAGCAGTCTCGATCATGGCGGCCTCACCCTCGGGGGCCCTCATCAGCTACCTGTGGACGTTTGCGTTTGCTGTCCAGTGCGCGGGGCCATACTTCACTCCCTACATGCTGCGCGAACTGGGGTTTTCGTACGGGGCATTTATGCTCGTTGCGGGCATGGGCGTCCTCGCCAAGGCGCTCGCATTGCCCAGTCTCGGCCGACTGGGATCGCGTATTGGATCAGTGAGACTCCTCTGGATTGGCGGGCTCTCGACGATCCCCCTGGCACTGCTCTGGTTGCCGTCCTCGAATGTCGGCTACCTCGTGTGCGTGCAGGTGCTGGCGGGTGTGTGCTGGGCCAGCTATGAACTCGCCATCATGTTGCTGTTCTTTGATGCCGTCGGGCACCGCGAGCGAACCGGCGTGGTCACGGCCTACAATCTAGGACTTGCCATTGCGACAGTCGCAGGGGCCGTTACAGGTGGAGTCGTGTTGCGGGCCATGGGTGAAGATCGCACCGCCTACGTCACCGTCTTTGCAATATCGAGCCTGCTACGTCTGGCCTCACTTCCACTCCTGGGCCGCGTGCGGGCCATCGAGGCCCACGCCAGCGGACTTCAACAGAAATAGCAGTTCTGGGAATGTCCGGCTGCGTCGAACGCTAGCCCGCTGGAAATGTGATTTCGTGCATCAGGCTATTGAGAAACGTCCGAGCCCGGCCGTAATCCCCAGCCGCATAGTCCTTGACGTGTGCCTTGAGCACATCGAGACATTTTGAGATTGTGTGCTGAATCGACTGATAATCCTCGTACTGTAAACTGCCACCAGACGCTGCGCGATCGGAAAAGAGCTTGTCGAGATCGGTGCGATAGGGGACGAAGACTTTATCCATGAGCACGATCGGGTAGTCGATGTGGCCAGTCACTGGGTCGAGTTGCGTAGAACCTAACCTCGGTGGTGCGGCACTTTTTGCCATGCGAATCGCCTGCTCCTGCGTGACGGGCGGCCCTTCTTCGGCCGCCCTTGCAGCGGTGTTTGTCTTCCGCATTTCAAAGTATGTTTCGGTCCACCGCATCCGATTTTGGATTTCCTCCGTCTTGGCCTGCTCCCAATTCTTGGCAGCCTCGGAGTTCTGAAGATTGGCATAGCCTTGGGCTCGCACCACCGCGGCCATTCCGTAGTCGGCCCCCTGCTGGGCCGTCGACGCATAGCCCCCGCCCATGCCGCCTCGCCCCCGGCCGCCACCCCACTGGGCTAAAATCATAGGCGCCGATGTTGCTATCAAGGCACCTATCAGGAGAGTGACAGCAGGGCGAAAAAATCCACAGCGCAGATTCAAATGCGAGTTGTGTGGCATGGGCATCCTCGGTGATACTCCAGTGACGGGAAGGCAGAAAATAAAATACACTTTTCCCACGATGAAATCTCGGAATGAAAGAGACTCACCAAAAACGGTCTGGTTCAGAGAAAAACAATCCGCAGACAAATAGAGAGGTATTGATTCATTGGGCCTGAGTATACTCGCGAAGCCCCTGTCTGTGACAGGGCGTTCCTGCGAGATCGTCCTTTTTCAAAGCCCCTGCGTGCCCCCAAAAGAACACAACCGATCCCCACGCAACCCATTTTCTGGAGCTTGATTTATGCGGCACTTGTTTTTCATTTCCTCTCTCATTTTCTCTCGAGTAGGTTTCTCTCTAGGTTGTACTGTCCTCATTGCTCTGGTCGGGTGTTCTCAACGGCAACCCGCCCCCCAGAATCTTAGCCAGTCGAAAGAGCCGACGTTGAATGAGCCAGTCGCCGGGAAGCCGCCCGGTTCTGCCACGCCCTCTGTAGATACCCTTCGCTTATCCTTGGCCGCAGCCACAGATAGCAAAGCCCGGGTGCTCGTCATTGATGAAATCGCCAAACTGGGGCGGGGCGGGCGGGTGGCTTTAGACGAACTGCTCAAGGCCACCACCGATGCCGATCCTCGCTCCCGCTGGCACGCAGCCCGCGCCATTGGACTCATCGGCGAAGACGCCATCTCCGCCATGCCGACACTCCTCTTGCTGCTGGAAGATTTCGACCCAATTGTGGCCACGCAGGCTGCCTCAGCCATTGCCCAGATGCGAGCCGATGACGATCGCGATGATGCCACTCCTCCCGCCGATGCCGCAGCGTACCAGTCGGCTACGACGGCGCTGGTGCGCACGATGCTTCACGCCGATCCGCGAGTTCGGCGAGCGTCGCTACGGGCGTTATCGGCTTTGCATCCATCGCCAGAATTGCTCGTGCCGCTCATCAACAGGCAACTGGCCGATGCCGATCCATCGGTTGTGCTTCCAGCGATCCATTCGCTGGCTGACATGGGCGACGAAGCCGTGCCGTTTCTTATGGAGTCGCTCAAGAATCCAAAGGCCCGTTATTGGGCCAGCGTAGCACTGGCAGAAATCGGCCCTGACGCGAGCCCAGCAGCCAATCTGCTCACAGAAATACTGGCGCGCGGCGATGCGGCAACAGAGGAGCGAATGCAGGCGATCTTGGCCTTGGCCGCCATCGGTCCGGCCGCGTCCTCGGCTGCCGACGAGTTGGTTGTAACGCTCGGCTCACCAGAGGGTTCGCTGCGATTTGCCTCAGCTTTTGCTCTGGGACGGATGCGAGCGGAATCGGCCGATGCTGCGCTGGAACGAGCGGCAGCCGACACGGATCCATTTCTAGCGGAGATTGCGGCGTGGGCTAGGGCCAGAATTCATCCTAACAACAAGACGTTGGTAGAAGCGGCCGTGAAGCTCCTGCAAGACGGGCTTTCGAGTCCGCAGCCGAACGTTCGCAGCGGTTCCGTCTCGGCACTCTCTGACCTGTGCGAAAATCTTGACGACTCAGAAGACACTCGCTTGTCACAGCGGTTCGTTGGCTTGCTGAACGATTCCGATCCCGACGTGCGTGCCAACACGGCTGCAGCATTGGTGCGATTGGGGCCGCTGGCGGTCGACGCGCTAGAGGCTGCACTGGATGATCCTGAACGTCGAGTCAACGCCATGGAACTGCTCGCGGGGCTTGGCCCAGCAGCCAAGCCCGCTATTGATTCGCTCGTGAAGGGGCTTGCTGACAGCGATCCCGTCTACTGCAGCGACGCCGCAATGGCACTGGCAGCCATCGGCTCGTCTGCGGCAGAAGCTGTGCCGCAACTCCACGCCATGCTTCTGAAGGCCACGCGAGAATCCAGCGACGATACCCTAGGGCTGGCATACTCAGCGGCCTATGCCTTGGGTAGTATCGGCACAGCTGCCAAACCAGCCGTGGCAGACCTCATATCCCTCAGCGCATCCAAAGACGAGATGCTGGCCACGGTGGCCGTGTGGGCATCGCTCAAGATTGAGCCGCAAGACGCATCGCTCTTTACGACCGCCGTGCCACTGTTGCGCAAAGCGCTTCGCGGAGACAGGGAAATCGTTCGTCTCGAGGCCGCGGTGGCATTGGGCGATATTGGTACGGCCGCCGAAACGGCCGTACCAATTCTGGAGCTGGTCGCCGAGGATGATCCTGTGCAATCGGTTCGTTCGGCTGCCAAGCAGGCCCTCGCAAAAATCCGGGGCGGCTAGGCAAGCTCTACCGGCGGCAGGCTTTTTTTCTCCAGCCGCAACCGTGTCTGGGTCGAGTTGTTGGGTGAGGTGGAACCTTTTCCGCCCCTTTCACTCGGGAGCCCTACGGGGAAACGCCATGGCCAAGCTAGGCTGGTTTGGAAAGCTCTGGCTGACTCGTTTTCTTCGGCCGGCAGGCGAGCGATCAATCTATCGGCTCATCCAGCAAACTCTGCCCAAGCGGATTCTGGAACTGGGCCTCGGAACGCTGCAGCGCACCGAGCGAGTGCTCGGGTTCGCGAGCGCCGTTTCGCCAGAGAGTTCCTTGCACTACGTGGGCTTCGATCGGTTTGAGGGCCGATTGCCCACTGACCCACCGGGACCATCTCTCAAGCAGGCCCACCAGCGGCTTCACTCGCTGGCACGGGTGCAACTGGTTCCCGGCAACAGTGACGCGTCGCTGTCTCGGCTTTGTAACCACCTCGGCCTGTTCGACCTGATACTGATCTCGGCCGACAACGACCCTCGCCATATTGAGCGGAGTTGGTATTTCATCCAGCGGATAGTCACTGTGCGCACAACGGTACTCGTCGAAACTCGAGATGCCTCTGCTGGCACCACGGCCTGGCTGCCCGTCGTCAAAGCCCGCATCGATGAACTGGCATCCAAAACCCTTCTCAAGCGGGCTGGTTAAATCGCGAGTTCGTAGAATGGCCGAGGCCGAGCCTGGCCCCCCGCAAGCATCTGCCGCGGGTCAGTGGAACAACAGAGGTTGGCTCGCTACAGTAGTGAGGTTGTTTCCGGCCACGCCACATACAAACGTTTTTGAGACATGCCCGCCACACCCCGCACGTTGCTCGAAAAGATTTGGGACAGCCATCTCGTCTGCGCCCCCACAGGCGAGCAACCCATTCTCTACATTGATCGCCATCTGGTGCATGAGGTGACAAGTGCCCAGGCCTTTGAGGGCTTGCGAGTGGCCGGCCGCCGTGTGCGACAGCCGGCGGCCACGTTTGCTACGCCCGATCACAACGTCCCCACGACCGATCGACGCCTGCCGATCGCCGATCCCATCTCCAAGCAACAAATTGACACGCTGCGCAACAACTGTCGCGAGTTTGGTGTGCGGCTCTTCGACTTGGACAACGCTGACCAAGGCATCGTCCATGTGATCGGCCCAGAATTAGGTATCACGCAGCCCGGCATGACGATCGTGTGCGGCGACAGCCACACCGCTACGCACGGAGCCATGGGGGCGCTGGCCTTTGGCATCGGCACAAGCGAGGTGGAGCACGTGCTGGCCACGCAGACGCTGCGACAGTCGAAGCCCCATTCGCTTGAAGTTCGGGTCGATGGCGAACTGTTTCCTGGCGTAACAGCCAAAGACATGGTGCTGTTCATGATTGGCAGACTCTCGACAGAGGGCGGCACCGGTTATGTCATTGAATACACCGGCTCGTGCGTTCGCAGTCTCAGCATGGAAGAGCGAATGACCGTCTGCAATATGTCGATCGAGGCTGGCGCGAGGGCTGGCATGATTGCCCCCGATTCTGTCACGTACGACTATCTACGAGGCCGCGACTTTTCTCCACGCGATTTTGATCGGGCTGTGGCCCAATGGGAAAAGCTTCCTGGTGACCCCGGCTGCACATTTGATCGCGTTGAAGTCTATCGCGGTGCCGATGTTGTGCCGCAAGTTACTTGGGGCACGAATCCCGCGCAGGTTGTGGGCATTGATGCGGAGGTACCTGCTCCCGAAAACTTCGGCGATTCTAGCGATCGCGATTCTGGGCTTCGGGCCTTGGAATACATGGGCCTGAAAAGTGGCACAAAAATCGTCGATATTCCGATTGATCGTGTTTTTATTGGCTCTTGCACCAACGGTCGGATCGAAGATTTGCGGGCCGCTGCGAGCGTGGTGCAAGGCTATCGTGTTGCTGCTCGTGTGCATGCGATGGTTGTGCCTGGCAGCGGAAGGGTGAAGCGGCAGGCTGAGCAAGAGGGGCTTGATCGGGTCTTTACGGCTGCGGGTTTTGAGTGGCGAGAGGCCGGTTGCAGCATGTGCCTAGGCATGAATCCCGACACGCTCGCGCCCGGTGAGCGGTGCGCTTCGACGAGCAACCGCAACTTTGAGGGCCGTCAGGGAAAGGGAGGCCGCACACACCTCGTGTCTCCAGCCATGGCGGCGGCTGCCGCTGTCACAGGCCATTTTGTGGACATTCGTGGGTGGCGGTATTGCTAGCCTGATGGCTCAGTGTAACGAGGTGCGTGCCGATGGCCAAGCTGGCTGTCGCTAGACACGACAGTCTGAAATTCACAGCACAAGGAAACGTTATGCAACCTTTTGTAACACACACTGGCTTAGTCGCTCCTCTGGACAGGGCCAACGTCGACACGGATCAGATCATCCCCAAGCAATTTCTGAAGCGAATCGAGCGTACGGGCTTCGGTCAGTTTCTTTTCTTCGACTGGCGATTTCTAGACGACGGCTCTTCCAATCCAGACTTCGAACTCAACCGACCGGAGTACGCCGGCGCAAGCATTCTGCTGGCACGCCGAAATTTCGGATGCGGTTCCAGCCGCGAGCACGCTCCGTGGGCGCTGGCCGACTATGGTTTTCGCGTAGTGATCGCGCCAACGTTTGCTGACATCTTCTTTTCCAACTGCTTTCAAAACGGCATGCTGCCAATCCGTTTGGCAGAGGAAGATGTAGACGAACTCTTCCGTCGCGTGGCGACGGCCTCAGAGGCCGGCTGCGAACCCTACAAGCTTCACGTGGATCTCATCGCCTGCACCGTTGTCGATGAGGCAGGATTTATGAGGACATTTTCAATCGATCCCTTTCGGCGCACCTGCCTACTGGAGGGACTCGACAACATTGCCCTTACGCTCCAACACATGGACCACATCATCGCGTGGGAGGCGGCGCACGCGGATGTTGTGTAATACAAAGGAGTGGCAGCTCTTTTTCAGCGGTATGCGTTCCCGTTTCGGCCGAGTGTATGGGCGGAGGTTTGCGTCAGTTGTTGGGGCAGTTCTCTGTATGGTCGTATCGCTCGCCACGGCCGCAGATACGGCTCCGCATCTCACGCTCGTAGATGACCTTCCTGGCGCGTGTCGATTGGCTGCTCCGCCCACGGGGCAAACGCTCTACATTCTGGACGAGGCACAGGGATCTGTCGTCGCGATCGATCCGTTTCAGCCGAAGAGGCGTTGGACCGCGTTGGCGGCCTCTTCTCCAAATGAATCTGGAGAAGTGCCACCCACGCCCATAGCCATTGGTTGCATTGATTCCAACACACTCGTCCTCGTCTGCCGAGCAGGCAAGGCGTGGTCGATCCGAACGCATCGGTTGGCAGCCCCCGGCTCGGCCACCCAGTCCAATACTCCCCTCCAAACACTGTCGCTGGGCGAGTCGCGGAGTGACACAACCGACGCTCCGGCCGTCGATCTCGTCGTGAGCCCTTCCCGCGAATGGCTTTCAGTTTCGGGTCTGCCGGCACCGCTGCCGCCAGTTGTGCGAGCCCCCATTGCTGGATTGCGAGTTGGCCCTTTTTCGGATCGCCGCTGTCCAAAGATTCCTGTCTCAGGGCGGCCCATCGCAACGACCATCAGTCCGTTCGACGAGTGGGTGCTGTTGATTCCACCCACAGTAGAAAATACGTCAGGCGCATACATTGCCTTTTACTCAAACCCTGGAAGTCAGCGTTTGCTCTATCTGGATACAGGGCTTTCCAACGTCCGGGATGTCGGCTACTGCCGTGGGGCCAGCACGCTCTGGGGAGTGGCTGGTGAACAAGGCTCTCCAACCTGCCCGGAAGGGCTTTGGCGAATCGATGCAACGATGAAGCAGGGGCGACAGGCGGTTCAGGCAGAGTGTGTCGCAAGGCTCGCCGCCCCGCAGTCGCTCGTGTGCCTTTCGGAGCGAGCGATTGCTGTCATCGTTGGAGGGGAGTCGCGATCTGTTGTGCTGATCAACCCGACCGTCCAGAGTCCTGCTCAGAAAGCCTCGTCCACTGAATTGAATGCTGACAAAAAATAATCCTGCTGGAGAGTTGACCGAATGGCCTCAACGCGCCGCGAAAAGATCGAAAGCATGCTACGGGACGACCCAGACGATGTGTTTTTGCGCTATAGTTTGGCCCTGGAGATGGAGGGGGCAGGGGAGTGGGAAGCAGGCCTAGAGATTCTGGAATCGATTGCTCGCGGCACGCCGCCGTACGTGCCAGCTTTTCAAATGGCAGCTCAGCACATGATCAAACACTCGCGAATCAATGAAGCCCGCATGGCGCTGCGAGAAGGCATCGAGGAGGCACGGCGGCAGGGAAATCCGCATGCTGCCGGTGAAATGGCCGAGCTCTTGATGGGCCTCGGCGAAGCCGGCGAGTAGCTCTGGCGTCTGGCGGCCAAAGCCGGCGATGGGTGCGGCAGAAGTATCCTCGCATGGAAGCGGAGGCTTTACCCACCCCCGGCGGCTTGCTGCCGTGCCGCTCTCTTGAGATTGAAGCCTCGAGATGGAATGGTTCGGCACGCAGTTGCCACCACTGTGCTCTAGAGGGTGGGCGGCATGGGCAAGGCATCCGATTCTTGTCCACGCGTGATCACAAACCCCATTTCTGCAATCATCTTGTAGTCGGCATCGGGCAGTTGCCCTTGGGTTGTCAGGTAGTCGCCCACAAACATGGAGTTGGCGGCGTAGAGGCCCAGAGATTGAAGGCTTCCTAGGTGGATTTCTCGCCCGCCGGCAATACGGATCTCGGAAGATGGGTTCACTAACCGCATCATCGCCAAGCCCCGCAGGCAATCGCGAGGGGTTAGTCTGTTGGTCGTTTCCAGCGGCGTGCCATCGATCGAGTTTAAGAAATTGAGCGGAATCGATTCGACTCCAATGGCTCGCAACTCCATCGCCATATCCACAAGGTCATCTCGCGTTTCCCCCATTCCCATGATGCCGCCGCTGCACAACTGCAAGCCTGCCGAGCGGCATGCCTCCAGCGTGGCCACGCGGTCGGCGTAAGTGTGAGTGGTGCAGATTTCGGGATAAAAACGCTCGCTGGTATTGAGATTGTGGTTCACCTTATCAACGCCAGCAGTCGCAAGTCGCTGAGCCTGTTCGGGAGTGAGTAGGCCTAGGCAGGCGCAGATATTGAGGTCGTATTGCTGCTTGATCTCCGGCACGATCTTACAGACGAAGTCGATTTCGCGTTCGGATGGGCTGCGGGCGGAGATGACGATGCAAAACGTTTTCGACTGTCGCTCGGCAGCGGTTTTCGCTGCTTCGAGCAGTTTGGGCGCCGACAGCAGATTGTAGCGTGGGATCTCGGCTTCCGACACTTTTGACTGCGAACAGTAGCCGCAGTCCTCAGGGCAGAGGCCGCTTTTTGCGTTCATCAGAAAGAAGAGTTGGACGGTATTACCAAAAAAATGATGCCGCACTCGCCACGCTGCGGCAAGCAGGTCGAGCAATTCCACGTCGGGCGAATTCAGAATCGCGAGAGCGTCTTCGCGGCCGATGGAACCGCCATCGAGCACCCGATCGGCGAGGTGATGCCAAGCAACAGGAGTGGTCTTGCCGGGTGAAACCATAGGAGTCAAAGCCTGGGTGCTAGGCATGCGAATTTTCTCAAGGGGGGGTGGATGGGAAAGCCAGGGCCTTCGCGGTGTTCAGAATGTATTCGATCGGCCCCCTCCTGCCAAAGCGTGGATCACAAACGTCGAAAGCTTCGGTACCGGAGGAACCGATACATCCCATTGAAAGACCCCCATCAGCCTCTAGGACGCGACACCCATGCTCCGTACCCCCAGCGCACAGGCCTGCCTGATTGGACTGCTCGCCGCCCTCACCACGTTTTGCGCGTTCCATGCCTGCGGTGCCGAGCCTCCTGCGGCCTCGCAGTCGTATTCTATCGTGGCCCAATCCGACAGCACTTCGGCTGCCACGGGCCGCCGGCCTGTGGCTCAGCGGATTGCCAGAGCCAACCTTCCACTTGTAACGCCGTCCGCTCCTCTCTCGCATGCTGAATGTTCAGAACATGGCTGCCCCGTGCCGGGCCTAAAGTCAGTCGCCCCCATCCGTGTACGCGTCGTTCCGCCGCTTGGTGAAACGCGAGACGAACTGATCGTATCCGAAACTGACGGCGAAGCCGATGCGGCAACGGACGGTGAAAGGGACAGTCTAATCGTTCAAGCACCCGATGATGCGCCTGCCCTACTTCCAATGCAGCCAGTATCGCGGGAGGCCCTCCTAGCGCGGGTGAAGCGAGCGCTGGCCGGTATTCCTCGCGAGGCCGAGGCCTCTTTGTCCATCGTTAAGATGGAATCATCGCCGACCGTCGTGCCTGCAAGGTTGGAATTCAACGTAAACGAATCGCGTTCGGTCATCCGGGAAGGAGAACAGATTGTTCTGCGGATCGCCGTGCGGAACGTGGGTGGAGAACCGGCCCAGAGTGTCGCAGCGACATTGTTTTTTGCCGATGGGGTCGAGCCCATGCAGGCCATCGGTCAGCCTGCCGAGGTCTATCCCGGTGAGGTTCGCTTCGATAGCATTGACACGCTTCCACCTGGTGATTCTTTCAATCTGCTGGTCACCGCCATCGGCACCCGTGCCGGAAGCGTGGCCTACAGAGGTGAGCTTGAATGTCAGCAGGTTCCAGGTGGGCTGGCCTGCGAAGGCGCAGTCACGATTCGCCCCCGTCGTCAGCCGTAAGCGGGATCTACTCCAACTGCGAGAGCAGGCTGGAGTCGAACCGGGGAAACTGTGGGTCCAATCGCTCCAGCGACTGTCGCACAAGCCTCGCCACCACGAGATTGCGATACCATTTCCGATTGGCTGGAACGATGTGCCACGGTGAGTGCTCGGTATTGCACTCGGTGAGAGCGTCCTCGTAGGCCTTGGTGAAGTCGCCCCAGAGGCGACGATCCTCCAAGTCGCTCGGCCCAAGCTTCCATTGTTTCTGAGGATCCTGAAGCCGATCAGCCAACCGCTCGCGTTGCTCATCTTTACTGATGTGGAGAAAGCATTTCACAAACGTCAGGCCGCCTTCGTTGAGCAATTTTTCAAAGGCGTTGATCTGTGCATACCGACCCTGCCAGACATTTTTAGGCACAAGCTTCCGCACCCGCACCACCACCACATCCTCGTAGTGGGAGCGATTGAAGATGCCGATCTTGCCATGGGGCGGAACGGCTGTGTGCACTCGCCACAAAAAGTCGTGCGATAGTTCCACGCTACTGGGCGCCTTAAAGCTTTTCACATCCAGGCACTGCGGGCTCACGCCGCTGGCCAGCATGCGGATCGTGCCATCCTTGCCCGACGTGTCGATTCCCTGCAGTACCACTACAACGGCCCGTTTCGCCTCTGCAAAGAGCCGATAGGCCAACCCGTCCAGTTTCTCGCAGTGGTAGCGAGTTTCTTGCTCGGCCTTCTCTCGATCGATGCCGTCATTGAAATCCGGGTCAAAGTCGGCCAGGTGGATGTCGCGGCCGGGCGTCACGTTCAGCGGTTGATCCATAGCACAGACTCTTCGCAGGATGAAAACGGGGAGCCAGAAGCAGCATTCGCGACAAACCCATTGGTTTTTGCCGCAACGGAATTTTTACCATCCGGCCGAGTGGTCGCCTAGCAGTCCATCGACTGCGGCAGTTTTTGATAACCGCCTCTTTGTCCCCTAAGCCGGGAGGCATCAGCGGCTTGCAGGGGCGTAGAACATGGCCCGTGAACTGACGGCTCGCTCGCGGCGGCGGGGCCGAGGGGGGGCAATCATCCGAGAGTCGAGGAGGTCGGCGATGAGTCCCGAATCAAAAGCCGCGGCAGCCAGCAGGTCAGCGTGCATGCCTCCAGCTATGTCCATTTCCTCCTCAAACCCAAGTACCTCGGGAATCGAGCAGATCATCGCCGCACGCACCACGCATTCCTCGGATCCAATCGTTACTACAAACGGAGTAGACGCAAACAATGGGGCGTGGACAGTGGCTTGATCGGTGGTGGCGTTCATGAATTTTGGCTCCTCTACGGTTCGGGCACACGAAATGGCCGGCTGCTTGGGCCGCCCCTTCGCTGGTGAATGAACTCCAAGTGCATTCTGCGCGCCAGATTTGCCGTGTGCCGCAAAAATATTTGTGATCCACGCACAATCGGCCCAACCGGCGCAGCTTCACGCAGCGTGTGCTGCTGCCCTGTGGGTGTGCGTGGAACAAACAGGTGGGGCAGCCTGCGATGGATCCACACATGTAAAATTTTCAGGGCAACCTTTACCTGAATCGGCTTGGTTAGCCATGCCGCTCTTCGGCCGCGTCGCTCTGTCGGGAGCCATCGGCGGTATCCTGCGCCGCAACTGGGCTCCGCATTCGGTCCCGGATCTTTGCGGCCAGTTCGTAGTTTTCAGCCTGGACAGCCGCAGCAAGTTGCTCGTCGAGCGTTCTGCCGACTTCGTAACGCTGCCGGACGCCTTCCCGCATTTCCTCCAACCGACGTACGAGTTCATCGTCGGCATAATGATCAGCCGCATCGTAGCGGGCAAACAAGGCTCGAAACCCTTCGAGCCCGCGGTTGATCTCACCAATTGCCGACTCCGCGCCTTGTTCCTCAAGGGCCGCAAGTGCAGCGGCTTGCACCCGATGAAAGAGCACAAATGGGCGGTACTGTTCGTGCGACAGCGTCCACTCGTCATCAGGGGAATGCTCTCGAACAAAATCCATAAATGAAAGGCTGTGGTCGGCATCCTTCGCCGCACGGCGGTATTCACGCAGCGACAGCCAGCAGATCCGGCGGTGATAAAATTGCACGAATTCGCGGTCAGCCTCGGCGCACTGCTCTTTTGAGAGTCGAAACGACTCCCCCTCCCGAATCACCTCGCCAACTAAATAGTCGAAGTACGTTTCGGCACCATGAGGGCGGAGCCCGTCGGGTCGAAAAGCTGTTTCCATTTGCAGCACACCCATATCGATCCGCATCTGGAGCACATCGCGGCCGTTTTTTGCTTTGATGAGTCTGGCGTTGGCCTCCCCTGGTTGGAAGTCCCAATGCTTGAGCAGGGTGTCGATGTCGCGTGGTGTCGCCATGAAAATCAGCCCTTTCAGGAATCCAGAAAAACCTCAGGTCTGCCTATGTCGAAATTATAGCAAGCTTCGGGCCAGCCTTCTCACCCCTCCTGCGGCCGGCTTCGCAGTCGCTTGGTGTCGGCCCGAAGCCGTTTTCCATCGAGGCGTTTGGCCACAGCAGAACGCGGTTTTTTGGTCCGCTTTCGCACGTTTGGAGGGATGCTCGCCCGTTCGATAATGGCGGTGAGCTTTGCCAGACAGTCTGCAATGTTCTTGGGCTGTTCGCGGTGCCGTTGGCTGGTGATAACGATGTCCCCGTGGATGGTGAGTCTGGCCTGCTCGCGTTGCACCAGTCGCCGCCGCACAGCGTCCGGCAAATGCGGCGTGTGTCTGGCCGCAAACCGTAATACGGCCTTACTGCTGGTGCGATTGACGTGCTGCCCTCCTGGGCCGCTGGAGCGTACAAAGTGCCATTGCAGGGCTTCGGCTGGAATCACGATGGCACCGTCGCCAATTCGGATTTCCTTTGGTCTTGTCATATCCAATACCCCATATCGAATACCCTTTGATTGTCGAGCGCAACCATATCAAGTCAGGAACTATCCTTCATGCACGGGAAATCCACAACCAGACCGTTGCCCACACTTCGTGAGATGATGCTGTGGACGATCTTTTTTGCCTGCATTGCCCGCGACCCAATGGCTGCGGCAGAACCCAAGCCTTTACCCGATCTCTCGACGCGAAAGGGGGAAGATTGGGGCGAGTTTCTGGGGCCCACTGGCAACGGTCGCAGTGGCTTGGCCGACATGCAGGTGCCTTGGCCGGCGGCGGGGCCGAAGCTCGTCTGGCACTGCACATTGGGGGAGGGCTACTGCGCGCCGGCGGTGGCTCGTGGGCGTGCGATTGTTTTCGACCGGGTGGACAACACGATGCGATTGCGGTGTCTCGAGGCTGAATCGGGGCGACCACTCTGGGAGCACTCATACGCCAGCACCTACCGGGATTCCTTCGGCTACGACGGCGGGCCGCGAGCGGGGCCTGTGATCGCGGGTGATCGAGTGATTACGTTCGGGCCGGAGGGTCGGCTGGAATGCCGATCGCTTGCTGACGGCGAGAGCCTCTGGCACATCGATACGCAGGCTCGTTACCACGTGATTCAGAATTTCTTTGGGGTCGGTGCCGCGCCGCTGGTGATCGAAGCGGGCGGGAATCAGTTCGTCGTCGTCCAGGTGGGAGGCAGCCGACCGGACTCTGCACCGGCCGCTCCGGATCGGCTAGACCTCGTCAAGGGGCTGGACAGTGGCTTGGTGGCTTTCGATCTGGCCACGGGCTTGGAACGGTGGCGATCTTCCAGCCAGTTGGCCAGCTACAGCGTGCCGGTGGTTGCCACGATCGGCGGCAACCAGAGGCTTCTGGCCTGGATGCGAGACGCATTGCTCGTAGTCGACCCTGCTACGGGTGGCGTGCTGGACGAATTTCGCTGGCGTGCCGACGAACTTTTTAGCGTGGTGGCAGCGAGTCCCGTCGTGCGTGGCAGCGAAGTGCTGCTCTCGGAAACCTACGGGCCTGGCAGCGTGCTCTTGGATCTCACGAACGATCGAGTGAATGTCGTGCGGAAAGACCGGGACAATCAACGCCCCCGCAATGCGCTCAAAGCTCACTGGGCCACGCCAGCGGTGTACGAGGGGCATCTGTACGGATCCAGCGGCCGCAATTCCGGCGATGCCGAGCTTATTTGCGTGGATTGGAAAACGGGTGAGGTTGTCTGGAACGAGCCGGGGCTTGGCCGGGCAAGCGTCGTGGTTGTAGGCAGCCATCTGATCGTGCTGGGAGAATTTGGCGATGTCGTGCTTGTGAAAGCCACGCCGGAAAAGTATGTCGAGGTGTCTCGCGCGCGGCCGTTGCACACCAGCGGCACGCCCAAGCGACGTGCCGGCCAGGCAGATGCAGAGCAACAGGAACCCGCAGGCGAACTGCTAGCACCTCCCTGCTGGGCCGCACCAGTCGTCGCCCACGGCTACCTGTATCTGCGGGGGCAGGGGCGGTTGGTGTGCTTCGATCTCCTCGGGGCTCGCGTGCAAACTCGTTTTTGAGATGCTGGCAGTGCTTGGCATTGTTTTTGGCAACCGGCACATGTGTACAGCAGTTTCGTTTCTTGCCCAACATCTCTAGACAACCGGCCGGCTGCCGTTCCATACTTCCGCCCTTCAACGCGACCTCGTTGCCGCACGAGAGATCGCGGTTTTTGTTGGCAGGAGATTCTTTGAGCATGTTCCGCGCATCTATCAGTGAGCTGACCACGTTGCGTTGGGAACTCGAGCAGGAGCTCGATCATCTTGCCCGCCACGGATTCGATGCGATCTCACTCTGGCGAACAAAACTCTCGGATATCGGTTTGGATCGAGCCAGTGTTTTATTGAAGCAGGCGGGCATTCGCGTGTCGAGTGTGCAGTGGGCCGGGGGATTCACAGGCAGCGACGGTCGCTCGTTTTGCGACAGTGTGGCGGATTCCCTCGAAGCCATCGACACCGCAGCTAGGCTTGGAGCCGATGTGCTTGTGGTGCACAGCGGATGCCGCGGTGGCCACACAATCAGCCATGCCCACCGGCTCCTCGCCGATGCTTTAAGCACGCTCGCCCCCGAGGCAGCGGCCCGCGGCGTCACCCTGGCCCTCAAGCCGATGCACCCGGCGGCGGCGGCCGGATGCGGTTTTTTAACGCACCTTTCAGACGCAATGGAATGGGTCGACCGATTCGATCATTCGTCGGTGAGGCTCTCGCTAGACCTCTGGCAATTCGGCCACGACCCAGCCACGCACAGCCTGCTGCCCGATCTTGTGCCTTTGACGGCGATTGTGCAGTTGGCCGACTGTTGCGGCCTGCCATCTGCAGACCGGGAGCGGTTGCTCCCGGGGCAGGGCACGCTGCGGCTTGGGCCATTGGTGACGTCGCTTGTCGAGCATGGCTATACCGGCGACTTTGAATTTGAAATTATGGGCGAAGCCGTCGAGTCGCTGGGGTACGAGGAAGTGCTCCGGCAGGCCCGCCTCGCTTCCGATGCCTGGACACGTAGGCTGCGTGTGCCGTTGCTGAAGTAAGCGACGGCATTTGAGCCACCGTCTCGTCTACTCTGACGGCAATCGCAGGTCCCACGCTTCCAGCCAGTTGGTTTCGACGGGCTGGAGGTTGAAGTCCTGCCGCAGACGCTTATCGAAATCATCCATGTGGGCCGCCCCGTAGAAGATTGCGATGTGCCGCTTGCCACGAGCAATCTGTTCTTGAAGCACTTCGATGGCTGCCGCGTTGCGATCGGTGATGAGCGTTGAGCCTTCCTCGCCACCAAACGTTGCGGTAAGCACCTCCATGTCGGTGAACTGTTCGGCCATGATCCGACGCAGACGGATTTCTCGGTCGGAGCCAAAGAGGATGCCAAAGAGATCTCCAAAACCCACATCAGCAGCCGGCCCAGCACCAGCCTTCCCAGTCCCGCGATCTGCTCGGGCCATGCCCTCCCGCATCAGTTTGGCAAACATCGTCCACCACGATTCGCCACGTTTGGCCATCGCGGCATCAAATTCCTTGGGCGACATATCGGCGTGAATGAAATTGTTGGCCGTATAATCGATCTGTTCCAATTGAAATTCGAGGCCCAGCATTTTCGTCATACCCTGCTGGGCCGAGCCAATCGCTCCTGTGGCCTTGCGGCCCGGCCGAGGCACTCGGGCGTTGTCGGGGGCAACTAGTTCGTAGAGCACTGCGTCGTACTCACGAAACACGCGGTCGAGCGTGTCGTAGTAGGTCCGGCTTCCCAGATGAACAGCCCCTACGAGATCCACTTCCAGTGGCTCCCGGCCAGCCTTTGCGGCAGAGGCTGCCGTCTCGCGGTACCGCACGATGGATGTGTCCAGCGATAGCGGTCGGCCGTTTGGGCCCCGAGACAGCCGCAGAAACTCAATCGCATCGTCGCCATCCGCGGCCACGGCTCCCGTGGCCTGCGGTGGCTTGGAGTGCAGTTGCTTGGCCCGCGGCCGCACTTCCGCCGCCACCGCTTTGGGCAAGCCTTCTGACAGGCAGACCGGAAATAGGCCCGGGGGGGCAAGGCCGGTAAGCCAGGGAACGAGGACTCCAGCGGTGCAAGCACACGAGACCGAAAAACAGCCAAAGCTTCGGGCATTCATCACATGTTCTCCTGAGCGGGCTACGGGGCAGCAGGGGTGCCACGGGGAAATCTCACCGATGGCCTTTCGTAGAACCAGTCGGGTTCAACATACCCGAGCCTGCCCCGACTGCCACTCTTTTCACAGACGCGCCCAAAATCCCCCGGATCCGGCAGGGTCAACCAAGATTCGTCAACTCGGTCCACCGTCCCGACCGATACCACACGAGCAATCCGCATGCGCGGAAAACCGGCTCCTGCTCCCCAGGACTTACAGCGATGGCTACGAACATGAGTTTCAAGCGTCTGACAAAAGTGCTCCTGAGCCTGACGGCGATCTGCGGATCTGCCCTGCCGACTCGCGCTGGTGACTGGATCCCGATGCTACCGGATCAGGATTTCTACGATTTTCAGCTATTCGCCCCACCGGATCTCAATGAGTATCAACTCTATCCGGAGCCAAGCGAAGGCATCTTCTTCAATTACGACAGACTTTACTGGGGCATCACGGTGCCAAAAACCCAAGAAGTGGGCAGGACCCCAACGGGCTATTTGATTCCGACCAATCCGATTTCGCCGCAGTCCATTGTGACGCTCAACAACGATAGCATTGAGGCGGGCAAAGCCCTGACCCCTCCCTACCCCAATGGTGTGCTGGGAGGTCTCTACGTGTTTGGAACCGACGTGCTGCGGCTGGATCTCAACACCAGCTGGATGAAGACGGCCATGTCGTGGGGTAATCGCTATGAGGGCGGCTGGATCTACGACAACCGCGGTATCGAGATCAACTATTTCGACACCGGCGAACAGTCCCAGAATTTCCAAACCAACAGCGAGTTTGCCGCTTCCTCGCCGCAGCAGATCTTTACGCAGAGTCAAGCCAGTGGTGGAAACAATGGGGGTGGCGGGATTGGTGGAACCTCTATCCCCCAAACCACGACGACGATTATTGCGGTGAGCCCCCCGCCCGACCATCTCATTGCTCAGAAGCTCACGCAACACAACACCACACGAGTGCAGAGTGCGGGAGTGGCAGCACTGGTCCGACGGGAATTGGGCCGCCGCGGGAGTCGCTCCACGGCCACGTTTTCTGTGGGGCCACGGTTTATTCAATTCGAAGATCGCTTTAATCTGGGCTACGAGAGCAATCAATATGCTTGGAATCTAGGTGGTGGCACGACGGGTGGCACGACTGCCGGTGGCACGACGGGTGGCACGACCGGTGGTGGCACGACGGGTGGTGGCACGACGGGTGGCACGACGGGTGGCACGACGGGTGGCACGACGGGTGGCACGACGGGTGGCGTGACCGGTGGCGTGACCGGTGGCGTGACCGGTGGCGTGACGGGTGGCAATGCCAGCCTCGGTATCAATACGAGTTCAGCGGGCGACGTCCTAGACATTACGGGCGTCGACACGCTCACCGGCCAAGGCCCCGGCACACCACTTCAGACAGGTGAATGGGAAACCTATACCACCAACAACATGGCTGGCCCTGAGTTTGCGATTAACCTGGAAGCCACGAGTGGCCGGTGGACGTTTTCGAGCGACCTCAAATTTACCGCTGCATTCAACTGGCAAAACAACCTCTATCGGGGTGCCAATTTCCCCAATTCGCTGGGGGCCGACTACATACGCACCACATTTACGCCCGCCACCGTCAGCGTGAATGACGGGACTTTGGCCACTCCGCAGGAGATTATCCCGCCGCCGCTGTTCCTGCAGATCTACGGTGTGGGCCAGCAAAATGCCACTAACGCCGCCGAGCATAACTTCATGTTCTCGCCCATCGGCGAATGGCGGTTTGGCACACAGTTTCGGGTCAGCCAAGCGATTCTGCTGCGAGCCGGCTACACCGGCATGTGGATGTCGCAGATCGCCCGAGCCTCGACCAACACAGGCTACAAGTCGGATGTCAAGCCAACGCAGTATGCCAAGCAATCCACAGGCGGCCCAACTGATCCGCCCGTGAGCGTCGTGCCCGTCGGGAATTGGTATGTCGCCACAAAACCGACGGAGTACAACCATATCGGTCCGGTGGAAGGCGGCCAAGAATACGTCTTCACCAACGGCATCGACTTCGGCGTCGAGGTCAAATTCTAAGTCGGCCGCCCGCGTGCACGACCTGCACAGCCGCTCAGTCCCGATCATCCCGATCAAATCCCGCATCGATCCAGTCGGCCGTGGCGCCTCTGGTTTGGGCCAGCTTTTCGTGTCGTGATAGCAGCGGCTGCCAGAGGGGTGCCTGCCCAACGGTTTGAATCTCCCCCGGCAGTTCCACAGGCAGTCCGGCAGGATCCACCTGCACAAACCCCAGCAAGCCGTCCATCCACGGCAACGTGTGGCCCGCCAGTGGCATGCCCACCACGCCCACCACGAGGTAGCACTGCCGGACGTGGATCACAGCACCACGAATTTCCACAAGCGATCCCACCGGCACACTGCGTCGGCACTCCAGATTGACCACACGGCGGAGCATGAGGTTGGCCCCCGGACCAGTGCCTCGGCAGCCGGCTGCATAGGCTGTTTCGAGCGCATACCGCAGCAGGCTCCCGGCGTAGAGGGTGCCGTGGTGATTGGCATCGGCCGGTAGAACGAGCCGGTGGCTCGTGGTTTCAATCGGAGCAGAGGAATGCATGTGGCCTGAGTAGGGGGCGGGCTGAGCCTAGCTTGCAGTGAGAAAGGCACGTGAAAAGCGTAGGCTACCACAGACACACCGAAACTGGGCACGGTCCACCACAGCACACGCCGAAACGCCGAGCCAGATACGCCTACCCCGCGGCGGTATTGGCCGGCCTGCAGATGGCTCCGCGGGGATCAATCTTCACCAGTTCCTCCTGCATGGCGATCACGGTGCGGCGGATCTGCTCTGGGGTGTGGCGCGATGTGATAAAAAACCGCAGCCGAGCGGCACGCTCTTCGACGGCCGGATACAGGATTGGCTGCACGTTGATGCCCCGTATGAAGAGCGCACGCGACAATTTCAAACTATTGATCGAACTGCCCAGAATCACAGGCACAATGCCCGAGCCACCCGAGGGCCCAGTATCGAGGCCGGCCTCGCGGGCCAGTTGCAGAAAGAGCGTGGCATTGGCCTGCAGTTTCGCCACCCGCTCCGGCTGTTGAATGAGCAACTCAATTGCGGCCAGCGCCGCGCCTGCCGCAGCGGGCGGCAGGCCTACGCTATACACAAACCCAGGCA
>Ga0114978_10000629_pt1 | contig 30372 bp, 27 predicted proteins | sample S_140212_EF_Meta_FD_87027 | JGI IMG/M metagenome (GOLD analysis project Ga0114978, IMG submission 87027) | Freshwater microbial communities from Lake Simoncouche, Canada to study carbon cycling - S_140212_EF_MetaG | ecosystem: Environmental > Aquatic > Freshwater > Lake | place: Lake...
ATTGATACTACCCAATGTGCAAAGAGCGATACGACCATCGCTGTCATCCAAACGTTTAAAGGATTTAGTAGGTAAAAGAATTTCACAGCATAAGTTACTCTGGTAAATTGTATGATATTCAGGGTCAAATGGTCCCTGTTTCATTACGTTATCGACGAACACTAAGTAGATACGACCCGTATCTGTTCGTTCTTTTAATATGCCTGACTTGAATACTTCTTCAGCCGACATTGTTTTCTTTCTTAAGTCTTTACGTTTTTCATACTTAACATATAGTTCTTCAAACAATTCTGTATTACTATAAAATGCTTGGTAAAGATCAGGAACTTCATTCGGATCAAAGAATGTTATTTGTTCTTTGTTTTTAAATCGTCTCCAAAAGAATGCGCTAAGAACAACCCCATAGTCCATGAACCTGACACGTGTTTCGTCGGTTCCTTGATTGTTTTTAAGTACGATAAGATCATCAAACTGATGATGCCAAATGGGATAAAATACTGTAGCACTTGCATTACGAATACCTCCTTGACTGCAACTTCTTAAGTCACCAAACCACTTCTTCAAGAAAGGTATCATACCTGTGTGCATGATCTCACCACCACGAATAGGACTACCTAATGGTCGTAATCGTCCAATCTCCAAGCCAATGCCAGCTCGTTTACTAGCATATTTTGCCATCATTTCACCAGAAGCGAAAATACTATCCAAGTCATCATCACTGCGAATAAGTACGCACGAACTGAATTGTTTAGTAGGGGTACCGAGACCAGCAAGGACAGGAGTAGCAAGAGTAAATAATCCATCAGATGCGGCATTGTAGTATTCCTTTATGTAACGCATTCTAGCGTTGTTAGGTTCTTCACTATGAAATACTGTTGCTGCCGCTATCATATAGCGAACTTGTGGTGTTTCATATGTTTGTTTAGTAGAACGATTCTTTACTAAATATTTTTCAATCAATTGTTCAATGGCGGCATAACTATATTGCTCGTCCTTAGAGTGGTCAAGCATGTCATCCATCTTATTCCAATCTTCTTCACTATACCATTCTAGTAATTCTGGTGTGTATAATCCTGTAGCCACATTGGTTACTACAATATCATAAAGACGGGGAGGCTCATAGTTGCCATAAACATCTTTACGTAGCATTGATAGACGTTGTTTTCCTGCTACATATTGATAGTTAGTATGTCCTACATCTGGATTGTTTTCTACGTCAATTAAGTCTACGACCGCACGTAATGTAATTCCATCAATTTCTGTAGTTGAAATTCCATCATAGAAGTGTAATTGACTTTTAATCTCTACCATTGAAGGGCTAACATCAGCTATCCCTACACATATTTTTGCCACTTGCGCTTGCCATTTTTCTAACATTAATGGCTCTTTTGTCCCATTTCTCTTAGTGACGTATATTTTCATTTTTACCCTATCTTATTATTAATTGTTGTTATATCTAACTTGCTTACTATTTTAAAATCTTGTAGATTATTACTTATCACCGTATCAGGCCAGTAATTCAACAGATATTTTGCGTTGTCTACTAAGACTAATGGTACTTCATTTCCGTCAATATCCTTAGCTAAAACGTATTCTATATCAGTAATATTCATTAATAGTAGAGTATAGCACATTCCTAGACCTCTAGCAAGAGTACAATAGGTGTTTTCTACCAAAAGTTCCCAAGGACCGGGCCAATTGGGTAAATCAGTTGGATGCAGATAGTGATTGATTAATGGAGCACATTGCCACCATTTATCTATTTCTATGCATTGTTGACTTAAATCAAAAGATTTGATTTTATTGCGTAAGTTGTACCAGCTTTGTAATCTATTGTCGTAAGACGATTGAAATGTATTCATTAGATAACTACTTATCTTTTTTAAATATTATCTAGTGTTTTCCTTGTCTTAGTCATATCAGCACATGTATATTTCTGATAACTAGTTTTTAATATCTCTGGCATAGGGATCTCGACTACATTTACATTAAACGTATTAGCAATATCTAAAAAGCTTATAGATTTACCACTACCTACATTAAATATCCCAGATTCTTTTACATTTAAAAACCGTAAATGTATATCTACTACATCTTGTACAGGAATAAAATCACGTTTATGTTCTTCACTATTCTCAAACACCCGTATTTCCCCTGTTTTTGATTGTTGATAAAATTGACTAAAGGGGCTTGCTTGTTTTTCTTTATGTTCTTCACCTATACCATTTAATGCATATACATTAAAATATCTAAATCCTTGTACAATACTACCCGTCGGGTGTTTCTCTACATATCTTTCAAACAGATATTTACTCCAAGCATACGGAGTTTTTGGATCAACTGGTGCTGTTTCTCTAAAATCTGTGCCTAATCCATATATACTTGCACTACTAGAATATTGCATATTAACTCCAAATGTTTTACATTCTTCATATAAGTCTATGCTAAACTCTGTATTCTGTTTAAGTATCTTATCTATGTCACGTTCGGTCGTGCTACTGATTCCACCCATATGAATAACCCATTCAAAATCTATTACACTAGGTCTACTACCGTCAGACCATTCATATGTTGTTACATCATGTCCGGCTAATGCTTTAAGCATATAGCTGCCTATAAATCCGTTGTGTCCTGTTAATAATATTTTCATTTAAAATATGTACCTACGTTAAATGCTTTGTCGTCAATCCATATATCATATGCGGGCTTACCTACTTTAGCCGTTGTGTACTTTACACCCCATTCATGTAATTGATTAAGAGTGAGTTTTTCCCAATTATTTCCAGTAATAGAACCACGTGCTGTCCAATAATGTATTTCATTACCTGCATCATATAACATATTAAAATGCGATATACGTGACAGATAAGGCTCAGCGTTAATATAATCACCGTTTGTTACAGTACATATTGTACCGTCTATATCTACTATATATTTCATTGACTATCTCCGGGCAATACCCTATAGTTATCTTCTACGCTGTCAGGTGTGCTAACTTCAACAATAGTACCTTCTTCAATACAAATTAACTGATGCGGCAATAAAGGAGGATTATGCCAAATATCACCTGTTTTTAAAATATGTTCGTATTGTGAAGCATTAGTAGTATTGATACATATTACTCTAAACTTGCCGGATATGATATACCAAGTTTCATCTTTAACCACGTGAAAGTGCATACTAAATTTAGCACCGGCATTAAACTGTAACATCTTACCACAATACTTATCGTTAGTAGCCCAGATGTTTTCTGATCCCCAACCCTTTTCTACAAAACCCTCAAGCCGCATCTATTTCCTCCAATGTGGGTGCATATACACCAATATGTTGTACAGTGATAGAGCTTGCCTTAATAGCAAAACGTACAGCTTGTTCCATATCTTTTGTTGTTAAATATCCATAAGTCAACGCAGATAAGAATGTATCCCCTGCACCACATACATCAAACGCATCAACTTTAGGCACGCTAAATGCTTTATTATTGTATGATACACTACTACCACCGTGTGTGATTACCATATTAGAACAATCACTAGTCCTGCTATTATACTCTGTTTCGTTAATCTTTACAATACAACCTTCAAATAATTTTAAATCACGTTTCTTAGTATCAACAAATATAGGACCATTATATTTCTGTCTGATGCCGGTGATCAATTCTTCTGTGACAAAACCTTTAGCATAATCAGAAATAACTATAGCATCACTATCAGTTATAAATTCTAATATATATTCTAATTGACAGGGATGAGATTTTACATCATCATCAATACGCATTAGTTGTTGTTTAGATTTTACATCTATTAAACGTTTCTTTTTAGATGGGTCACCTAAAAAAGACGACACATTCAATCCCAATGCTAACATATTTTCTTTTACATTACTACCCATACCTGATTTAAAATCAGTATGTTTAGGAACAAACACAGGTACAGGAGCTTCAGGACTGATTCTGTCTACTGTGCCATACTGATATTCATCAATGCAAGTGTCTCCTATTAATATAATTTTCAATTGTTTTTGTTGTTGATTCATCTATTGTTCTATCAAAAAATACTACTTTTTTAGCATACTCTGAACCTATTACTGTTCTATCTTTCCAATCACTACCAACTATCATGATATCCGGATTGTATTGTTCAATTATACTTTCTAATTCAAAATCTGTGTTAAAAACTAATACTTTATCCACAGCTTTTAAGTTACTGAGTAATGCTATTCTATTATCTATTTTATTGAATGGTCTATCACTGCCTTTTTTCTCAGTTACTCTGTTATCGGAATCTATTGCTACAACTAGATATGTACCTAAACTTTTTGCATAGTTTAATAGTTCTAAATGACCTATATGCAATATATCAAATGTTCCGTTAACAAAAACTTTCATAGTCCTAGTGATTTGCGAATATTTGTTGCACTTATAGAATGTGTTTTATCATCAAATGTTTCTTGTTCAATTTTATAACCAACATCACGACCATACGTAATGTTTACAATATTTGGTACAACTTGAATCTCATATTGACCTTGATATAACATATCTAAGTCACGTTTAATAAAACTCTTTACTTGCTCAATTGCAAATGGATTACTTCCTTGCCATCCTTGACAATCTCTAATCTGAATAACTACTTGTCCGGTCTTAGCGATAGCACGTTCAAACAGTTTGCGATGTCCTTCGTGCCATGGTTGCCAACGCCCTAACATTTGTACAGTTTCTTTTTGCCAATCAAATGCAGGCCTGCGTCTATTATCTAAAATATGTGCGGCAATAAACTCTCCCCACTTTTCACCATGTTGTTCTGTAATTCTAAAATCATATACATCAGGTGGAATGAAAGCTTTATTGGTATCTTCAAATCGACCTTTGTCAATAGTATCAACCCAAACAGTCCAATCTGCTTTAAAGTTGTTACGCATTTCGACAAGTGGTGCAACAAAGTCACATATTACATAATCATATTCTGTCATTGAATCTGCTAATTCACGCATACGATGACTTTGGCGTATCCTTCCCTCTGTGCTAAAGTCCCAATCATTGTATTTTTTACGCACATCATCAGCGTTTAACCAACCAACTTTAACTTTAGAATTTGTAAAGGGGGTTAATGAATTTTCATTTATATTTTTATAAGCATCTTGTAGATGTTCTAATATATGTTGTGCTAGATATGTTTTTCCTGAGCCCGGTAAGCCCATAATAAGAATACGTTGTGTCATGTTTATCTCCTGATATAAAATATTTATAGTAGAGATACTTTACCCGTTTATTTTAATGCAGTTCCGAATTTTTCATTAGCAATAGAAATTACTGACGGATGATGACCTTTTCTGCAATCAAATTGTCTACATGCTATAGGTCTATATTCATATATAGAGCATTTACCATCTATAAACATATGACAACCTGAACCGTCTTTTTTAAAGATTGTTACAATAGGGCCAATGTCTGGATTGTCAGCTAATTGTTTCGGTGTAGGGTTGATTAAACTTAACGGATATTTACCCGAACTAATCTCATCCGGAGTTAAATTAGGAGCAAGTAATTCACAGCATCTAGTACAAGTTCCGCATGGCACATCTTCAATGGGTTCATCCGTTGTAAAAGATGTTAAATTTACATTTAAAATTTTATAATATTTCATTTATTTGTCAAATGTAATAAAAAATACTTGAGTCAATCTACTATCTTCTTTTGTATTACCAAAATATTTATTTGATTTATGATAGATATCACCTTTATATATTACCAATCTATTGAATATATTACCAATTATATCTATTGGGGTGAAAAGTTCTTCATATAACTGAATATCGTCTTTGGTATTAATTTGTTTTAATTTATTATATCCAGCCTGATCATTCATATAACTTGTCCATCTAGTTACATCGTTACAACGATATAATGTAGTACCGGTTACAGGATCAGCGTTTGGATTTAAATATAACAATGCGGCATAATCAACATCATTATCTTGATGTACCCAACTATCACCGTCATTTTCAGTTGTTAATTGAAAATATGATCTGATACTCAATCCTTGCCGACCTGTCATTTTTGTTATAATATTTGAAACTGCAGTAAGTGTAGCGTCTCCGTAAATGTTATCAAGTTCATATACATGGGAAGTTCTTGAACCTGGCCAATCTGTATGAACATTATATCTCTGTGTAAATTGTTGGCAGTTTAAAAATTCTTGTTGCAATGCCCATGCTCTAACTTGCATAGGATGTGGTAAAAAATTATTAATTGTTAGTGTATCCATTATTTAATTCCTTTATTAATAAATCTGCTACTACGATGTTTTCTTCTTTAGACCAGTACTCTTTATCAGTTTCTTTACCTGGTATATTTCTAGAAGCGTTTAGCAAATTAGTTCCTCTGAGTATATAGTTACTAACATCATTGAATTCAGTATCTTCGCATTGGTCGCACCATACATCAAATGCTAACCACTTACATCCTGCTTTATCTAGTACATTTTGACAAGATGTAAACATCACTTTGAACATTTCTTTATACCAAGACTCGGAGTTAAATGGTCCGTAAGCTGACCACATAAAATTTCTAGCATACTGGCAAGTAGTTCGATCCATTAAATGGTATGATAATCTTTTTGTTCTTACTCCGTTATCATCTTCATTTAAATCTGTTATTCTATAATTAATATCGGGATGATTGGGAATTATATCATAATCATCTGCAAGCCCAAATTCGAATCGTGTGGGGGCTGTCCATCCAATCAATACTATATCATCTTTTGTTAAAGACAGTGATTGTAATTTTCTAGCTGTTCTCCAATTACTAGATGCAGGCAATGAGAAGTCAGTTAGAGGTTGATTTAACTTTTTAGCTAGAACGGCAGGCCAAACGAGTTCTTTTCGTTGATCCTCATTTATATCAGCATCAATAAAAAAGTTCCATCCCCACATATAACTATCACCGAATGTGTAAATCATGCAATAATTCCTTTAATTCATCCATTGGAGCATTCCAATTATCATATTCTTGTTGACGTATGACAGTTAAATTTTCACTATACCATTTACTATAATGACCGGGTGATGCCCATGTATAGTAATTTAAAATAGGTGTGCATACATATGTCTTTTTGTCCATTGCCGCTGCCGCATGCACAAGACTAGTACAACTTGATACAATTATATCCATTTGATCAATATAATCTAATGTATCTTCCCATGATTTAATTTTATCTTTAAGATTAATTACTCTTGGGTGATGAAAATCTTCATCTACGTGAAATGAATAGATAGTGTAATCTTCTGGAATAGCATTTATTGTATCTTCCCAGGGAATTGTTCTATGTAGGTCTTGATCATACTTAGGATTACCCATTGTTTTAATACCAACTTTTTTATTGCCGGTTAGTTGTTCTTTAACACGTAACGGAGTAATGTATGGTCCATACCACAAATCTTCTGGTTCAAGTTCTAGGTAACAGGGAGAAGGCATAGCATAACACCATAACCAATCAGGTTTATAATCTTTTAAGCTAGTGATTGTTTCAAAACCCGCACGTTTAAATATACCAGCTAAATCAGTTCTATTAGTATACCATATAGGATTCATACCTCTATCTTTGAAATGCTTTGCAAATCTAACAGAAATAATTTCATCACCCATTCCACCCTCTGAGCACATTAAAATAGTCTTACCGGGTTCTATTTTACCAGTAAAATTATTTTCTCTAGGCAGGTCATATGATTCCCATATATTCAATTCTCTACCAGCAAGCATTACTTTTCTTAAACCGGGTCTAAAATTACCTGCACTCAATTCATATGTGCCAAGATTAAAGGTAACTCTCTTATCAACATCTTTACTTCTTGGTTGTGTTAATATAGCTCTAAGTATTTTTTCACCAATTGGTTTTTGATTTAACAAAAAATAAACCATTGCTTTATCCATTTGATTTGGATGATCGTTTGGTTTCAGTTTTTCATTAATTAAAATATATTCCAATGCTTCTTTTGGTTGATTTAAATTTAAATGTGCTCGGATAATATTTACACGTGCAGTATATCTTGTCTCATCATCTTTACATAAGTTATAAATTTTATGAGCAAGGTCTAGTGTATCATTAAACTCACGAATATCTGCATATAATTTACCAATTTGATCTATCTGTTCTATACCAGTTGCATAAGGTTTTAACAAATCTAAAACTATTTTAGCTTTTTCAGGTTGTCGCAACTCTATAAAAAACTCAGCAGTTGCTAAAGGACTTTTAGCTATTTGATTCATCTTTAACTACCTTTAATATCATTTCCATAGTGGCAATTACATTATTACTTGTTCTCATTATATGATTAATTTGTTCTTCTGGCATAGTTTTAAACATTTCTTCATAATAAGGATCAAAATGTAATCTGTGTGCTATCATTTCAAAATCTACATTGTTAATAATAGCGACCGGAGTTTCATTTCCTTTTGACATTATATCTTTAAGATTGTGTTTACGAGAAAACATATTCAATGTTTCTGGATAGATTGGTCTTCTATGAGTTGGATCAATTAAAAATGTATCATGTCTGGGATGAGGTACTGCTATGTGTATGGTAGAACCATGCTTACATACCCGATATAATTCTTTCATACAATGAAAAAATCCTTCACCTAAATGTTCTAATATATGAATAGCCATGACTTCATCTACGGTACAGTCGTTAAAAGGTAAATCATCTTTTTCAAGATCAACTACGTAATCTGGTTTGCAGGCCGGGCTTGAGTCTATATTTACAAAGCCAGGGACTCTTTTATATCCTGAACCTAAATTAAGTTTCATTTTTTATAACTCTCATATACATATGTGTCTCAATATAAACATTGTTAAAATTATCAGATACCATTTGAATTTCTTCCGGAGACATTGATTTAAATCTTTCTTCCCAAACTGGTCTGGCTATATTTCTATATTTTACTACTTCAAAATCTACATTAAGCTTTAATCCAAATCCAGACGATGAATTAAATTGTTCTATATGCCATTGATTGTATGATTTAGAAAATAATAAAAATTGATCCATTGTCAATGTACGTTTATGTGTTGGATCCATATGCTGTACATCTGACCGATGATGCGGGAATTTTATGTCTAATGTTGCATCATGTTTACATACACGATAAAATTCTTTCATTAGATTTAAGAAATTATCACCTATATGCTCTAATACATGATGTGCTCTTATTTCAGATACTGAAGAATCTTCAAATGGTAACGGCTCATGTTCAAAATCAAGAATATAATCTGGATTTACTAATGGGTCGTGGTCTACATTCAGATATCCATCAAAACGTGTGTATCCACTACCTAAATTAATTTTCATTTATTTCCTGTTCTGGTTTTTTACCAATTAGTCTATAATATTGCACAAGTCCATCTTCAATTGAATGAAATAACCATGGTCTAAAAATAACACCCTGATTAGGTTCTAATCGTATATTCACGCACACGTCCCATTCCATCATATTTCTATAATTAAATCTATATCCATCTAATGCACTTCTAGCATTTACTTTGCTTAATGGACCTGATTCTAAATGATTGTATAAATTAAATGTAGTAGATTCAAGAGCTACAATAAAACACCATTCAGTTAAATCATCAAATTCTTCAAAATGAATTATACAATTCATTGGTCTTCTGAATATACCTGAACGTGCATGATCTATTATTACTTCTTCCCCTATAACTGAACTAAAAATTGGGTCCATGCCAGGGGTAACTAAATTAAAATTATCAATCTCTAAACCATATGGTTTTTCTACAAATTGTAAATTACTAGCTACCAAATATAGTTTTTGAGCATCATCTGCGGGGAAAAAGTTATCCGCATGAATTAATTTAACTACACTACTCATTTATCCTACCAACAATAATTGATTATCAATGTTATTAAAAAATTCTAATAAATCTTTACTTAATATTTCTGCAGGGTTATTACTAGTTTTAGTAATTGTATCTCGTATATCATGTAGATTGTTAAAACCCCATGCGTCATCTTTTTGCTCACCGCAGGTATTTGAAATATTAGTATATGAATGTTGATATTCTGGAATCTCAAGGAAATTATATATGCGTTTCATTTGATTATCAATATCTGAAATAATATCATCATAATTAACAATCAATAGATTTTCTCTATGATGTTCTAACCCATATTTTAATGACTCATAGGGGTCGTTTGAATAGTTATACCATAGTTTCATTGCTCTATGATAGGTGTCGCAAGGTAGTCCAAGTTCTTTTAATTCTCTATCTACACTATTGTTTGGATCTTTTTCAATTAATTTTAAAAAAGAACAGATATTTTCAGCAATAGGTCTATATGTGCAAATAATTTTTGGATTATCTGTAATATGTGCTTTGATTTGATTTACATTTTTTGGCCAGCCACGATGTTTATCAATAACATATGGCTTATTAATATTAGCATAAAAAGAATTTGGAATATGATATTGAAGATTATTTAATGTTGTTTTTTTATCAAATGTATATTGAACTTCTACTTTATTGTATACTTCTTCTGTTAGACAGAATATATCTAGTACCGGGCTAGTTGGTGTTACATAAATATCCGGGTTTTGATTTAAAAGTGATCCTAATAAAGTGGATCCAGAACGGGCAATACCCGATAGAAAAAATAGCTGTTTCATAAGTTACTCATAGTTCATAATGATGCAACTATTTAGTGAGTAACTGTATTACAAAAATAATTTAATAATAATTAAAAGTCAATCCAGAATTGGTAAAATATCCAGTAGAAACTTGACTCCAATTAGTGCCACCTGAAATTGTTTGTACTGGACTAGATTTACGGATTGTAGTATTATCACCTAATTGGCCGAAGGCATTATACCCCCAAGTCCATAACGTGCCATTTGTTTTTGTTGCACTAGATGTATAATAGCCGGCAGAAACTTGACTCCAAGTGGCGCCGGCTGCCACAGTCTGTATTGGACTGGATTTATTGATAGTGGTATTATCGCCTAGCTGACCACTGTCATTATACCCCCAAGTCCATAACGTACCATCTGTTTTTATAGCCATCATGTGACCGGGATTAGCGCCTCCGTTGTTCGACCCTCCAGCACTAACTTGTTGCCATGACGACCCGCTAGCAATAGTCTGTACAGGACTAGATTTATTAATTGTAGTATTATCACCTAGTTGACCAAGTGTGTTAATTCCCCAGGTCCATAATGTACCATCCGTTTTTATAGCGGCTGTTATGACAGCACCTGTAGCAACAAAAAGCCAAGTGGTGCCGCTTGATATTGTTTGAATTGGACTAGATCGTGATGTAGTATCATTTGCACCTAACTGACCTCCGTTGTTGAATCCCCACATCCATAATGTACCATCCGTTTTTATAGCGCCACAGTGAGAACCTGAGGCTGAAACCTTATTCCAAGTAGTAGCACCTGCAATTGTTTGTACTGGACTGGATTTGTTACCGGTTGTATTATCACCCAATTGTCCATAATTATTTTTTCCCCAAAGCCATAAGGTGCCATCTGTTTTTACTGCTGCACACATTCCCTGAGTATCCAAAGAAAATAATAAACCAACAGATAGTTGTCTCCAATTAGTACCACCTGCAACTGTTTGAACCGGGCTAGATTTAGATATTGTAGTATTATCACCTAATTGTCCTGTTGAAGCATTACCTCCCCAGGTCCATAATGTACCGTCTGTTTTAATTCCACCCGTCATTGTTTTGCCGCAACTAATTTGTTTCCAATTAAGACCACTAGCAATTGTTTGTACTGGACTAGATTGATTAATAATAGAGTTATTACCAAGTTGTCCACTACTATTAAGTCCCCATGCCCATTGCGTACTTTGGTTAAAGTAGCTTCTAGGGACAAGTACTGAATCAAGTTGAAGTCCGTTAACTGTAAATCCATTATTCATTAAATTTCCTTAACTACTATAGTATATTGTTGAATTGTGTATGCCATATATTTATGATTTAATTGCGGTTAAAGCACCATAGCCAGTGCTAACCAGTTTCCAAGTAGAGCCACCAGATATTGTTTGTATTGGACTGGAATAAAGTCCAATAGTCAAATTGTTTTGAGCCATTGCTCCGTAATTGTTATTACCCCATAACCACAATGTACCATCTGTTTTAATGGACACTACACCGAAACTGCCAACACTAACTTGACTCCAATTACTTCCACCTGAAATTGTTTGTACTGGGCTAGATTTATTGATAAATCGATCAGCATTATTACCTAACATACCAAAAAAGTTACTACCCCATAACCACAGTGTGCCATCTGTTTTAATAGCACCGATAGTGGGTGATGAACTACTACCGCCGGCGCCAAAACCGCCGCCAACACTAACTTGACTCCAATTAGTACCACCGGCAATTGTTTGTACTGGACTGGATTTACTAATAGTAGTATTATCACCTAGTCGACCGTCACTATTATTTCCCCAGGTCCATAATGTACCATCCGTTTTAATGGCAGCCGTGCCCGTATTGCCTACTGACACACTGGACCAATTAGTTCCACCCGAAACTGTTTGTACTGGGCTAGATCGTTGAATGGCAGTATTATCTCCTAATTGTCCTGAAGAATTACTACCCCATAACCACAGTGTACCATCTGTTTTAATTGCACCATAGAATAAGGTAGAATTACTACCGCTTGAAGCAAGTTTACTCCAGTTAGTTCCGCCGGCTACGGTCTGTATTGGACTACTAAATCTAATACTAATTTGATTATTGCCAAGTTGACCGTTGGTGTTATCACCCCAGCCCCAAAGTGTTCCGTCATTTTTTATAGCAAATGACGATTTAAAACTAGCAACAGCTTGTGACCAGCTAGTTCCACCAGATATTGTTTGCACCGGACTAGTATAACTTATTACGTTGGAAGTTCCATTTTGTCCAAAAGTATTATTTCCCCATACCCATAGGGTACCATCATTTTTAATTCCAATAGAGTTAGGGGCATTCATTGATATTGAAGTCCACGTACTAGCACCAAGTGTTTGTACTGGACTGGATTTATTAATAGTTGTACTATCACCCAGAACACCGGTAAATTCAGGATTAGTAGTTGTGTTTAAATTGCGACCCCATGCCCATAATTGACTGCCTATTGCAATTCTAATTCTTGCGGTGACGGTTATATTTGTAGTACTAACTGCGGTAACTGTATAAAAGGTAGGTGCTACGATATTTGTGGGTGTACCGGAAACTACACCGGTACTTGAACTTATTGATAGTCCGGTTGGTAATGTTGGACTAATAGAATATGTTATTGTACCTGATACGTAAGTTGCAGAATATGCAGTGGTACTTGTAATAGCTGTTCCAATAACACCTGCTACAGTTTGTATAGGTGGATTAAGTGTTGGTATAAATAAATAATCTGTAGCAAAATCTACAATTGCAATCATGCCCCCTCCGCCAGCTTGCGCCGACATCCAATTATACCCACCGGTAATTGTTTGCACTGGACTAATTCTAATCTCAGTTGTATTATCACCTAGTTGGCCAAGGGAGTTATTGCCCCAAGCCCATAGTGATCCGTCTGTTTTTAATGCGGCCGCAAAGGTATTAGTACTTGAAATGCTCATACTAGCTTGACTCCAAGTAGTACCTCCTCCATATATTTGAACTGGGCTGGATCTACTAATATTAGTACCATCACCTAACTGACTAAAACTATTATTTCCCCAGGTCCATAATGTACCATCCGTTTTTACTGCGGCCACGGACCTGTAACCCGGTGACACTTGTTTCCAATTAGTACCGCTTGCCACTGTTTGTATTGGACTGGACGTATTAGAATTAGTGTTATTACCCATTGCACCAGAGGCACCGTTACCCCATATCCACAATGTACCGTCATTTTTTATTGCTGTAGATATTTGTGCATTAACTGATACAAATTTCCAATTAGTGCCGGCTGCAACTGTTTGCACTGGACTGGATTTACCTATAGCTGTGTTATCACCCAGTTGACCCGTATTGCCCTGCCCCCAAATCCACAATCTGCCGTCTGTTTTTATGGCAGCTGTATGTTGACCACCGGCTGATATTAATTTCCAATTAGTCCCACCTGAAACTGTTTGTACTGGGCTTGATTTAAGAATAGTACTATTGTCTCCTAATTGTCCTGAAGCATTACTACCCCAAATCCACAATGTGCCGTCTGTTTTTATTGCGCCATATGTTTGTATTGCTGTAAGCCAGCCGCCACCTGATACCTGTTTCCAGTTAGTACCACCTGAAACTGTTTGCACTGGGCTGGATCTATTGATTGTACTGCTAGTACCTAACTGGCCGTTTTGACCATTTCCCCACATCCATAATGTACCGTCTGTTTTAATACATGCCGCTGTAGAAAGAGAACCATAAGAAAATTGTTTCCAATTAGCACCACCTGAAATTGTTTGTACTGGACTGGATCTACTAATAATAGTATTATCAGCTAATTCACCGTTTGCATTAGTACCCCAATTAAATAAACCGGCGGCTTTAAATGTACCGGCAAGTTCTGGATATCTATCTATAAGATATTGCCTTGTTACAAATAATTGATCAACATCTGTGCTACCGATATTAAAGTTAGTAGGCATATTAGTCCTCTATAACAATTGACTCAATTGTTTCGAGTGTTGCCAAACTAATTTCATTATTTTTAGTTGATTCCCAATCAAATGACGTTTGAAAATGCTCAACTATTTTATTAAAAATTAATGAAATTTGTTCTGATGATAATTCAATCCAAGTATTTTGATCTATTTTCCAATTAACGGTAGTTAAATTGCTAGTTGCATAATGATGAAAAGACATTCTTGTTAATGGATCTGTTGGGAATTTATATGTATTACCATTTATTTCTACCTCAATGCCACTATGTAGTTTGTTCCAACGTTTGTCTGCACATTCTTGACGTAAAAAGTTTTGTATAGCCTCTAGAGTATATGATTCTACTGTCATACTTGCAACTGCATGTGTATCAGTAAATGTCCAAAAAGGACCGTGTAAATATTGTGTTCTTGTATTATATTCAGGATTAACTTCATTAGTAACAGGATAGATTTTTATATGAGTATTAATTTCTACCATAGTTTGTTCATCATTTCGCAAATCTAATATAACAGATACACCTGTATCTTCATTAATTACTTCTGAAAAACGTCTTGCATTCCAAACCATTGGACCTAAAATTACTCTTCCCTCATAAACTATTACAAACATTTTTTTTCCTTAAAACTTTATTTATCAGCTTGGATACAAATTATATGCATCATAGAAATATATACCATACATTGAGCTAACACCTGCGCTAAACGACGCGCCTGCAACTGATTTCCAATTACTTCCGCCGGCAACTGTTTGTATCGGGCTGGATACCCTACTACTGCCAGGGTCGTTGTTGGCTAATGCACCATTCGTACCTGAACCCCACAACCATAGTGTACCGTCTGTTTTTGTTGCGCCGGCAGTAGTATCTCCGCACGAAACTAGTTTCCAATTAGTACCGCTTGAAATTGTTTGTACTGGACTTGATCTTTCAACTACGGTGTTGTCTCCTAACTGGCCATAATTATTATTACCCCAACTCCATAATGTATTGTTTGTTTTTATGGCTGCAAAATAACGTCTGCCACCAGCAACTGATTGCCAATCAGATCCACCTGCAACTGTTTGTATTGGACTAGATTTATTAATATTAGTATTATTACCTAATTGTCCGTAGTTGTTCCTACCCCAAGTCCATAATGTACCATCTGTTTTAATTGCTGCCGCGCTATAAATAATTGCGGCAGCAACTTGTTTCCAGTTAGTTCCACCTGCAACTGTTTGTATTGGACTAGATTTATCGACTGTGGTATTATCACCTAATTGACCATGATTATTTTGTCCCCAAGTCCATAATGTACCATCAGTTTTTATACAGTAAACACTACTAGATCCGGCTGCAACATATACCCAATTAGTTCCACCTGCAATGGTTTGTATTGGACTGGATCTATTAATTAATGTATTATCACCCAGTACTCCGTAATAAGCGTTAGTGCCCCAGGTCCATAATTCTCCGCTTGTTTTGATAGAGGCCGCAAAAGCAAAGTTGTTCTCCCCACCGCCAACACTAACTTGATTCCAATTAGTGCCGGCTGCAACTGTTTGCACTGGACTGGATTTACCTATAGTGGTATTATCACCTAGGGATCCTCTTGTACCGTTACCCCACATCCATAGTGCACCATCAGTTTTTATTCCGGCTGCTACACCCATAGAGCCTGATACCTGTTTCCAGTTAGTACCACCCGAAACTGTTTGTACTGGGCTGGATTTACCTATAGCTGTGTTATCACCCAGTTGACCGTTTGCATTAGTACCCCAACCCCATAAACTACCAGTAAGAACAAATTGATCTAGGTAAGTTTGCGGTATGTAATACTGATTGAAGGGAGTATCATTGACACTATAATTTGGACCGGCCATTTAAATTATACCTTTTTGTTAATAAGTTTTTTTAACTCATCAATTTGTGTTTGTTGTTCTTTTATTGCCTCTACTAGTAAACCAATAACACCACTATAATTTAATGATAGTACCCCATTATTATATTTTACTGAGCTTGGTAATACTTTTTGAACATCTTGCGCTATCAAACCAGCACTTGATTCATTACTATCAATCAAATTGAAGGTTACACCATTTAATGTTAATACTTTATCTAACGCATTTGTTATTATTTCTATGTTACTTTTCTTATTTCTATCAGATATAGAATTGAATACAACAGCATTTAACGTTCCACTGAGTGGATTAAAATACAAGTCGGAAGCTGATACATTAGCAGTAGATAAACTACCTGAGGTTATAGTAGCCAAAATAGGATAATAAGCATTACTATTGGTTGTAACATCGTTAGTAATTGTTATACTGCCGCCACCACCACCACTAGCAATCCAACTTAGATTACCTGTTCCGTCAGTTGATAATACATTACCTGAACTACCACCTGTTATTTTTACATTTGCATTTGAACCTAAGCTTATATTAGTACCAGTAAATGTTACGTTACCTGTAGTATTCAATGTTCCCGAGACATTTACACCGGTAGTAGTAACTACTAATTCATCTGTAACTCCACCTGCAGTGAAAGTTATATTACCATTAGCAGCCGGTATACTTATAGTACTATTACCATTACCAAACACACCAATAAAAGTATTAGCTGACATAACATTAACACCAGTAATATTACCGCCTGATCCGCCTCCTGCAACAATACTATTAGCAAAAATAACATTAGCACCGGTAATATTACCGCCCGATCCAGAACCAGCAATAAGATTTCCAACTGTTGCATTACCGGCTGCTGTTATTGTGGTAGCAGAAATAACATTAGCGCCGGATATGTTACCACCTGTACCGCCACCGGTATTTAAATTACCACCTAAATAAGTATCACCGGATGCAACAAACATTGCATATGAACTAGTTACAGTAGCATTGGTACTTGCTGTTGGGTTAGATGCAATATAAAATGTAGCTAAGTTTGTATATGTTTTTGCATTTGTACCACCGGTAATGGTTGGTGTAGCAATGTAATGTATTGCGGCATTAGCTATAGTGCCTGTTGCTCCAGAATCTGTATAAGTAGCTGCCACAGTTCTTATGCCCATATTACCTAATGTAGCTGATACGTTAACTCCACCAGTTGCCGCACCAGTAATCGTAATATTATTTGATTGAACCGTTGCATTACCACCGGTTGTTGTAAAGTTTCCGCCAGTTACTAGACCGGTTATATTTGCTGTTCCTGCTATATTTGCACCGGTTGTAGTAAATACTGCCCTTGCAGTTGCATTACCTGCAACAAACATTGTTATATTCGCATTAGAAGTAATAGTAATATTACTATTTCCACTAGCTAATGGTCCAATAAAGTTTCCACCATTAACATTACCGGTTATATTAGCTGTACCTGATATATTTGCTCCAGTACCAGTAACTACTAGTGTTGTGTTACCTACGGCAGTAATATTGACATTTCCATTTGCTGTTGGAATATTAACATTACTATTACCACTAGCTAATGGTCCAATAAAGTTTCCACCATTAACATTACCGGTTATATTAGCTGTACCTGATATATTTGCTCCAGTACCAGTAACTACTAAAACATTAGCATTTCCAACAGCACTAATATTAACATTTCCATTAGCTGTTGGAATATTAACATTACTATTACCGTTACTGATTGAAGCACCGCCACCGCCACCTCCTGATTGTGCTACCCAACTTAGATTACCAGCACCGTCAGTAGATAACACATAAGAACTAGTACCACCTGTAATTACTACGTTAGCAACTGCACCTAAATTACTTTGTCCGGTAACATTTAATGTACCGGCTATGTTTGCACCTGTACCAGTAACTATCATTGTTGTATTACCAACAGCAGTAATATTAACATTACCATTAGCTGATGGAATATCTACATTACTATTACCGTTTGCTAAGGTAGAACTTGAACTTATACTTACCCAACTTAAATTACCGGCACCGTCTGTTTGTAAATATTGACTACTAGAGCCACCAGTAATTACTACGTTAGCAACTGCACCTAAATTACTTTGTCCGGTGACATTTAATGTACCGGCTATGTTTGCACCTGTACTTGTTACAACTAAAACATTTGCTGTTCCGCCTACACTTGTAGTTACATTACCACCTGATGTTGCAATATTAACATTACTTGTTCCATTGCTAATAGATGCACCACCTCCACCTGATTGAGCTACCCAACTTAGTGTGCCTGATCCATCTGTACTTAATACATAACCACCGGTACCACCTGATATGTGTAAATTACCCACAGCACCTAATGTAACATTAGCAGTAGTTGTAAAATCAACTATACCAGTTGCATTGCTTACTACAAGTCCCGTTAATGATCCAACACTTGTAATATTAGGTTGAGAATTGGTATAAACTGTGCCGGATATCAGTGCATTACTTACTTGTCCAGAAACATTAGCACCGGCTACACTATTTGCTGTTGTTGCATATGCCACTGCACCTGATACATTAGCACCTGCTACACTATTTGCTGTTGTTGCATATGCCACTGCACCTGATACATTAGCGCCTGCTACTGCATTAGCTGTTGCCGCAAAAGTTACCTCACCTGATACATTAGCACCTGCTACACTATTTGCTGTTGTTGCATATGCCACTGCACCTGATACATTAGCACCGGCTACACTATTTGCTGTTGTTGCATATGCCACTGCACCTGATACATTAGCGCCTTGAATATTACTTAAATTATTACCACTACCAATAAAATAGTTAGCAGTAACTGAATTACCTAAATTAGCATTGCCTGTTACTAAATTACCAGTAACGTTTGCAGTGCCTGATATATTTGCTCCAGTACCAGTAACCACTAGTGTTGTGTTGCCCACAGCAGTAAGATTTATATTGCCGTTGGCACTTGGAATGTTGACATTACTATTACCATTGCTTATATTAGATATACTGCCGCCACCTGCCTGTGCTACCCAACTTAGATTGCCAGTACCATCGGTAGATAACACATAAGAACTAGTACCGCCAGTAATTTTTACATTCCCAACAGCACCCAAACTTACATTAGAAGCAGAAACAAAGTTAACAGAGGTTAGTGCTGTAAACGTGTTGGCGGACATGATGTTAGCGCCAGATATGTTACCTCCAGTACCACTACCAATTGTTGCATTACCTGATACATTTATTCCAGTTCCAGTAACAGTTAATATATTAGCGTTACCAGCAACAGAGACGGTAACATTACTATTAAGTATGACTTCTACGTTACTAGTTCCATTTGCAATATTTGCTGGACTGGTGTCTACTCCGGTTAAGTAATATCCATTACCTACAAAATATTGAGCATTTATGTTAGAAGAAGCATTAACATTGCCGGCATCAATTAAGTTAGCAGTTACTATATTTGCTCCGGAAAGATTACCACCTGTGCCACTACCAATTGTTGCATTGCCAGTAACAACTATCCCTGTACCAGTAACAGTTAATATATTAGCGTTGCCGTTAACACTAGTAGTTACATTACCATTTAATACTACTTCTACATTACTAGTTCCATTTGCAATATTTGCTGGACTGGTGTCTACTCCGGTTAAGTAATATCCATTACCTACAAAATATTGAGCGGTTATGTTACCGGTAGCTAACATGTTACCTGAAAGATTTGAACCATCTCCTGTTACTACTAAAGTTGTATTTCCGCCTGCAGTAATATTAACGTTACCGTTTGCAGTTGGTATGCTGACATTACTAGTTCCATTAGCTATATTAGATGCGGCAGAAGATCCTGCCTGTGCTACCCAAGATAGATTGCCGGCACCGTCAGTGCGTAAAACATAATCGGTAGTACCGCCAGTAATTTTTACATTCCCAACTGCACCTAGTGCTACATTGCTAGCACCAGTTAAATTAACAGTTCCTGTACTTACTACACCAGATAATGTACCAACACTTGTTATGTTTGGTTGTGCATTTGTATACACAGTTCCGGCTATTGCGCTATTAGAGACTTGTCCAGTAACATTAGCACCTTGAATATTACTTAAATTATTACCACTACCAATAAAATAGTTAGCAGTTGCATTATTACCTAAATTTGCGTTACCGGCAGTTATGTTGCCGCTAGCTGTAAATGTATTAGCTGATATTACATTGGCATTACTAATATTACCACCTGAACCTGAACCAGCAATGATATTTCCTGCACTTAGATTACCAGATATGTTTGCTGTGCCTGTAATATTTGCGCCGGTTCCTGTAACTACCAAAATATTTGCATTACCAACTGCTGATATATTAACATTACCATTTGCAGTCGGTATATTAACATTACTTGTTCCATTGCTAATAGATGCACCGCCAGATTGAGCTACCCAACTTAAATTACCAGCACCATCAGTAGATAACACATAAGCACTAGTACCACCACTGATATGTAAGTTGGCTACTGCTCCCAATGTGACATTAGCAGTAGTTGTAAAATCAACTATACCAGTTGCATTGCTTACTACTAAACCAGTTAATGAACCAACACTTGTAATATTAGGTTGAGCATTTGTATAGACTGTTCCTGCTATTGCACTATTAGCTACTTGACCTGATACATTAGCACCTTGAATATTACTTAAATTATTACCACTACCAATAAAATAATTAGCAGTTGCATTATTACCCAAATTTGCGTTACCGGCAGTTATGTTGCCACTTGCAGTAAATGTATTTGCACTAATTACATTTGCATTGGTAATATTGCCACCTGTACCAGATCCAGCAATGATATTTCCTGCATTTAGATTACCTGTAATGTTTGCTGTACCGGTAATATTTGCACCAGTACCAGTTATAACTACTACATTGGCATTACCTACAGCAGTAAAGTTTATATTACCATTAGATGTTGGGATATTTATATTACTATTACCATTTGATAATCCAGCTAGTGTAATGCCGGTTAAATATACCCCGTTACCTGTAAAATAATTAGCAGTTGCATTATTACCCAAATCTGCATTACCGGAACGAATATTAGCTAATGAAGTAAATGTTACTACTTCTGCTGATATACTTACATTACTGCCAAATGCTATTTCAGCGTTACTTACATCCCATCCCATCCAAGAAATTTTTGCACTTGTATCATAATAATTGAGTGCTGTACCTACATCTTTACCTGTATTTGCTACGGGTGCGGCACCATTTGGTCCTGTTTGCAAATTAATGATTGGATCACTGATAGACAGTGTAGTTGAATTGATGTATGTTAATGTACCATTAACAGTTAAGTTACCGCCAAATACACCGTTACCTGATACTGATAAATCTGTTAATGTTCCTACACTAGTAATATTTGGTTGAGCGTTTGTATATACTGTGCCTGACACTAATGCATTAGCTACTTGACCAGAGATATTAGCAGCCTGAATATTACTTAGGTTATTACCACTGCCTGCAAAATAATTAGCTGTAGCTAAATTACCTAAATTAGCATTACTAGCTGTGATATTACCGCTAGCAATAAATGTATTAGCTGAAATAACATTTGCATTAGTAATGTTACCGCCAGAACCATTGCCGGCAATAATATTACCCGCAGTTAGATTACCAGTTACATTAGCTGTACCGGATATATTTGCTCCAGTGCCAGTAATTACCATAGTTGTATTACCAACTGCAGTTAAGTTAATATTACCATTAGCAGATGGGATATTTACGTTACTATTTCCATTACTGATATTACTTGCGGCACCAGTACTGACGGTAGACCATGATAGATTTCCTGTCCCATCTGTCTGTAAATATTGACCATTAGTACCACCAGTAATATGCACATTGGCTACTGGACCAAGTGCAACATTACTTGCACCAGTTAAGTTAACAGTTCCAATACTTATTATACCAGTTAATGTACCAACTGAGGTTATATTTGGTTGTGCCGCTGTTGTTACAGTACCACTAGTTGTAGCACTAGATACAGCGCCTGTAACGTTTGCACCTTGAATGTTACTTAGATTATTACCTGCTCCAATAAAGAAATTAGCGGTGGCTGCATTACCTAAATTTGCATTAGTTGCGGTAATATTGGCAAAGGTGTAATTAGCAGTTGTATCTAAATTGAACGGTTGTAACTTTGTAATTGCCATGTAGTAAATCTCTTATTTGTGTAGTTGGATTAGTTTTTAAATCTCATATATGTATTTAATCCAATTTGACTCCTAACATGTTACTAAGGTGTAATGTTTTCAACCCAAGATGTTGTATCTTCATCCCAACGATACATTTTATCATCAGTTGGCATTGGAGTAGGTGCTTCCCATAAACATGTAGTTTCATTTAATGACCATGAATTGAATGGTTTTGGGGGTATAAATGCATCTCTAGTACTATCATATATATAGCCTATACCAGCATAATTTTTACGTAATGGTGTGCCACCTTGTGTATGTACACCGCCACTAGTGTTATAGCTTGTTTGAATCCAGCTAGTTGGATCACCGAATAGACCAGTATCTACTACATCCTGTTCTATTACGATTACTTGTGTTACGATGTTATTACCATCTATTTGTGCAAAATGACTCATTTTTTTATTTCCTTTAGTTAAAATGTTATTGAACCGGAACTGGTCCATTTATATACTCTATATCCACCTGCTACAGTAATTGTTGGGCTACCTGTTGTACTACTTGCGGCTGAATATGTGTCAGCATAGCGAATGATTACGATTCCGGAACCGCCGTTACCAGCCAGACCCGTGCCATGTGAGCCACCTCCACCTCCACCGGTATTTACTGTGCCTGAAGTTGCACTACCATTAGCAGAACTACTTCCGGCGCCACCTCCACCATTGCCACCGGCACCACCTGTTTGCCCAGCACCACCGAGGTTATTTCCACCTCCACCTCCACCACCGGAGTAATAAGTTGATGTCCCGGTAATACTAGACGCAGATCCAATACCTCCTGCGCCGCCGCCTCCTGTACCTAGATTCATAGAATTTTGACCAACCGCGCCAGCACCACCACCGCCACCGCCGGCATACCCGACAGCACTTTGAGATGTACCTATTCCGCCATTGTTTCCTTGTCCTACTGTACCATTTCCACCAGAACCATTTTCTCCACCATTACCACCAGCGGCTCCGCCACCACCAGAACCACCTGAATTTCCAGTGCTAGCTCCAGAGGCTGCACCGGATCCACCACCTCCACCTACTGTGTTGGTTACTCCTGTTAGAGATGATAATGTTCCGTTACTCCCGAGTGTAGATGTTGAACCACTTGCGCCGGCACCTCCTGAACCTACTGTTACCGTATAAGGGGTGCCGGATGATATACTAGATAATGTTCCTGTAAGATATCCCCCAGCACCACCGCCGCCACCGCCGCCGTTAGGATTATTACCTCCACCACCGGCGCCGGCAACTACTAGATATTCTACTGATGGTGTTACTGGTAAGCTACCACCACCTGAAATAGTTATTCCACCGCCTGATATTGTTAATCCACTTAATATTGCCATAATTTACCTTAAAACGTTATTGAACCTGAACTGGTCCATTTATATACTCTATAGCCGCCGGATACTGTTATTGTTGGACTACCTGTTGTACTAGTTGCCGCTGGATAACTATCCGCATATTGTATTGCTACTATACCTTGAGTGCCTGCACTTGAAGTGCCACCGGTTGCTCCCTCTCCCCAACCTGTTCCTATGTTATTATAATCAGTGCCACTCCAAGTTCTGCCACCGCCCGGTCCACCAGGACCATATCCAGAACCGGAATATCCGCCACCGCCTCCGCCGCCACCTCCGCCACCGCTGTAGGTTCCGCCACCTCCACCAGTTGGAGCATAATATTGTCCTCCGGCACCACCACTACCACCTAATGAAGTGAGCCCGTCACCTTGAGCTCCGCCACCGCCGCCACCGCCATAATTACCTGCGTTGCCGCTATTACCAGCTGACCCACCGTTACCTCCGCCATATGCATATCTATTATAACTTGCTGAGGTAATGCTACTGCCTGAACCTGAACTTGTTCCCACTGTAACAGTATAGGAAGTAACGCCAGGATATACTGTAGTACTAGCACTTACGGCTCCACCACTACCACCACCGCCACCACGATTCACTCCAAATCCTACACCTCCTCCTGCGCCTCCTGCAGCTACAACCAAAAGGGTAAGTGATATAGGTCCTGCTTGTGTAGTAATACTATTACTTGATGCACTTGCAACACTTGTACCATTACTATTTGTAGCTGTTACTGTAAATGTATAACTTGTACTTGAACTTAACCCAGATACTGTAATAGTGCCACTGCCAGCTTGACTTAATGTACCGGTGATATTACCTGGACTGCTTGTTGCTGTATAACTTGTTATAGTAGATGAGCCACCATTACTTGGAGCAGTAAATACTACTGTAGCAGTTGTGTCACTTGTAGCTGTTGCTGTGCCTATTGTTGGTGCATCAGGTACAAAGGTTGGTTGGATTTGATATCCTCCATTAAAAGTTACACCTGAAAAAATTATTGTCATTATATACCTTAAAACGTTATTGAACCACTACTGAGCCATTTATAAGTTCTATATCCACCAGATACCGTTATTGTTGGTGATCCAGTAACAGTAGCAGCACCATAGGCATCAGAATATCTAATAATTACAATACCAGAACCACCAGCACTTCCATATCCACCGCCACCGCCACCGGTATTAGTTCCACCTGTTCCTGAATAATTACCTGAACCTCCACCACCAATACCTCCTGCACCATTAGAGCCTGCTCCGGCATTGCTTTCGCCACCGCCACCGCCACCATAATAATTACCGTCAAATGCGATTAATCCATTACCGCCTGGGCCGCCAGCTGAACCGGCTGTCCTGCCAGCCTGTCCTGCACCGCCACCACCTGCACCTGCAGTATAAACATTAACACCGTCTGTACCTGTTCCGCCATCATAGCCTTGGCGAGGTGCACTAATATAAGATGAGCCCGGGTAAACACCTTTACCCCCGGCACCGCTAATCCTATCTCCACCGCCGCCTGAGCCGCCATTTCCACCAAACGATCCACCACCAGCCCCGCCGCCTTTAGAAACAACTAAGCTACCAATTGACGAATCTTGTCCTTGAGTACCTAGAGCACCACCGCCACCAATAGTAACTGAGTATAATGTTGAACCAGATACACTAGTATTACCGGTCAAAAATCCTCCACCGCCACCTCCACCAGTAGCGGCACCTCCACCACCAGCAACTACCAGATATTCTAATGACGCCGGTACTACAGAACTAGTAGTAATACTATTACTTGCGGCACTTTCAATACTTGTACCATTACTATTTGTAGCAGTAACAGTGAATGTATAACTTGTGCTTGCTGTTAACCCGATAACATTAATAGTACCACTACCGGCTTGACTTAGTGTACCTGTAATACCTCCAGGACTGCTTATTGCTGTATATGTTGTTATTGTTGTGGAGCCACCGTAACTAGGAGCGGTAAATGCTACTGTTGCTGTTGTTGCTCCGGTCGCTGTAGCAGTACCTATAGTCGGGGCATTAGGAACAAAGGTTGGATCTATAGTCCATCCACTTGTTATTGTTACACCTGAAAAAGTTATTGCCATTATCTGTTATCCTATATACTATTTAGAATGTTATTGAACCACTTGAAGTAAATGTATATACTCTATATCCGGTTGGATTGGTAATTGTTGGGCTACCTGTTGTACTTGTTGCGGCAGCATATGTATCAGCATAACTAATGATTACAATACCAGATCCGCCTGCACCGCCAGAATGAGGGCCCGAACTGTAATTTGAACTTGCGCCTCCACCTCCACCACCGGTGTTTACTGTGCCAGCGCCACCATTGGGAGGCGCACCTCCACCGGCGCCGCCTCCGCCGAGACCACCGGTACCTGATGATCTGCCACCGCCGCCACCACCACCATAATAGGTGGAGGTACCTGTAATACTTGACGGTAATCCATCACCGCCGTTTACTGGAGCACTTGGCCCAGCATTTTGACCAACTGCTCCTGCACCACCACCACCACCACCTCTTCTGTAAGAAGCAGAATCTGTACCGCCAGTACCGCCATTATATCCTTGACGGGGAGGGCCGGCTGTTCCGGTACCGCCTGCAAAGTTCCCTGGCCCTCCCGAGCATCCACCACCACCTCCACTGCCACCAGTGTTGCCGGCTCTGGCTTCAGTACCGCCACCACCGCCCCCAATTGCAGTGACAATTGAAGTTGCTGATAGTAATATTTCACTATTTACACCGTTTTGTCCTTGTACGTTATTAGTACTTGAGGCTCCTCCGGCGCCTACTGTGATTGTATAAGTTGAACTAGCAGTTATACCAGTTATTGTATTTGATAATAATCCGCCAGCGCCACCGCCTCCGCCGCCTCCGTCAGAGCCAGCAACACCGCCATTTCCGCCCCCACCGCCTCCGGCAACTACTAGATATTCTACAGTAGGCGTAACTAATGGACCATCACTACCGAGTATATTCCATCCACCTACTATTGTTACGCCTGAAAAAGTTAATGCCATTGTGTGTTTTATCCTATATTTAGAATGTTATTGATCCTGAACTGGTCCATTTATAAACTCTATATCCACCTGCAGTTGTTATTGTTGGACTACCGGTTGTACTACTTGCGGCGTCGTATGTGCTTGGATAACGAATGACAACGATACCGGATCCTCCAGACCCACCGGAACCACCTCCACCACCTCCACCACCACCTGTATTTACTGTGCCTGAATTTCCGACTGGGGTAGCGGCGTTACCTCCACCACCAAGACCTCCTACACCCATTGTACCAGAACCACTTTCTGTATATCCACCACCACCACCAGCATAATAAGTATTTGTTCCTGTGATAGAACTTTGTATACCTATGCCACCAACACCGCCGTTAAGTGATGTGGCACTTGAACCTGCTGCGCCTGCACCACCACCACCACCGCCACCAGCATCTCCGGGTGCATTTCGGCCATTGCCGCCAGCGTTACCTTGCCCGGCTGTACCTGCTCCACCAGACCCACCTCCGCCACCTCCACCACCACCGCCGGAACCTCCAGCTAGACCAGAGGTATAAGTCTGTCCGCCGCCTCCTCCTCCGGTAGAAGTTATGCCAAACCCAGAAGAATTTGATCCATTGTTACCGGTAGTTCCGGGAAAAGAACCTCCAGTAATTCCTACACCACCTGCCCCAATAGTTAAAGTATAAGGTGTTCCGCTAGTGACGTTTGCAGTACCTGCTCGATATCCCCCGGCGCCGCCGCCACCTGAAAAGAAATTTGCGCCGCCGCCACCGCCTGCGACTACAAGATATTCTACAGTGGGTGTAAAGTTTAAGGGCCAATTACCAGCTTGTTTGGCTTGCATTTGCTGACTAGTATTAAAAAATCCAGAGGCTGTGGTACTATTAGCTACCGCTTGTGTAGCAGATATTACACCACCATAATATCTTTTAACCATGTTAGCTTATATCCTCATAACTACAAGTAACACATAATGTGTTTGCTGTACCAGCAGTAGCTCCTAAACTACTGTTTTCTTCTAAGTAATACTGACTTGTTTTATCAATAACATTTAATGTACTATTACTAGGAACACTTACATTACCTACAAGTTGAAATAATGTTCCGCCAACATTGGCTGCATTATAATAACCAACTGTAATAGTGGCTGTACTAGCTCCATAGTTTGCTACATTTAATACATTTACTTTTAAGCATTTACCGCTACCACTAGCATTGTTTAATACTACTGTTGCCGCAGTTGTTGTTAAGTTTGCACCTGTTGTTTTACCATTGATTGTTGTTGCACTGATTATGTTTGGTGCTGCCATGTTATCCTCCGAATATTAATGAATAGCCTACTGCGGCAGCTGATGATGCTCCACCACCTCCACCTGCAGTTAGGTTGATTGTTGTTACTTCTATATAACTACCATTTGCAGGAGCACTACTGAATGTGATATTAGCGTTAGCTAATGTATAATCTGTACGCAATACTGTTGCTCCGTTATAGTTAACACTAGTTTGATTTATGCCAATTGGCGTAGTGCTTAAAGTAAATATTGTTTGTACACCATTACCAGTAAAGTTATCTACCGTTACGTTTGCACCAGCTGGTGCTGCTGTCCAACTTAAGTTTCCTGATCCGTCTGTACTTAGTATATAATTTGCTGTACCACCAGTTATTTTAACATTTCCAACTGCACCTAAATTACTTTGTCCAGTAACATTTAATGTACCTGCTACGTTGATACCTGTACCAGTTATAACTACTACATTGGCGTTGCCAACTGCACTTATATTTACATTTCCGTTAGCTGATGGAATATTGACGTTACTGTTGCCGTTGCTAATATTACTTGATGATCCAGATATTACAGTAGACCAGGACAAATTACCTGATCCATCTGTCTGTAAATATTGACCATTAGTGCCGCCTGTAATATGAACATTAGCAACTGCACCCAGTGAAGTATTACTTGTATTAGAAAAGTTTACTATACCGTTACTTGTTATACCAGTTAATGTACCAACTGAGGTTATATTTGGTTGTGCATTAGTTGTTAGTGTACCTGTGAAATAATTAGCACTTACTAAGTTAGCACCAATGATATTACCACCTGTACCAGATCCAGCATTTATATTGCCGGCAGTTAAATTACCTGTAATGTTTGCGGTGCCGTTAATATTTGCACCAGTACCAGTTATAACTACTACATTAGCGTTACCCACAGCACTAAAGTTTATGTTGCCATTAGCTGTTGGAATGTTTACATTACTATTACCATTACTGATATTACTACCACTAGAACCTGCTATCCAACTTAGATTGCCAGTACCGTCAGTAGATAAGACATAAGAACTAGTACCACCGGTAATCTTTACATTACCAACAGCACCTAAATTTACATTAGAAGCAGATGTGAAATTAGCAGAAGTTAATGCTATAACTGTATTTGCCGAGATGACATTACCACCGGTAATATTACCACCAGATCCAGATCCTGAAATGATATTACCTGCAACTAAATTACCGGTAATATTTGCTGTACCTAATATGTTTGCACCTGTACCAGTAATTACTACTACATTGGCATTACCAACGGCTGATATATTAACATTGCCATTAGCACTTGGTATATTTACATTACTATTGCCGTTGCTAATATTAGAGCTACTACCACCTGATTGTGCTACCCAACTTAATGTGCCTGCACCATCTGTACTTAATACATATGCATTTGTACCTCCTGATATATGTAAATTGCCTACCGCACCAAGTGTTACATTAGCTGTAGTTGTAAAATTAACTACCCCGGTCGCATTGCTTACTGTTAAACCAGTCAATGAACCAGTACTAGTTATATTTGGTTGAGCATTTGTATATACAGTACCTGAAATTAATGAATTACTCACTTGCCCAGAAACATTAGCTCCTGCTATATTGCTTAAGTTATTACCACTACCACTAAAGAAATTAGCGGTTGCTAGATTGCCTAAACTAGCATTACCCGACGTAATATTACCAGTAACACTTAAACTTGTTAATGTTCCAACTGAAGTTATGTTTGGTTGAGCATTAGTTGTTAATGTACCTGTAATATAATTAGCAGATAATAAGTTACCACCAGTAATACTACCACCTGATCCAGCACCAGCTGTAATATTGCCGGCAACTAAATTACCTGTAATATTTGCTGTGCCGGATATATTAGCTCCA
>Ga0114978_10000630_pt1 | contig 30242 bp, 21 predicted proteins | sample S_140212_EF_Meta_FD_87027 | JGI IMG/M metagenome (GOLD analysis project Ga0114978, IMG submission 87027) | Freshwater microbial communities from Lake Simoncouche, Canada to study carbon cycling - S_140212_EF_MetaG | ecosystem: Environmental > Aquatic > Freshwater > Lake | place: Lake...
GGGTCATGGCCGTAAGGTGGGTGGAAGTTTGGAGAAAAGGGGTGGAAGGGGCGGGAGCAAGGGGAAAAGCGGGCGAAATGCCGACTTTGCCCCTTTCCCTGCCTCTTTCCTTGTTCAGGCGTGCTTCAAGATACCCTTCACCACATGGCCTTCGACGTCGGTCAGGCGGAACTGGCGGCCCTGGTAGCGGAAGAGCAGGCCCTCGTGGTTGATCCCGAAGAGGTGCATCAGGGTGGCCTGCATATCGTGGATGTGCACCCGGTCCTTGGTGATGTTCCAGCCGAACTCGTCGGTTGAACCATGGACGTGACCGCCCTTCACGCCGCCGCCGGCGAGCCACCAAGAGTAGGCGCGGCCGAAGTGGTCGCGTCCCTTGAAGCCAGTGCCTTGTTGGTTCTGGCCGAACGGTGTGCGGCCAAACTCGCCACCCCAGACGACGAGGGTGTCGTCGAGGAGGCCGCGCTGCTTGAGATCCTTGACGAGCGCCGCGCTGGCCTGGTCGGTGTCGAGGCACTGCTGCGCAAGCTGTCCGGTGGTAAGGTTATTATGCTGATCCCAGCCGGAATGCATCAGCTGCGTGAAGCGCACCCCGCGCTCTGCGAGGCGACGGGCGATGATGCAGTTGTTGGCGAAGGTGCCGGGCTTGAGGACGTCGGGGCCGTACATCTCGAGGACGGATTTGGGCTCGTTCTTGAAGTCAAGTAGCCCCGGGACCGAGGTCTGCATGCGGAAGGCCATCTCGTATTGCGAGATGCGCGTATCGATCTCGGGGTCGCCGACCTGGCCGAAGTGCTCGCGGTTGAGCGCCTGCATGTCGTCGAGCATCGTGCGGCGCGCCTCGCGACTGACGCCGGCGGGATTGCCGACATACGGGACCGGGTCGCCGACGCCGCGGAAGCGGACGCCCTGATGTTTGCCGGGCAGGAAGCCGTTGGACCAATAGTGTTCGAAGAAGAGCTGGCCGCAGGTCTTCGCCGAGTCGGAGGAGGTCATCACGACATACGAAGGAAGGTCTTCGTTCATCGTACCGAGGCCATAGGAAAGCCAGGCGCCCATTGCCGGGCGGCCGGGAATCTGCGAGCCGGTCATGAAGAAGGTCACCCCCGGCGCGTGGTTGACGGCTTCGGTATTCATCGAGCGCACGACGCAGATCTCGTCGGCGATGGAGCCTAGGTGCGGTAGCATCTCGCTGAGTTCGATGCCGCTGGAGCCCCACTTCTTGAAAGGCTTGATGGCGCCGACACAGTTGTATTTCGCGTAGCCGCTCGACATCGTGGAGAGGCGGGTATCACCGCGCACGCTGGCGGGGATTTCCTGGCCGGCCATCTTTTCGAGGAGCGGCTTGTGATCGAAGAGGTCGACGTGTGAAGGGCCGCCGCCCTGCCAGAGGCAGATCATGCGTTTCGCCTTGGGGGCGAAGTGCGGTAGGCCGGGGAGGCCGCCGATGGGATTATTCGCGCCCTTGGCGTCGCGGGCGAGGAGGGAGCCCAGGGCGACGGCGCCGATGCCTTGCACGCCGGCACTAAGGAAGCTGCGTCGCGTGAGTCGCGAGCGCCATTCGGAGGGAGAGAGTTCGAAGTCCATGGGATCAGTCGCGGGTGATGGCGGCGTCGAGATTGTAGAGGGCGAGACAGGTCGCGGTGAGCGCGGCATGTTCGGCGAGGGGGAGCATCAGATCGCGCTTGCTCGCGCCGATCGCAAGGAGGGCTTCCGCGGCCTTGGCGTCGGCGGCGTAGACCGCGCGCTGATTGGCGAGCATCTTGGCGATCAGGGCGGGTTCCTTGCCGGAGGGTTCACGGCCGAGCACGAGAGTGAAGGCACGCGCGAGGCGAGCTCCATCGGTCGACTGCTCCTTGGTCACGCGTTGGGCGAGGACGCGGGCGGCTTCGACCCAGGTGGGGTCGTTGAGCATCGTCAGCGCGTGTAGCGGCGAAGATGTCACCGCCGTGCGGACGCGGCAGGTTTGGCGCGCCGAGCTATCGAACATGTTCACCGGCGCGATAGTGCGGCGCCAGAAGGTATAGAGGGAACGACGGTAAAGATCAGTGCCCTTTGAGGTCGGGTAGGTGAAGTCGCGCTCCTTGGTGATTGCGAGGCTTTCCCAAGGGCTGTCGGGGAGGTAAGGGTAGACGGGTACGCCGCCGACTTTGGCGTTGAGGAGGCCACTCGTGCTCAGGGCCACATCGCGGAGTACCATCGAGGGCAGGCGCAGACGGGGTGCGTGGGAGAGGAGTTTATTCTCCGGGTCTTTCTGAAGTTGCTCCGCGGTGACGTGGCTCGATTGACGGTACGTCTTGCTCGTTAGGATAAGTTTCTGGAGGGCCTTGAGTTTCCAGCCCGATTCAAGGAATTCGACGGAGAGCCAGTCGAGCAACTGCTGGTGGGTGGGGCGATCGCTCTGGACGCCGAGGTCCTCCGAGGTGCGCACGATGCCCTTGCCGAAGAGTTGCTGCCACTGGCGATTGACCTGCACGCGGGCCGTGAGGGGGTGTTCCGGGCTGAAGAGCCACTGGGCGAGGCCGAGGCGGTTCTTCGGCGCTTCTTTCGGCAGCGGTGGGAGGAAGCCGGGGGCATCAAAGGTGACCTTGTCTTTCTTCGCAAGGTAGGCGCCGCGATCGAGGATGTTCGTGTCACGGGGTTGGTCGTCGCTCATCACCATCACGCGTGGCAGGTCATCGCCACGGAAACCATCGATTTCTTGCCGAGCCTTATCAATGGCGATCACGGCGGGGATTTTCTTACGATCTTCGACGAAGACGACTTTGTCGTAATGCGCGCGGAGTTGTTTGTTCTCGGCGGCGGTGAGTTTTTTATCGGGGGTGAGGAGGGGTTCGATTTCTTTCGGCAGCATGCCTTTATCCTTGGTCGGTTTGGCGAGCCAGGTTTCGTAGGCCTTGGTCTGATGGGCGAAGAAGTCCTTATTCTTGGTATCGAAGTCGGCCTGGAGCTTGGCGAGCTCCGCGGCTTGTTCGGCGGAAGGGTATTCGACGAGGGTGCCATCGAGACGGAAGCGGCTCGAGCCGCCCGTGCGCGTCTTGCCGCCGCCGGGCGTACCCCGCTCCTTCACGTGGTTAAAGGCATCCATCCACTGGTAGTAATCCTTCTGCGTAATAGGGTCGTATTTATGGTCGTGGCACTGGGCACAGGCGACCGTGAGGCCCAGCCAGGTGGTGGTCGTGCTTTCGACGCGATCAAAGAGGCTGACGTAGCGCTGCTCCTCGGAGATGTTGCCCCCTTCGCCGTTGAGGATGTGGTTACGATTAAATGCCGTGCCAATCTTCTGTTCGGGCGTGGCGTTTGGCAGGAGATCGCCTGCGAGCATCTCGGTGCTGAGTTGATCGAAGGGCTTATCGGCGTTGAGATTCTTCACGAGCCAATCGCGCCAAATCCATTGGAAAGTATCGCCGTCTTGTTGGAAGCCATTGCTGTCGGCGTAGCGCGAGGCGTCGAGCCACGGCAGCACCATCCGTTCGCCGTAGTGCGGGGAGGCCATCAGGCGGTCGACTTGTTTGCCGTAGGCTTCGGGGCTCTGGTCGGCGAGGAAGGCTGCCGTTTCTTCGGGCGTGGGTGGCAGTCCCGTCAAGTCGAGCGACAGGCGGCGGAGCAGGGTGGCCTTGGGCGCTTCCGGCGAGAGTTTCAGTCCGGCCTTGGTCAGCTTCTCGACCACGAAGGCGTCAATGGGGTTGGACTCGCCGTTGGCCGGCAGGGCGGGGCGGACGGGCGCAGTGAAGGCCCAGTGGGCTTTATACTCGGCGCCTTCGGCGATCCAGCGCTTGAGGATCTCTTTCTGGGCGGCGGTGACCGTGCGATGGGAATCCGGCGGGGGCATGACCTCCTCCGAATCCTTGGAGAAGAGTCGCTTCACCAGTTCGCTCGCCTCAGCGTCGCCAGGCGCGAAGGCTTTCTTCTGCAACGCCACTTCGCGGACATCAAGGCGGAGCTTCGCCTTGCGCTTGTTGCCGTCGGGGCCGTGGCAGTAGAAGCAGTTCTCGGAAAGAATCGGGCGGACGTCCTCGTTGTAGTCGAGCTTGGCGCCGAAGGTAGGCAAGGCGACGACGAGCGCGGCGAGAATGGGGCAGATCCGGGGCATGGGGTAGGCATAAGACAGTCTCCCTGCGGGAAGGTTTCAATCCCTACTGGTAGGCAGATTAGCCTAGCGGCGGAAACCTGCATTTATTCGGCGGAAAAGTGCACCCGGCTTCCTTTGGGGTTGCTGGCAGGCTGACCCTTGTTGTCATTCCAGTCAGTGCGCATCCTTGACCGCTATATTCTCGCCGAGTGGGCCAAGGTCTTCGCCCTTTCGCTGCTGAGTTTCATGGGATTGCTGCTGCTATCCGAGGGATATAACTGGATTCCCGACTTTCTCGGCTGGGGTGCTTCTTTCGGCACGATTCTGCAGTTCATGCTCCTTAGTTTGGTCAAGGACCTGTCGATGCTCATCCCGGTCGCCCTGCTGATCTCGGTTATCTTCGTCCTCGCGACGATGAACCGAAACCAGGAGATCTCCGCCGCCCGAGCCGCGGGTATCGGTATGTGGCGCCTGACGGCACCGCTTTGGGCCGCCGGTTTATTCCTCGCCGGCCTGTTGAGCTTGTTGAACGCGGTCCTGGTGCCCGAAGCCTTGGAGGCGCGCAACGGCTTGGCTGAAGAAGCGCAGTTCGCGGCCCTGAAGGAAAAAGGCGGCGTGGCCTTGCCGAAAGGCCAGGCCTCCTCCGTCTCTTTCGAGAACGCCTCCGCCCGCCGCCTCTGGTTGATCTCCAGCCTCGGCCTCACGACCGGGCAGGCCTTCGAGGTCATCGTCCATTCGTTCGACCAGAAAAACCGCGAGGTGCGCTGTATTACCGCCCGCTTCGCCGAGTTCAAGCGAATCGACGGGCGCTGGCGCTGGACGTTCCGCGAAGGCCGCGACCTGCGCTTCGATCCGGCCACCGGGTCGCTCATGGCTCAGCCCCGCTTCAAGGAACTCGTGCTAGCGGATTATGACGACGATCCGGAGGTGATGTTCTATTCCACGAAAGACCCGGACAAGCTTTCACTCCGTGAGGTCGCCCGCTTCGTGGATTTAGCCGGCCCTAATCCCGGCGGCCAGAACGCCGCCTACGCAATGCGCTACCATTCGATCCTGGCCGCGCCGATCATCTGCCTCGTCGTCGTCGCCGTCGCGATTCCGTTCTCGGTCGGCGCCGGCCGTATCAGCCCGATGGTGGGCGTCGCCAAGACCTTCGGCCTTTTCCTCGCCTTCTATTTCCTCACCTCGTTTAGCTCCGCCTTTGGCGAGAGCGGCGCCTTGCCGCCGATGATCGCGGCCTGGATCCCCGCCGTGCTTGCCGCGGCTTGGGTCATCCCGAAGCTGAGGTCCGTCAATTAATCCATGCTTAGAGCTATTCGTATCCGCCCCGGTCGTCCCGTGCGCGCACTCCGGGGTCACCCCTGGGCCTTCCTCGGCGAAGTCGAATTCGTCGGCGAGCCGCCGGTCGACGGCGATTGCGTCGAACTGACCGACCTCAAGGGCCGCTGCCTCGGCGCCGGCCTCTGGAACGGCAAGTCGCAGATCGCGTGGCGCCGCTACTCGCGCCGCCCAATCACCCTCGACGGCCCGTTGCTCGAAGAGCTTGTGACGGCCTCCGTCAACCGCCGCGCGGGTAAGCCGGTCTGCCGCCTCATCTGGTCCGAGGCCGACAGCCTCCCGGGCCTGGTGGTCGACCGTTATAATGACTTGATCACGATCCAAGCCCTGACCTGTGGCATGGATCGCCGCCTAGCCACAATCATCGACGTGCTGCAGCGCTTACTGAACCCGCGCGAGATCGTCCTCCGCAACGACGCCTCCACGCGTAAGCTCGAAGGCCTGCGTCAGGAAATCCGCACGGTCTCGGGCAAGCCGCTCGAACCCTCTTGGATGGAAGTCGGCGGCGTGCAGGTACTCATCGATCTCATGGGAGGTCAGAAGACCGGCACCTACCTCGACCAGCTCGATCAGCATCAAAACGTGGCGAAGCTCGCCAAGGGCCGCCGCGTGCTCGACGCCTTCTGCAATCAGGGCGGCTTCGGCCTCGCCTGCGCCAAGGCTGGCGCCACCACCGTGCTCGGCCTCGATCAGTCCGAAGACGCCATCGCCGCCGCCCGCTCGGCTGCCGAACGCAACGGTCTCAGTGCCTCGTTCGAAGTCGCCAATGTCTTCGATTGGTTCACCGAACACCGCGAAGCGTCCTTCGACCTCATCGTCCTCGACCCGCCGCCCTTCGCCCGCAGCAAGGACGCCGTCGATGGCGCCCTTCGCGGTTACAAGGAGTTGAATCTCCGCGCCCTCCGCCTACTCGCTCCGGGCGGCATCCTGGCGACCTATTCCTGTTCGCACCGCGTCTCGGAAGAGATGTACCTCGAAGTCATCGAAGACGCTGCATCGGACGCCCGCCGCGAGGCCGTCGTCCTGGAGCGCACGTCCCAGCCGGCCGACCACCCGGTACTGCTGAACTTCCCTGAGAGTCGTTATCTCAAGGGCTTCATTATCGAGATTCGGGCTTAACTCCCGGGCCGCTTCCGCTTTCATCGCGTCATGATCGTCTCCCTCCGCGGCAAACTCATCGAAGCCGGCGTCTTGCGCGTCGTCATCGAGTCGTCGGGCGTGGGCTACGAAGTCAATGTCCCCGTCACGACAGCCGAGCGCCTACCGAAGCTCGGTGCGGAAGTCTTCCTGCTCATCCACCACGTCTTCCGTGAAGACGGCCAGGCCCTCTACGGCTTCGCCGTCGCCGAGGAGCGCGAGTTCTTTAAGCTCCTCGTCGAGAAGGTGTCGGGCGTCGGCCCCAAGATGGCGCTTAATATCCTCAGCCGCCTCGCGTTGCCGATCCTGCGCGATGCGATTCTGCGCGGTGACGTCGCGTTGCTTTCGCAGTGCCCCGGCATCGGCAAGAAGACCGCCGAACGCCTCGTCATGGAGCTTAAGGATAAGGTCGGCCTCGAAGGCGCCGCCACCACGGTGGTCTCGACCTTAGCGTCGGCGAGTGCCGTCGCACCTACGCCTGCTTCCGATGCCCTGGCCGCGCTCATCGCGCTCGGCTTCAAGCCCGTCGACGCCGACAAGGGCGTGCGCACCGCGCTGGCTAAGCTCGGCGCCGGTGCCACCGCCGATCAGTTGGTGAAAGCGGCGCTCGGGCGCTGAGGCGCCCTCGCGAGGGGACATGCTGGCAAGGGGACACGTGGGCATGGGGTTAACTCAAAGGGAGACCGGGAACCGGAATGTTAGCTTGGGACATGAAACCCCGGCCAATCATCCGGTCTCCGGTTTCCCTTTGAGTTCCTCTGCGTCTTCCCCGCCACCCACCACCTGATACGAACACGCTAGGGCAGCACGCGGTGCTGCCCCTACCTAGATGCATGGGCTTTCCTAACCGCTAACCGCTTACCGCTAATACCTAACGCTTATTTCAGTCCGAGAACATCTTCCATCCCATACAGGCCGGCGGGCTGGCTCTTCAGCCAGCGGGCGGCGCGGACGGCGCCACGCGCGAAGATCTCGCGGTTGGAAGCCTTGTGGGTGAGTTCGAGGCGTTCGCCTTCGGCTGCAAAGAGCACCGTGTGGTCGCCCACGACGTCGCCGCCGCGGATGGCGTGCACGCCGATCTCATTGAGCGGGCGTTCGCCGACGAGTCCGTCGCGGCCGTGCTTGAGGGCATCCTTCGCGAGCTGGCGCTCTTCGAGGAGAATCTTGAGGAGCGTCTCGGCGGTGCCGGAGGGCGCGTCCTTCTTGAGGTTGTGGTGCATCTCGAGCACTTCCACATCCCAGCGGCCGGCGTCGGCGAGCGAGCGGGCAGCTTGGCGGACAAGTGCATTGAGGAGTGTGACACCTACAGAATAGTTGCCGGCCCAGACGACCGGTAGGCCCTTGATGGCGGCGGTGATGGCGGCCTTCTCTTCAGCCGTGTGGCCGGTGGTGCCGATCACGAGGGGCTTCTGGTGCTGGGCGCAGAGCTGCGCGACGGCTAGGGTCGCGGAGTGGTACGAGAAATCGATGACCACGTCGGCGGCGCCGATGTGTGCGGCAAGGTTATCGCCCTGGTCGACGCCGGCGGCGATGACGGCCTTCTCGGAGGCGGCGACGTTGACGATGGCGAGGCCCATGCGGCCCTTGGCACCATTGAGGAGAATGCGGATAGGCTGGCTCATCGGAGGGAGGCGAGGGTGGCGTCGGCGACCTTCTCGACGAGAAGGCGGTTGGCTTCGGACATCTCGCAAAGGGGCAGGCGGACTTCGTCGGAACGGATGATCCCGGCGCGCATCATGCAATGCTTCACGGGCACCGGATTCGGTTCGACGAAGAGGGTCTTGAAGATGTCGGCGAGCTTGTCGTGCAGCACCTTGGCTTCGGCAAACTGCTTGGTGCGCGCGAGTTGGGCGAGCTGGGAGACCGGGCCCGGGATGAGGTTCGACGCGACGGAGATGATTCCCTGGCCGCCGACTTCGGCGAACGGCAGGGTCAGGGAGTCGTCTCCGCTCAGGACGATGAATTCCGGGTCGGACTCACGCACGAGGCGCGCAGCCTTCTCGACTTGGCCACCCGCTTCTTTGATGCCGATGATGTTGGGATACTTCTTCCGCAGGCGCAGGGTGGTCTCGACGGTGATCTCGATGCCGCAACGGCCCGGGATGGAATAAAGGATGATCGGCTTCGCCGTGGATTCGGCGAGCAGGGCGAAGTGGCGGAAGAGACCTTCCTGGCTGGGCTTGTTGTAATACGGTGCCACGAGCAGGAACGCATCGGCTCCGGCTTCGTCGGCACGCTTGGTCAGGTCGAGGGCTTCGGTCGTGGCATTGGAGCCCGTGCCGGCCATGACCGGGACGCGGCCAGCGGCGAATTCAACCGTCTTGCGGATTACTTCGATATGCTCGTCGTAGTCGAGAGTAGGGGATTCGCCGGTGGTGCCGACGGCGACCAGGCCGTTGATGCCGGCTGCGATCTGGAATTCGACCAGCTTCTTCAGGTCATCCCAGGCCACCGCTCCATTGAGGAAGGGGGTGACCAAAGCCGTATGGGCTCCCACAAAAGCGCGGGGGCCGAAGGGGCGGCGAGAGGAGTTGGAACCGGTCGAAGACATTGGGCTGGAAGTGACCACAGAACCAACCGCCCCCTGCCGAAAGAGACAAACCCAAAAACCCCGCCCAGTAAGCCGAACCCCGCTTAAGGGGCCGGACCAATGAGGATTCGGTTGTTTTCGGTATCGGTCACGGTGAGGCGACCATCCGGTCCGATGCGAGCCCCGTGCGGGCGATTGAGCTGCGTGCCGGCCCAATCTGCGCCGACCGCGGTACCTTTCTTGCCGTTACCGACGATGGTACGGATGGTCTGTTTGATGGGATCGAAGAGGCGGAGGCAATGGTTCTCCGTGTCGAGGATGAGCACGTTACCCTTGGCGTCCATCGTCACGTATTTCGGTCCGCGCATCGTGGCGTTAGCCGCCGGGCCATCGGTCGCCGGACCAGCTTTGCCCGCCTTGTTCACCACGACGGTGACCTTACCATTCTTGACGGCTGCGAGCGCGTTGCCGCCCCGGAGGAGGACGTAGACCGTGCCGTCCTTAGCCGTGCAGGCCGCCCGCGCATCACCCATCGGCGTGTTCAGCGCATCATCGCCATCCTTCGGGAGGCCCTTCTTACCGTTGCCGGCGATGGTCGTGATCACCTTCGTCGCGAGGTCGATCTGCCGGACGCGATTATTGCCGATGTCGGCGATGACCATGAATTTACCGGAAGGATCGATGACGCCGCACATCGGTACATTGAACTGAGCCTGCTCGGCGGAGCCGCCGTCACCGGCGAAGCCGGACTTACCCGTGCCGGCGAAGTTCGTCGCGACGTGGGTCTTCGGGTCAAGGCGGACGATGCGGTGCTGGAAGCTGTCCGCGGCGTAGATCGAACCATCCGGGGCGATCGCAATATCGTGCATACCGTTGTAGACGGCTGGTGAAAGATCCAGGAGCTTAGCCGGAGCGGGCAGTTTCGGGGCCTTACCCATGCTGTTCCACTTCACGCCGGAGACATACTCGATCTTGCCGTCGTGGAGCTTGAAAATCCGGTTCGCGGGCTGGAACTCCACGCCGTACGCGTCGCCCTTCGCGTCGAAGGCGATGCTGAAGGGTTCATGCAAGTCCTCGGCGCCGGGGAGCTTGACGACTTCAATGGCGGCGAACGCCGAAGCGGCGCAGGCGAGCAGGGGAAGGAGGCGGAAGAGCATACGATGTTCATACGCCGGCCGAGGCCGTGTTCAAGACCTCTGCGGGAAAATGGTTCGACCTCGGGCCCGCCGCCTCCACCTTGGCCTTTCCTCCCGTGCCTACGCCGCTTCCATTGATCATCCGCGAACTCGGTGGAGCCGGTGCGCCGCTCGTGGTGCTGCATGGCTTGCTCGGTTCGTCGCGCAACTGGCAGTCCGCTGGCGTGGCGCTCGCCGAACGGGGGTATCGCGTGCTGGCGCCCGATTTGCGAAATCATGGATCTTCGCCGTGGGGCGACGACTGTTCCTACGCGGCCTTGGCTTGCGACGTCATCGCGATGCTGGACGGGCTCTCGCTCGGCCCCGTGCATCTCGTTGGTCATAGTATGGGCGGCAAGGCCGCGATGCGCCTCGTCATGCACCGACCCGACCTCGTCGCCCGACTCACCGTCGTCGATATCGCCCCTCGCGCCTATTCCGACCGTGTCCGCGTTGAATTCGCCGCGATGAACGCCCTCGACCTCTCGGCCTTGAAGTCGCGTAAGGATGCGGAGGAGAAACTCGCCACGTCGGTACCCGAGTGGGGCATGCGCCAGTTCATTCTTACTAACCTCGGTCAAGACGCCGAAGGCCGCTTGCGCTGGACCGTCAACCGCGAGGCGCTGACGAATTCGCTGCCCGCGATTCTCGGTAATTCTTTGGCTGTCGGTGAAGTCTGGCACGGCCCGACGCGTTTCCTGCGCGGCGGTAAATCCAACTACATCCGCGACGAAGACGTCGCCACGATCCACGCGCACTTCCCGCAGGCGGATGTCATCACACTGTCTGAAAGCGGCCATAACCCGCACTTCGAGGCGCGGGCCGGTTTCGTAGAGGCGGCGCTCGCTTAGGCCGCCGAGCGCTGTCGCTGGCGGCGGTGCTTGATGTAAAGGCCGATGCCGGTGAAGACGGCCGCCAGCCCGAGCATTGTGACGCCGCAGAGAGTCAGCATCCTTATTCCCAAAGGGTTAAGGGACTCATGGGCCTGGATCAGCGGGGATTCGTCGCCGGCGACCATCATCACCCAGCGCGCCTTGGCGCCCGGCTTGGTCTCGTCGACCAACCAGAGTAGCACCGTGTGAGGGCTTTCGTCCGGCAGGCGGAGCAGGAAGTTCCGTGGTGCGGGCGTCCAGCGCCACGCGGCGCTCTCGAGACGGTAGTCCTTCGCGAGCTCCTCCGGCGTATGCTGGAAGGGCGAGTCAAGGTCGAGCTTGGTGGCCGAGGCGAAATCCGGTGCGCCCGCCGCCTGCGTGAGCGGGAAGAGATCTTTGCCAGTCGAGATGATGAAAAGCCCTTCGGCGGCCTTCGCCAACTCGGCCCGTTCACGGATATTGAAGTTCGCTTCCAGGTCGGCCGTCACCTTCAGGGAGCACGCGCCGTCGGCGTGCATCGTCAGGCGTGCCTGGAGTACTTCGCCGTTATGGGCGCAGACGAACAAGGGGAGCACGAGGGCTCCCCAGGTTACGATCAGCTGGCGCAGCGCGCGGATCACTTACGATTCCAGCGCAGCACGCGACCGAACTGATTCCACTCGGTCTCGAGGATATTGCCGTCGTTGTCGAAAGTGATACCGTGGGGCGAGGTCACGACGCCTTCGCGCCAGTCGGCCGGCTTCACACCCGGGGTGTTCGTCTGGCCCTTGGTGTCATTCGCGCCGAGGGAGGCGACCATCTGACCTTCCTTGTTCCAGACCGAGACACGACCGGCGATTTCGGCGACGCACATCAGTTCGCCATGGAACGAGGCGGAGGAGGGGTTGCGGAGGCCCTTGTTGGCAATCATCTGCGGGTTGGTGCCGTCGAGGTCGACGTGGAACATGCGGTTGTTGCCACGGTCGAGGCAGAGCAGGCGGGCTGGGGAGAAGCGGGTGTCGACGAACACCTTGTGGGTGTTGGCGAAGCCTTTGCCGTCGACGACCTGCGTGGGGCCGCCGAAGACCGACTTGAACTTACCGTCGGCGCTGAAGACGAAGACCCAGCTCTTGCCGTAGCCGTCGACGATATAGATGTCGCCGTTGGGGGCGACGTCGCAGCTGGTGAGCTTCAGGGCATTCACTTCTTTACCGTTCTTATCCTTGGACTTGCCCTTATCGGAGGGGAAAGCGTCGGCTTTAATTTCCATGACGACCTTGCCGTCGAGCTGGGCCTTGATGAAGCGCTGCTCATTGAGCACCGCACCGTAGAGGAACTCGCCTTCGGCCGACTTGCGGACCGTGAAGCCGTGGAGCGACATCGGCAGGGCTAGGGTCTTCACGTACTTGCCGTCTTTGCCGTAGACCTGGATGCCGGCATCCTTCTCCTGGACGCTGACGTAGATGTTGCCGGCGGAGTCGACGGCGATTTCGCCGTGGCCGTTGCCGATCTGGGCCTTGCCGGGAGGCGTGCCCAGGAAGTTGGGAGCGAAGTCATATTTCACTTCGGCGGCTTGGGAGAGAGAACACACGGTGAGGAGGGCGAGGAGGCGGAGGGTGGGCATGGGGTGATGAAGGGGTTGGGGTAGGGGTAGGGGGTGGGATTGTAGGTGGCAAATGGATTTCGGCATCGCTCTGGGATTGTCTCTCCTACCCCCACCCCTATCCCTACCCTTACCCCTAAAACCTATGACCTCCCTCCGTCTCCTCGCGGCCCTCGCCGCCCTCGTCGTTTCGGCTTCCGCCGCCGACGTTAAACTCGAGTCCGCCTTCAACGGCAAGGACCTCGCCGGCTGGAAGACTTCCGGCAGCGACGCCTTCTGGACCGCCGCCGACGGCGTCCTCACCGGCGTCAATGATCTCGCCTTCAAGGATTACAAGAAGGGGAACATGCTCTACACCGAGAAGTCCTATCAGGACGTCGTCATCGAGTGCGAAGTCCGTTTCAGCGGTGAAATCGATAGTGGTATCATGGTCCGCAAGGACGCTGCCGGGAAGAAGGACATCCAGATGCAGATTGGCGTTTCTCGCTCCCTGAAGAAGGACATGACCTGCACGTTCTACGTCGGCAAGTATCCCGAAGCCGGCTTGGCCCCGAAGGTCCCCGCGCTCTGGAAGAACGGCGAGTGGAACAAGGTCCGCTTCCAGGCCAAGGGCGACACCTACACCGTCTGGCTCAATGGCGAGCAGGTCTCCAATTACGTCGACGCTGGTTACCCCAAGGCCGCTCCGGTGGGCCTCCAGGTGCACGGCGGCGTGAAGATGAAGGTCGAGTACCGCAATATCTCGATCGGCGAGATCAAGTAATCTTCCGATCCTAACACGAGAAAGGCGCGGCATTGGCCGCGCCTTTTTTGCGCCTAGTCACTTTGCGGCCGGAGCCGGCGTCGGCTGGTTCTTGGCCGCGGCCAGCTTGGCGAGCTGCTTCTCGCGCCAGGCTTGGTGGGCTTTCTCGTCCAGGAGCCAGCCGCCAAGATGGAGGGCGGTCTGCGTCTTCGCAGGGGCCGTCGCGCCTGCTTCCGGAATCGTCGGCAGGCTGGCCGTCGCCTTAGCTGAGGCGTCCGTGGGCTGAATATCGTTCGGACCTTTGATCGAGAGGGTTCTCACCTCAGCAGGAAGTGTTTTGGGGCCTTTGTCCGCCAAGCGTAACCGTCGTCGGGCGGCCTCGGTGACAGCATGGAGTCGAGTCGCTTCCTTGGCTTCTTCCGGAGAAATTAGGCCGCCCAGGTCAAGGTCGGTGGAGACGCCGAAGCGTTGGCGTAACCCTTGGTCGTACGCTTTCTCTTCGGCAATGGCCTTGGCGAGGGCTGCTTCCGGCGTCATCGGTTCCGCGGCTGGCTTGATCGCGGCCGTCTCGGCTTCGGGCTTCCGCTTCGCCGACGACTTGTCCGGCTCTCGGGCGACTGCCTTGTTCGGCGGTCGCTTCACGTCTTTGGCCGCGCCATCTGGCCGGATCTTGCTGGCGCCGGTGGATGAACTCTTTTCGGCAATGGCCTTGGCGAGGGCTGCTTCCGGCGTCATCGGTTCCGCGGCTGGCTTGATCGCGGCGGTCTCGGCTTCGGGCTTCCGCTTCGCCGATGACTTGTCCGGCTCTCGGGCGACTGCCTTGTTCGGCGGTCGCTTCACGTCTTTGGCCGCTCCATCTGGCTGGATCTTGCTGGTGCCGGTGGGTGAATTCTTTTCGGCAGCCGAAGTCGCCACGACCTTTCCGTCGTTACCGGAGGAGGTGGAGGCGCAGCCGCCGAGCATGATGGCCGCGGCGAGCGAGCAAGCGATGAGCAAGGCTCCTGGTTTCATTGCTGCGGCCGGATCAAGGTGCGAGGAGGGATATCGCCGCGAGGAGGGGCGGGCCGGCCTTAGGGTCGAAACGTGCGTTCATCGTGAACTTCGCCTCGCGGGCGGAAGGGATGGATTTCTCCACCACGACTCGTCTGGTGAGGGCGGTGCGATCGTCTCCGAGCGCGCCACGCATGCGTTCCACCATCGACTCGAAGTCGAGCGTGTCGACGCCACGGTTGATGAGCTTCCAGGCCAGGTCCGTCTGCTTGGGAGGGGTGATCTTGGCGAGGATCGCCATCGGCGGGCGCGGCGAGCCTTCGGCGAAACGATCGAACTGGTAGAGGTACTTTCCGCCGAGCACGAGTGAGTCGTTACCGGAGGCGTCGAGCGAGAGCAGTACCTCGAAATCGAGGGATGGCCGCAGCTGCTCATAATTGCGATGGGTCGCGGCGCTCATCGGGAGGCGATGGAAGAAGCGGCTGGCGTCGAGCCAGAGCGTCAAGGCCCCGGGCTGTTCGCCGACGTAGGCCGGCAGGCGTTCGCGCGCCTTCTCGCCGGTGCGCAACGTCCGTTTATCAGGACGCACCAGGCACTGGCGGATTTCCTGTTCCACGCAGGGGGCGCGAGGATTTCCTTCGAACTCAACTAAGATGATGGCGGTCCGGTTCGTCAGACCAAAGGTAAAAAAGCCGCCTTCCGGGTCCATGTAACGGCCCTCCCCATGCTTGATCATCGCCCGGTTTCGGGTGAGGTTCGACGGCGGTCTTCGGGAGTCGCCGCGGACCGCTTCGTTCATCTGGTCGGCGATACGGGAAAGGGCCGCTTCGGCCATGGCGGAATCGGTCACGTGGAAGACCGCACCGCACAGTATCGCGGGGTGCTCGACGGTGGCCGAGGTGCCGACGGCGTCGGGAAATTTGGCGAAGACCCGGATCTCGGAGTGCGCATCAAGGCCGTTCTTCAGGAGTTCGGCGAACGCAGCCGACATGCCTTTGCCACCGGTGCGTTCGAGCCATTCGGGGAAGGCCTTGGTGCTTTTCTGTCGGAGTTCGTCGGGGCGTAACGTCATCACCGCGAAGCTGTCGGCGGGAATCGCACCGATGTTGCCGACGCTCGTCCGCCTGACGGGCGTGCTGCTTTCTAAGGTCCAGACCCAGGCGGCGAGTAAGGCGAGCGCCGCGGCCAGGATAGTGATGATCGTGAGCTCCGCCTTCGACCACGGGCGGGAACCTTGCGCCCGGTTTCCCGTGGCGGCCTGTTCGCCGGCGACCAGTTTTTTCCGACGGCCTTGGACGGCCATGTTGAAGGCCACGACGAGCGTCACGGCGAGCGGGTCGAACACGGCGACGAGCGCGAGCATCAGCCATTTCACCACGTCGTCGGCTTCGGCTTCAAAGGCACGGGCGACGAAGCGATAGGAGCCGATATCGGAGGCAGCGATCTGGTCGCGGAGGTCGTGGATCTGTTTGTTCCGGTCGGAGACGGTCTTGTGGAGTTTTTCGATCTCGGCGTCGCTGATCGTGACTTTGCCCTGGCCCTGTTGCTGAAGGGCGGCGAGCTGCCGCTCGAGGTCGCCGATTGTGGCGGCGCTGGCCTTGCGCAGCTCCTTCTCCTCGGCGTCGACGCGCGTATTTTCCTCGGTGAACTGCTGGCGAAGTCCGGAGACCTCCTTGCCGCTGTCGGCATCGAGGCGGGCCTGCTCGGCGCGCAGACGTTCGATGCGGGTGGCGAATTCGGCGAACTTCGCCGCAATCGCGTCTCGCTCGGGCTTCTGTTCGGCACGCAGTTCCTGGCCCTTGCGCACGTTGTCCTTGTCGAAGAAGAGGAACTGGCTGGTGGTGCCCTGCGCGGTGTAGGCCGATACGGCCTGGTCGAGCACCTTGATGCGTTCGTTGAGGCCAGCGACGGAGGACTCCTCGGCGGCGATGGATTTCGCAAGGGTCGCGGAACGGAGGCCCGCGCGCTGCGTGGGCGCGGTGACGTCGGCGGCGCGGCGCGCGTCGATCGATCGGCGTCTTTCCTGCAGGCGGGCGAGGGCCGCGGTGAGCGCGTCGTTGGCCTGCGTCAGGCGGCTCTGCGCCTTGATGAGGTCCTCGCGGCTGGCCGTGCTGAGAAGGTTGTTACGACCGCGGGAATCATCAATGCGACGCTGGGTCTCGACGATTTCCTTCTCGAGGGAGGCGATCTCGAGTTCGTTGCGTTGGATCTGCGTCGTGGTCTTCTCGTAGGCGCGGGCAAGGTAGCCGTAGTTGCCGAGCGAGGTGATGCCGATGAGCAGCACGACCGCGAGCGTCAGGTAGAAGCGGAGGGCCCCGTTGACCTGGTCCCAGTAGCGGTAGAGGAACGACGCTGCGACCAGCTTGCCGACCTCGAGCGAGGCGGCCATCACCATGACCGCGACTTCGGAGCCCACGAAGAGCAGGCCAAGCCCGCGGACCGAGAAGAAGGCCGAGCAGCCGGCGATGAAGAGCGCCGAAGCGAGCAAGGTCAGGCGGAAGCCCCAGGCTAGGGTCTTTGTTTCCTCGGGAGGGGCGTCTTGGGTAGTCATAAAGTCAGGTGGCAGGGTGGGGTCACCTTTTTTATCCCTGCGTTTCAGCACTGTCAAAAGGTAGATTGGACCAAAACGTTCATATAACTATTTTAAAGACTACTATCAGTCGTATAATGCCATTTTTCATGGGCTGTCTCTTTATGCACAATTTATTAAATTTTAATCGCAACCTCTTGGTCATCCAACTGTCTCAAAGACACCCCCCTGCACGCCCCATGAAACTCCATCGCAATTGTGAAGGAAACCATCCCGACATTCTCAACGCGCTAAGCCGCCGCGACTTCATGCACATCGGCATGGTCGGCACGCTCGGCCTGAGCTTGCCGAACATGCTCCGCTTGAAGGCGTCGGCGATCCCCAGCGTCGAGTCCTTAAACGCGATGGCCGACTCCGTGATTCACATCTACCTGCCCGGCGGCATGGCGCAGCACGAGTCCTGGGATCCGAAGCCTTTCGCCTCGCCCGATTACCGCGGACCGTACACCCCGATCAAGACTTCCATCCCCGGCGAATACGTCGGCGAGAAGTTCGTCAACATCGCGAAGATCATGAACAAGCTGACCGTCGTCCGTTCGATGACGCACGGCGAAGCGGCCCACGAGCGTGGAACGCACAACATGTTCACCGGCTATCGTCCGAGCCCGGCCATCAAGTTCCCGAGCTACGGTTCCATCATCTCGCACGAGCAGGGCAGCCGCAATAACCTGCCGCCCTACGTCGTCGTCCCGAGCCAGAGCATCCCGGAGCAGGGGACTGGCTACATGAGCAGCGCCTTCGGTCCGTTCGCGCTCGGTAGCGATCCCGCCTCGGCGAACTTCGCCGTCCGCGACCTCCTCGCCCCGAAGGACGTCACCACGCAGCGCTTCGATCGCCGCCGCAGCATGCTGTCCGCCGTCGATGAACATTTCCGCGCCACCGAAAAGTCCGACGCCATCGGCGCCATGGACAGCTTCCAGCAGGCCGCCTACGGCCTCGTCAGCAGCGCCAAGGCCCGTGAGGCCTTCGACCTCAGCAAGGAATCCGAGAAGCTCCGCGACGAATACGGTCGTAACACCGCCGGTCAGCGCTTCCTCCTCGCCCGCCGCCTCGTCGAGGCTGGCGTCCGCATGGTCTCCGTGACCTTCGGTGGCTGGGATCACCACTCGAACATCAAGGGCGCCTTCGATGGCCAGGCTCCGCAGTTCGACCAAGCTTTCGCCCGCCTCATCAACGACCTCCAGGACCGCGGCATGCTCAAGCGCACGCTCGTCCTCGTGAGCTCCGAGTTCGGCCGCACCCCGAAGATCAACGGCACCAATGGCCGCGACCACTGGCCGCGCGTCTTCTCCGTCGCCATGGCCGGCGGTGGCATGAAGGAAGGCTACATCCACGGTGCCTCCGACGCTCTCGGTGGCGAGCCGGACCGCGATGCGGTCGGCCCGGAAGACTTGGCGAAGACCATGTACCGCGTCCTCGGCATCAACTCCGAGAAGCGCATCATGTCCGACGGCGGCCGTCCGATCGATATCGTCAACGGCGGTCGCATCATGACCGACTGGCTCGCCTAATCCGGCGCCTAATCCCCATCCGCCGCCCTTCACGGCGCGGCGGGCGGGCTGCGCCCCGCTGAAACGTCTTTATGAAGTTCCGTCACCTTGCTGCGCTCCTCACCGCCCCGCTCGTCGCGTGGGGTGCCTATCCTGATGTTTCCACCTTGAAGCCGCACGGCGGCCAGATCGGTGCCGATGTCAAGCTGACGCTCAGCGGCGCCCGCCTCGAAGACTTCGAGGACCTCATGTTCTACACCCCGGGCTTCAAGGTGAAGTCCGTCGAGAGCCGCGCGGCGAATAAGGTCGAGCTCACCTTGGCCATCGACCCGAGCGTCCGCGCTGGCAACCACGTCATGCGCGTCCGCACGAAGTCCGGACTCTCGCACATGAGCCAGTTCTTCGCGAGCCCCTTCCCGAACGTGGACGAGAAGGAGCCGAACAGCGACTTCGCCACCGCCCAGGCTATCGCGATGAACCAGACGGTCGAAGGTGTGGTCCTCGCCGAGGACGTCGATTACTATAAGGTCACCGTCAAGAAAGGACAGCGTATCGGCGTCCAGGTGGACGGCCTCCGCCTGGCTGCGATTCCTAACGGTGCGTTTGATCCTTACATCGCCATCCTCGACAAGGATAAATTCGAGAAAGCCTTCTCCGATGATACGATCCTCCATCGTGCGGATGGCTACTGCTCCTTCACGGCTGAATACGACGGGGACTACTTTGTGATGGTCCGCGAATCCTCCTATCGCGGCTCCGGTAATTCGTATTACCGGCTACACGTCGGCGACTTCCGTCGTCCGGACGCCATTTACCCCGCCGGCGGCAAACTCGGCTCCAAACTTAACGTCCGTTTCGTCGAGTCTCGTGACTCCTTCGCCGAAGATGTGACGCTACCGACCGAGGACGACGCCGAGTTCGTCCTTTATCCAAAGTCCCAGTCGCCCGCCCCTTCCGGCAACCTCTTCCGCCTTTCGACGGTGGACAATAACCTCGAGGTCGAGCCGAACGACACCTTCGAGACGGGAACGCTCGCCGCCGAAGCCCAGGCTTACGCCCTCAATGGCATCATCGAGAAGGCCGGCGACATCGATTGCTTCCGGGTGCCGCTCAAGAAGGGACAAGTCTTCGAGTGCCGCGCTCTCGCCCAGATTCTGGGGTCTCCGCTCGATCCAGTCGTCAATGTTTTTACGCCTAAGGGCGGCGCGCTCATCAGCAACGATGACGGCGGCGGTATGCGCCGTCTTGACTCCCGTTTTAAGTTCACCGCGTCAGTCGACGGCATCTACACGGTGCGTATCACCGACCACCGCGAGCGTGGCGGACCTAATTTTGTCTACCGGATTGAGATGGTCGCCTCCCAGCCTAGCCTGAGCTTCGCCTCGCCGGACTACAGCGTTAACGACACTCACCTCCGTCAGTTCATGGCCGTCCCACGCGGCGGCCGCATGGTGCTGCTCGAGAACTTCACGCGTAACGGCGTGAGTGGAGATTATCGCTTCGACCTGAAGGGCCTGCCGGCCGGCGTGAAGCTCCTCGAGGACTCCGCCCCGGGTGACCTACCCGGCGTACCCCTCGTGCTTGAGGCCGCTGCGGACGCACCTCACGCCGGCGTCTTGATTACCCCGACGCTCCAGCCGAAGGACCCTGCCAATAAGACTGTCGGCCAGATGCGCCGGACCTACGACATCGTCCGCATCGGCAACACCATCTACTACCAGGGCATTGAAGACCAGCTGCCCGTTGCGGTCGTCGACGAGGCGCCGTATTCGCTCGAGATTGAGAAGCCGAAGGTCCCGTTGGTGCGTAATGGCATCTTCGATTTAAAGGTTGTCGCGAAGCGCAAGGAAGGCTTCACGGGCGCGATTCGCGTGATCATGTGCTGGACGCCCCCCGGCGTCTCCTCGCTCGGCGAGCAGACCATCGCCGAAGGCTCCAACGAGTGCGTCTTCCAGTTGAGCTCCAATGCGAACGTCGACACCAAGCCCTGGAAGTTCATCGTGCAAGGCGAGGCTACCGCCGGTAAGGGTATCGTATACAACGCTTCGCCGTTCGCCGAACTGGCGACCGAGGCCCCCTTCGTCGCGGCGAACCCCATCGTACTCACCGCGATGGAAGTCGGCACGCCCGGCGTGATGACGACCAACTTCGAGGTGACCCGTCCGTTCGAGGGTGAAGCCGTCGCCCAGCTGGTCGGCGCCCCTGACACCATTCGCATCGCTCCGATTAAGGTGACTAAGGATACTAAGGAACTCCGTTTCACCGTTGAGACCGATGACAAGTCACGCGTCGGCAAGGTGGCGAATATGTTCGTTCAGGTCGACATTCCCGTCGGTAAAGCTGTCGCCACGCATCGCATTGCGATCGGCTCCATCCTGCGCCTCGATCCCGCCCGCAAGGCCGCCCCCGCCCCGGTCGCGAAGGTCGCTGCTCCCGTCGCCGCCAAGCCTGCCGCCGTCGCGCCGGCCGCCCCGGTCGTCCTTTCCCGCCTCGAACAGCTCCGCCAGAAGAACGAATCCCCCAAGAACTGATCCCATGAATTTCCGCTCTCGCTTCGCCTTAATCACCTTGCTCGCCGCCGGCCTTTCATCGGCCGCCTCCGCCGCTCCGGTCTCCTTCGACGAGGTGCGGGCGATCTTCGAAGGCAAGTGCCTGGAGTGCCATAATCCGGACAAGACCAAGGGTAAGCTGTTGATGACCACCCGTGAGGCCTTCCTCAAGGGCGGCGAAAGTGGCCATGCGCTCATCGGTGTGAGCGCCGAGAAGAGCGAGATGGTCAAGCGCCTCACCTTGCCGAAGGAGCATGACGATATCATGCCACCCAAGAACGGACCGCTGCCAGCCGCCGAGATTGATGTAATCCGCCGCTGGGTCGCGGAAGGAGCCAATTGGCCGGCCGGAGTCGTGCTCGCCGCTAAGGATAAGTCGAAGGAGGAAGCCAAGGCCGAGCTCACCCAGAAGCTGGCGACGCTCGAGAAACTGGAGATTTTCCCCGAGTCCATTAACCTAGAGACCAAGCGCGACTTCCATCGCATCGTCGTCTTCGCCACCTTCAAGGATGCGACCACTCGCGACGTCACCGCCTTCGCCGACCTGCGCGTCGCCGACGAGAAGGTCGCCAAGTTTGACGGCTATTCCATTCACGCCGTGACCGAAGCTGGCAAGACCGAGGTTGTCGCCCAGTTGGGCGGTAAGTCCGTCCGCATCCCCGTCGCCGTCAAGGACGGCCAGAAGGACCGGGCCGTCTCTTTCCGTCTGGACGTGATGCCGGTGTTCCTGCGTGCCACCTGTAATAGTGGCGGCTGCCATGGTGCCGCCCGGGGTAAGGATGGCTTCCGCCTCTCCCTCTTCGGCATGGATCCGGACGGCGACTACGTTCGCCTCACTCGTGAGATGATCGGCCGCCGCATCAACCTCGCCATCCCTGAAGAGAGCACGCTCGTCGAGAAGGTCGTCGGCCTAGTGCCGCACTCCGGGAACAAGCTGTACGATGCGGATTCGCAGTACAATAAGACCATCCTCGAGTGGATCGCCACGGGCGCCAAGGATGACCCGGTCGATATCGCCAAGGTTACCGGCATCGAGGTGTTCCCGAAGCAGATCGTCCTCGAGGGCAAAGCCTCTACCCAACAAATCACCGTCCGCGCGACCTATTCCGACGGCACCGACCGTGATGTGACGAGTCTCGCGCTCTTCATGTCGAACAACGACCCCGTCGCCTCGATCGGCAAGGACGGTCTCGTGAAATCCGGCGATCGCGGCGCGGCCTTCATGCTCGCTCGCTTTAACGTCTTCAGCGTGACCGCTCAGGTCATCGTTATCCCAAAGGGTCTGGTTTACGAACGTCCGAAGGCTATCGAGGTGAACTACGTCGACAAGGCCGTCAACGAGCGCCTCCACCGCCTACGCATCGAGCCCTCGGGCGTGTGCACTGACGAGGAGTTTGTCCGCCGCGTCTATATCGACGTCGTGGGCCTCTACCCCAAGCCGGACGAACTCCAGGCCTTCCTTGCGGACAAAAATCCCGACAAGCGTAAGCAGCTCGTTGAAGTCCTCCTCCAGCGCAAAGAGTTCACCGAACTCTGGGTGATGAAGTGGGCTGAGCTGCTCCAGATCCGCTCCGGTATCGCCGGCAACAACAACCAAGCGCCCTTCTATAAGAACGCGCTCCTCTATTACAACTGGATGGCCGATGAAATCGGCAAGAATCGCCCGATTAACGAGATCGTGGTCGACCTCCTTTCGGCCAACGGCGGCACGGTCTCCGTCCCGGCGGTGAACTATTACCAGAGCGAGCTCGACCGCCTCAAGCTGTCCGAGAATGTCGCCCAGGTCTTCATGGGCATGCGCATCCAGTGCGCCCAGTGTCACAACCACCCGTTCGACCGCTGGACGATGAACGACTACTACGGCTTTAATGCCTTCTTCGCGCAGATTGGCCGCAAGGTCACCGACGACCCCGCGGAGGTCATCATTTTCAATAGCAAGGGTGGGGAGACGCAGCACTTCCTGACCAAGAAGAACGTGAAGCCGAAGTTCCTCGGCGGCGAGGAGCCCGACCTCAAGCCCGGCGATGATCGCCGTCGCGTGATGGCCGAGTGGCTCGCCTCTCCGCGCAATCCCTACTTCGCGCGTAATATCGCCAACATCGTCTGGGCTCACTTCCTCGGCGTCGGCGTCGTGGATCCGGTCGACGACGTCCGCGTCTCGAACCCGCCTTCTAACACTGAACTGATGGACGATTTGGCCGCCCACCTGACGGATTATAAGTACGACGTCCGCAAACTCGTTCGCGACATCACCGCCTCGGCTGCCTACCAGCGCAGTTCGAAGACCAACGAGACGAACGCCAACGACAAGTTGAACTTCGCCCGTGCCCAGGTCCGTCGCGTCCGGGCCGAGGTGCTGCTCGACGCTATTTCCCAGATCACCGAGACCCCGAACAAGTTCCAAGGACTCCCGATCGGAGCCCGCGCCGTGCAGATCGCCGACGGGGCCGTCTCGAATTATTTCCTAGAGACTTTCGGTCGCTCCAAGCGCGAATCGGTGGCCTCGACCGAGGTGAAGACCGACCCGAACCTCTCCCAGGCGCTCCACCTGATGAACGGTGACGCCGTTAACGACCGCATCCGCCGCGGACAGGTGGTTCAGAAAATGATCGCCGCCGAAAAGAAGGATGACGAGATCGTGACCGAGCTCTTCCTGCGCGTCTTCGGCCGCGCCCCCGCCGCGGTCGAAGCGAAGTCCGTCACTGCCGCCATCGCGGCTGACCCGGCCAATAGGCAGCTTGTGCTTGAAGACGCCTTCTGGGCGCTGATGAATTCGAAGGAATTCTACTTCAACCACTAATCTCCCTGTTCACATGTCCGCTGCCTTCCCTAGTTTCCGTTGGCTGACCCGTCGTTGCCTTATCTTGGCGGCGGGGTTGGTCTCTGCCGCTTCCTGGGCGCAGGACGCCGAGAAACTGACGTACGACGACCACATCCGCCCGTTACTCGAGAACAAGTGCTTCTCCTGCCACAACCCTGACAAGAAGAAGGGCGGTCTTGAGATGACCAGTTACGCTGGGTTAATGAACGGCGGCAGCGGCGGAGCGGTCGTGGATGCGGGTAACCCTCAGGCGAGCCGATTGTGGACCATGAGTGCGCACAAGGAAGAGCCCTACATGCCGCCAGAAGGTGCGCCGCTCGAAGCTAAGGATCTGGCGCTGCTTTCTAAGTGGGTTGCCGGCGGCGTGCTTCAGGCCAAGGGCAGTGTCGCGAAGAAATCCAATAAGCCTAAGGTCGACCTGACTTTCGCCGGCGGCGCAGGCAAGCCGACTGGTGCCGTGGCGCGTCCGGAGAACGTGCTGCTCGAGCCCGTCGTCGTCACCCTGCGCACCTCGGCGGTCACCGCGATGGCGGCCAGCCCCTGGACCTCGCTGCTCGCCGTCGCTGGACAGAAGCAGATCCTGCTCTACGACACCGATACACACGACCTCGCCGGCATCCTCCCTTATCCGGAAGGTTACGCTCGCTCCCTGAAGTTCAGCTCGAACGGGTCGCTGCTCGTCATGGGTGGCGGCCGCGGCGGCAAGGTCGGCCATGCCATCGTCTGGGACGTCAAGACGGGCAAGCGCGTCACCGAGATTGGCAAGGAGTTCGACCAAGTGATGTCGGCCGATATCTCGCCCGACCATCGCAAGGTCGTCCTCGCCACCAACACCAAGAAGGTGAAGTGCTTCGACGTCGCCAACGGTGAGGAGCTGTTCCTCATCACGAAGCACACCGAATGGGTGACTGGCACGGACTTTAGTCCCGATGGCGTGCTCCTCGCGACTTCCGATCGCAACGGCAACGTCTTCGTCTGGGAGGCCGATAACGGCGGAGAATTCTACGCCCTCGGTCAGCATAAGGGGAGCGTCACCGACCTCGCCTGGCGCGCCGATTCCAATATCCTCGCGAGTTGTTCGGCGGACGGCATCATCATGACCTGGGAGATGAAGACTGGCAAGCAGGTCGCGAGCTGGGGTGCCCATGGCGGTAACGTCCAATCGGTCTCCTTCCTGCCGGATGGCCGCCTGCTTTCGTGCGGTGCCGACGGCACCACGGCGATGTGGAGCATCGACGGAAAGCGCCTTGAGCAGGCTCAGGGCATCAAGCAAAACGACCAGGTCGCCCGCGTCGTTGGGCTCTACGACTCCAAGACCTTCGTGACGGGTAACTGGCTTGGCGAAGTCCGTTTCTTCGAGGCCGCCAGCGGCCGCGAAGTCACGCAGGTTTCCAGCAACCCGCCCAAGCTCGTCGACCGCCTCGCCGCGATCGAGAAGCGGCTGGCCGAACTGATTCCGGCCCTCGCCCCCGCTGAAGCCGCGGTGAAGGCCGCTGAGGCGCGCGTCCCCGCCGCTGAAGCTGCGCTGGCGAAGGTGAAGGCCGACGGCGAACCCGCCGCAAAGAAACTGGCCGAACTCGAGGCTAAGAATGCCGAGATCGCCAAGGGAATCACTTATCAGCAAGGTCAGATTGCCAAAGCTAAGACCGCTGAGTCCAAAGCCAAGGCCACCAAGGCCCTCGCCGATAATCGCGCCGGCCTAACTTATTACGGACAGGAAATCGCCAAGTTGAAGCCAGCGGCCGGAGCTTTCCGTGCTGCCGAAGCCGACCTTGCGAAGGTTCGGGCGGATATCACCGCCGCTCAGGCCCAGGTCCGCGACGTCGTCGCCGAGACCACTGCGCACCGCGAGCGCATCGTCACTCTCAAGGCCGCCCAGTTCAACGTTGGCGTCCTTACTGAGCAGGAGAAGCTCGCCAAGCTTGAGCAGGACATCGCCGACCTCATCGCCGCCAAGGCGGACAACGAGGCCGCCAAGGTCACCGCCGCCGCGCGGATTGAATCCTCCAAGAAGACCATCGCGCAGAACGAAGATCAGATTCCTCGCCAGATGGAGGCGCTTGAAGCCCTGAAGGCCGAGTTTACCGCTCTGGACAAGACGCTTTCTCCTCACCGTCTCCGCGAGGCGGAGGCCATGGGCAAGATTGAGGCCCAGCAAAAGCTGATCGACGCCCAAGGTGAGGCGATCGTCCGTCTCGGCCAAGATCGGGACGCCGCCGTCGCAGTGGCTACCGCCGCCTCCGCCGCCTATCGTGACAAGTACCCCGCGCCGACGCGCGCCCGTCTCACTGAGGCCACCGCCAAGGTCGAGGAGGTCAAGCAGTCAATCGCCGCCGCCAAGGCCGCCGTCGTGAAGGCGAAGGCCGCCGCGGAGGCTGATGGTGCGAAGTCGAAGATGTTCGCGCTTGCCGTCGTCAAGGCTGCCGATGCTGCCAAGCAGGCCGGAGCCTCGCTGGCGTTGGCCGAGAAGGCCTACGGGGAAGCGAGGACTTTCACCGCGGTCTTCTCCTTCAGTTATTTCTCCCGGAAGAAACAGACCGAGGAGCAGGTCGCGCTCGCCAAGGCCGTGGTCGCCAAGGCTCAGGTCGGCCAGGCTGAGGCCGAGAAGGTTCTCGTCGCCGCCAAGTCTGCCGAGCAGACGTCCATCGCCGCGACGACCGCCGCCGAAGAGGTCGTGGCCGTCGCCTCGAAGAATCTCGCCCCCGCAGGCGCTGTCGTTGCTGCCATCTCGAAGGAACGCTCTAAGCATGCCGTCGAACGCGAGAAGCTGGCCGCTCCGGGGGTCGCCGCGGAAAAGGATTACGTCGCAAAGTTACCCGCCCTGAAGATCGCCTTACAGAAAGCTAAAGACGAACTCCCCCCGCTTGAGCATGCCCTCGCCGGAGTCCGTGCCCAGCTCGCCGAAGCCGGCAAGCCCGCGGAAGCCAAGCGACTGCTGGTCGAGGCCGCCGCCAAGACGCTCGAGCTGACCAAGAGTGAGAAGGTCAAGGCCGAGAAGGCGCTCGTTGCCGCCCAGAAGGATATCCCGCAGCGCGACAAGAATCTCGACGAGATCGCCAAGTCTTACGCCGAACTTACCCCGCAGGTCGAGCCGATGAAGGCCAAAGTGAAAGCCGTGCTGGATCAGTATTTCGCGATGCTGCCGAAGCGCGAAGTCGCGAAGAAGAATTGAGGTAGGGGCAGCACCGCGTGCTGCCCTAGGTGCAAAAGTGCAAATCGGCCTGCGGCCTGTGCAAAAGTGCAAAGGTCGGAATCGTTTCGGGTGGCGGGTGGCAGCCCCGGGTGGCAGGTGGCGGGAATAGTTTGAGCAGGGAAGGGTGATTTGACTCTTTCTACCCCGACCCCGACCCCTACCCCTACCCCTACCCCTACCCCTGTCCCTAAAACAATGCTCTCCCGTCGCCGTTTCCTGGAGTCTACCTTCGTAGCTGCCCTCGCTGCCTCGCTCGGCGGCGCCGAAGGTAAGCGCGCCCCGCGCGTGGTGCTGCGGTCCTCGTGGCAGACGGTGAATATCGGCGATATCGCACACACGCCCGGTATGCTCGCCTTGCTCGAGAAATATTTCCCGGAAGCCGTGATTACCCTCTGGCCCTCCAGCGTCGATAACGGCGTGAAAGAGATGCTGGCGGCCCGTTTCCCGAAACTGCAGTTCGTCGGCCCGAAGCCCGACGTCGCTAAGCTCTACGCCGAGAACGATTTCCTCCTGCACGGTTCCGGCCCCTCGCTCGTGGGCGAGAAGCAGGTCGCGCTGTGGCGCCAGCAAGGCCCTAAGCCCTACGGCGTTCTGGGCATCACCCAAGGCACGCCCACGCCGGAGACGGCCGAGATCCTCAGCGGCGCGCAGTTCGTCTATTTCCGTGACTCGGTCTCGCTCGCGACCGCCAAGGCCGCCGGCGTGAAGTGCCCGGTGATGGAGTTTGGTCCGGACGGCGCGTTTGCGACCGACCTGCGCAACGAGGAGAAGGCCGAGGCCTTTCTGCATGGCTGGGGCCTCGAGCGCGGCAAGTTCCTCTGCTGCATCCCGCGTTACCGCATCACGCCCTATTGGACGATCCACAAGGAGCGAGCGTTCGACCCCGTGAAGCAGAAGCGTAACGACGAGATGAAGGAGCATGACCATGCGCAGCTGCGCGCCGCGATTGTCGCCGTCGTGAAACAGACCGACCTCAAGGTATTAATCTGCCCTGAGGACCGCACCCAGATGGCTTTGGGCAAAGAGATCCTTTTCGATAAGCTGCCCGATGACGTGAAGGACCGCGTGGTGTGGCGTCAGGATTACTGGCTGACCGACGAGGCCCTGAGCGTCTACGTCCGGAGCGCGGGCCTCTTCGGCAACGAGATGCATTCGCCCATCATGTGCGTTGGCAGCGGCATCCCGGCCATCGTCTGCCGCTGGGCCGAGCAGACCTCCAAGGGCAATATGTGGAAGGATATCGGCCTCTCCGAGTGGCTGTTCAATCTCGACGACGAACCGCAGTTGGCGGGCATCGTCCCGGCCGTGCTGGCCATGGCCAAGGATCCTGTCGCCGCCAAGGCCAAGGTCGTCAAGGCCCAGGCTATCCTGAGCGAACGTCAGTACGCGGCCATCGGCCGCGTCCGTAAGGGCGTAGGCGCCTAAGCCGGCTTACTTCTTCGCCGGAGCTTTCGGCTTCGGCTGTTCGGCGAGCATGACCGTCACGGCCGGGGTGGGCTCGTTCGTGCCCGCGAAGGCATTGTAGGCCTGCTGGAAGGCCGCAGCGTCGCGGATATCGCCTTCGGCGATCAGCCACTGGTAGCGCAGCTTGAACGGAGACTCGGGTGTGGCTACGCCTTTCGGGAAGGCGCCGAAACGGCCGTAATCGCGATAGGCCGAGAAGGCCGTGTCCTTCGGATTGGAAGGGTGGTTGAGGAGTAGGGCGGTGAAGGTCTTGCCTTCGACTGTGAAGACCTCGGCGACCCAGGTAAGGTCTTTTACTTTATGGATGAGTACGTCCTTGCCCGGGTAAACGTAGGTCGTCTTCGTGCCGTCGATCTTCTCGGACGGACGGAACTGCGCGCCCGCGTGCTCGGGGTCGCCGTCGATCTTGGCTTCGCCGTGGTCGGGTTTGAGCGTGCTCTTCATCTCGATACCAAAATAGAAGGGTGCGGCCGGCTTCGTGAACGTGAAGGCGCGTTCTTCGGTGAGGATCGGCTTGGCCGAAGCGCCCGCGCCCTGCCAGTCGATCGTAGCGACGAAACCGTCGGTGATCGGCTTGATCGCGGTGACGACTTGCTCGCCACCGCTCATGTGCCAGCGGTCGTAGATCTTGCCGTCGACCGTGACCTTCGCGAAGCCGAGCATGATACCGCGGTGGTGGGGGAAGTTGAAGCCCGGGCCCTTGGTCAGGCGCAGGGCGCCGCTGGGGTCGAAGACGTGGAGGTAAGGCTTATAGGTCTCCAGGCGCTTGGCCGGGGTGGAGACGTCGTGGGCCGTCATGAAGCGGCCGACGACCTTACCGTCCTGGACGACGTCGACGGCCTCGTTCGGGGTCACCTTGATATCGGCGGCCGATACGGTGGCGCAGGCGAATAGAGTGCAGATTACGAGCAGGGTTTTCATCGTTGATAGAATGCAACGGTCAGGGGTCGATTTTGACAGCAAAAACCTTCCCTCCGTGCAGGATAGTCTTAGATTGGTGATGTCTCGTAAGGGCTAGGTTCGTCCTCATCCGGCCCGAAATCGCCCCAACATGTCCCACAGCCATCCCTCTGACTTTAAGCGTAACCTCAGCCGGGAGATCGCCGGATATTTTATCGCTGTCCTGTGCGCCTTACCGTTCCGGTTCTGGTTGATGACGGAATTCGAAGGAGCGAAGGACGGCTTCGGCTACTTCTGGAATAGCTACCTCAGCGGCATCTCCCTCGGCCTTATCGCTGCCGTGTTCGTGTCTAAGTTGCGCCTCCGCTACAAGCTCGCCCTGACCTTCGTCCTGGTCGCGATCTGATGTCTTAGAAGGTTCTGGAGGCAGAGCGACTCATCCCACAGGCACGTCTAGCCCTGTCCCAAGCCCTAGCTCTGGCCCTTGAGCGAAGCGAAATGTCTAGCTGGCGGAGAGGGAGGGATTGATTGTGCTTCGCTTCAGGCCTCCGGCCCGATGCCTTCGGCATCGTCTGTTCGGCCTGCGGCCTTCACCGAACCTTGGGTTCTCATCCCTCCGGTGGGCTTATACGGAGCGGGCAAGCTCACGGATTAGGTAGGTCTGCTTGCTCGATTCCAGCTGGCGGAGAGGGAGGGATTCGAACCCTCGGTACCTTGCGGTACACTGCATTTCCAATGCAGCGCGATCGACCACTCTGCCACCTCTCCTTTGTTACCAGCTAGAAGGTGCATCAAAGGGA
>Ga0114978_10000632_pt1 | contig 30084 bp, 18 predicted proteins | sample S_140212_EF_Meta_FD_87027 | JGI IMG/M metagenome (GOLD analysis project Ga0114978, IMG submission 87027) | Freshwater microbial communities from Lake Simoncouche, Canada to study carbon cycling - S_140212_EF_MetaG | ecosystem: Environmental > Aquatic > Freshwater > Lake | place: Lake...
ACCCGATCAGGCCAACAACCCGATCAGGCCAACAACCCGATCAGGCCAACAACCCGATCAGGCCAGCAACCCGATCAGGCCAGCAAACCCTGGATCACTTCGCCATGCACATCCGTTAAACGGAAGTCCCGTCCGGCGTATTTGTAGGTTAATTTCAGATGATCCAATCCCAACAGGTGCAGCATCGTTGCGTGCAGGTCGTGCAGATGAACCTTGTCCTCGACCGCATAATAGCCGTAGTCGTCCGTCTTGCCGTAACGGATTCCAGGCTTCACACCCGCTCCCGCCAGCCACATCGTATAGCCTTGGGGATTGTGATCCCGGCCATCGTCTCCCTGCGCCACCGGCGTCCGGCCAAATTCACCTCCCCACAAAATCAACGTATCCTCCAAAAGTCCCCGTGATTTGAGATCGATCAGCAACGCGGCAATCGGTTGGTCCACCTCCATCGCATTCCGGGCGTGATCCGCTTTCAGCCCCCCATGCTGGTCCCATTTATAGCTGTGTGTGCATTGCACGAACCGCACCCCCTGTTCGATGAATCGGCGCGCCATCAGGCATTGACGCCCAAAGTTCCGGGTCGTCGGCTGATCGAGTCCGTACAGTTTTTGGGTCGCTTCCGTTTCGTCACCGATCTCTTGCAACTGAGGTGCTGCCGACTGCATTCGAAAGGCGAGTTCGAACGATTCGATGCGACTTTCCAGCAGACTATCCGGTCCCGTTGAGCCGAGTTGATCCAGGTTCATCTCACGCAACAAATCCAGTTCCAATCGCTGAAAGGACCGTGACTGTTTTTCGGCATTTTCGATAAACGGAATCTTCGCCTGATCCGACGGAATACTGGCATTGCCGAGTGGTGTGCCGGCGTAGACCGCCGGCAGAAACGCCGAACTGTAAGCATTCACTCCTCCATGCGTCAGCGTCGGGCACATGGTGATGAACCCCGGTAGGTCCTGATTCTCGGTCCCCAGTCCGTACGTGATCCAGGACCCCATGCTCGGACGGACGAACGTATCACTCCCCGTATGCAGTTCCAGCAACGCCCCTCCGTGACGCGAGTTTGATCCGTGCATGCCGTTGATGATGCACAGGTCGTCGACGCGTCGGGCCACATGCGGGAAGATCTCGCTTACCCAGGCACCGCTCTCGCCATACTGCTGAAACTGGAACGGAGATTTCAGCAGGTTTCCGGTCGGAGCGGAAAAGACGCGTGGCTTGGCAAACGGCAGTGGTTTTCCGTGATCCCGTTCGAGCAATGGCTTATAGTCAAAGGTGTCGACCTGTGAGGGGCCGCCATGCATGAACAGGAAGATGACTCGTTTGGCCTTCGGTGCAAATTGAGCCGCTTTGATCGCCAGCGGATTCGGTTTGGACAGCGGGGCGTCGGCCCGGACTTCTTCCGCCGCGAGACCTGCCAGGGCCAGACTGCCGAACCCGGCAGCACTCAACTTGAGCAGGTCGCGACGATTCATGACGGGGGTAAAACGATGACAGGAATGTTGTGACATTGAGGTTCGATTTACTCCACATAGATAAATTCATTGGCCGACAACAGGGCACGGCACAGGCTGACCCAGGCACGAAGCTCAATCTCGCTGGCCGCCACCCCGGATTGCTGCAGGGTGGTTTTGACCCGGTCCAGATAGCCCACTGCACGAGCCACTTCCCCCTCGGAGGGGTTACGGCTATAGCTCAATTGATACAGTTGCCGCAATCGCGTCGGCAGTTCCAGATCCTTCCGCTGCGTCATCTGCGCGGCGAGGACGCGGACTTGATCGAGTACAAACGAACTGTTCATCATGAACAGGGCCTGAGGTGCCACCGTGGTCTGATCACGTTGTCCCGCCAGCGTACTGGGGTCGGCGAAGTCGAAGGCGGTGAAGACGTCGTATAATGCGGAACGAACGACCGGAAGATAGATCGAGCGGCGGTTACTGTTATAGACAGCCGGATTGACGTTCGCGGTACTGGTAACATAGTTCCGGTTCGGGGTCGGTAACAGCGAACCACCGGGAGACTCGTCCAACTGACCACTTAACGCCAATAACGAATCCCGCAGCACCTCGACATCCATTCGCTGCCGATGAGCTCGCCATAACAACCGATTCTCGGGGTCCGCAAGTGCAGCCTCGCTATTATACTCGGCACTCTGACGATAGGTGGCAGACGCGATCAGCGCCCGGTGGGTTGCTTTGAGGCTAAAGGCGCGTGGGCTTCCTGCCGCACCGGGCCGGTTGCCGGAAAACTCGTTCGCCAGCCAATCGAGCAGTGCCGGATGTGAGGGGCGTTCACCCAGCCGGCCAAAATTATCGGGTGAGCGAACCATTCCTTGTCCAAAATGCCACTGCCAGATTCGATTGATCATGACACGTGCGGTGAGGGGATGATCGGGACGCGTCAGCCACCGAGCCAGCGACAATCGCCCACTCGATACGGTCAGTTCCTCATCCGCCAGCAGGAATCGCGTCCCGTCCGCTGCGGTCGACAAAATGCGTGGCAACTGCCGGGAGGCTTCTCGGCCCAGCGTCAGATGGCTGCCGCGCAAATGGATCTTGAGGTTTTCCGGTTTGGATTCCGAAACCGCCATTGTTTCGGCAAATTTGGGGATGCTGGCTTCCCGACGTGCCAGTTCCTCACGTTCCCCCTTAAGCTGGTTGGCGACTTCGACCGGAAACTCGGTTTCGATATCGGCAGGGGCGGCCAGCGGCCCCTTGGGGTCCTGCAGGAAACTTCGAGCGGCCTCCAGCACCGGATCCGGTAGCGACTTAGCCTCACGCCCCGCGTCGCTCGCCTTGAGTTCTTTCCATGCGGCTTGAGCCGATCCGAACAGTTGATCGTACCGCTGTGCCAGTTCGGCCAGAGAGGTGGGAGGTGTCTGTCCCCGTAACTGTGACACCAGTAATTGGGACACACCATCATTCGGTGCAGCCGGATCGAAGGTTAGTGATTTCTGGCGGAGGAACTGATGCCACGCAGTCAGGATCGATTGCGAATCGCTTTTCGAGGCTTCCAGCGATTTCACCCACTGCTGGGTGATGGACGGAATAAGCTTCGGTGTTTTGCCTGGCTCGTCGGGCAAAGCGGCTGGGGGGAGCTCGACGGCTGCGAGCTCTGCAGGAGGAGCCGGCGTCAGCAACAGCTTATCGAGATGCGGAAAGAATTGCGGCTGTTCCAGACGAATCAGGTTTTGGCCTGCTTTCAAGGGGATCAGGCATTCGACAAACCAGGTCTGGGTCTCCGGTGTCCAAGACCCCGTCACCTTGGCGGCAGCGTCCGGTTTGATCAGCAGTCCATTACAAAAGATTTTGACCGGACGGGAACCGGCTGCGGCATAGCGTAACTCGAACTGGTACGATTCTGCGTGTTCGACGTGAATGTCGTATTCGGTAAAATTGGGTGCTTCACCCCGATTGACCAGAACCCCAATCTCTTTGCCATAGGTTTCGCGATCTTTTTGCACATTGCCGCGAGAAAAATCTTCAGCCTCGATCAGGATCGCTCCGGGGAAGTCTTGGGGGTTCGGCAGGTTGCCGCGTGGCTTGGCACCGCTTAACTGATCCGCCAGCAGGAATTCGCGCGTTGCGGCCAGCAGGTAGGCCGCTCCCTGTTGCCGGGCGGCGGACAAAATCACCTCGGTTGCCGCCGTTTTCCGCTGCTCGATCTCTTGTTTTTTGGTGGCCACCTGTTGCAGTTGTGCATCCCGTTGCTGCAGTTGTCTGGCGGTGGCGAGGGGTCGTTCGTGCCAGCGCGCGACCACGGAAAAGGTTTCCATGGTCTGAGTACTTTTGAACATCCCTGCCAGCCCGTAATAGTCTTCGGTCGAGAGTGGATCGAATTTATGATCGTGGCAGCGAGCACAGCCCATGGTCAGCCCCATCACCGCTCGGGCGATGGTGTCGACCTGTTCGTCGATGATGTCCATCTGCATTTTGACCGGGTCATCCTCGGCCAGCATTTTGGCACCCAGGCATAAAAAGCCGGTGGCGACCAGTGGATCAAACGATTCGGATTCGCTGGCAGGATTTTCGGGTTCCGCTTTGATCAGTAAGTCACCGGCGATCTGCTCGGTCAAGAACCGGTCATAGGGTTTGTCTTCTCGCAGCGCTTTGACCACGTAGTCGCGGTAGCGGAAGGCATTGGCGTAGGCGAGGTTCTCATCCAGCCCATTCGAGTCTGCATAACGAGCCACATCGAGCCAGTGCCGTCCCCACCGTTCACCATAACGAGGCGAAGCGAGCAGCCGGTCGACGAGTCGTTCGAGAGCATCTTCGGATGGGTCCTGAACAAATTGCGTCACTTCGTCGGGGGTGGGTGGCAAGCCGATCAGATCGAGTGTCACCCGTCGGACGAGTGTCCGGCGATCCGCTTCCCGCGCAACGGTGAGCCCTTTCGCTTCGAGTTCCGCCAGAATGAACTGGTCGATGGGAGAACGAATCCAGCCGAATGAATGGACTGCGGGAGGGAACGAATGCCGCATCGGCTGAAACGCCCAGAAGGCTTTTTGTTCGTCGGTGTAATCGGTTGCCGGGGACTGAGCCGGCGCGGGACCGGGGTTGGTCGGTTTTGAATTCGGCCAGGGCAATCCGCGGCGCACCCATTCCGTCAACGTGACGATTTCGGCATCGGGAAGCTTTGACTTGGGTGGCATTTGCACGGTGTTGCGGTAGCCAATGACATCAATCAAGAGCGACTCGTCCGGCTTCCCGGTGACTGCTGCCGGACCACTTTCGCCGCCGGTCAGTATGGCTTCGCGGGAATCGAGTCGTAAGCCCGCTTTCGGTTTTTCGCTGCTGTGGCATTCGAGGCACTTGGCGATCAGCAGTGGACGGACCTTCGCTTCGAAGAAGGCGTCATCAGCCGTCTCGTCCCCCCACAAGCGGCCCACCAGGGTCAAGTACCCGAGTGTGGCGATCAGTCCGGTTCGTCTCAATCGCATATCGTTTCCCACCGAAAACCTTGACGCATCGAAGTTCCATTGATTGTAGGCAGATCGGCAGGGTCTGCGAAAGTTCGATTTTGAAATCTGCAGAACGAGGGGAAGAAGGAAGATTCACCACAGAGACACGAAGACACAGAGAAACACAAAAATAAATTAAAAATTCCTTAAATTTAATTCTTAAATTTCTGATTCTGTTTTCCTGTGCCTTTGTGTCTCAGTGTCTTTGTGTCTCTGTGGCGAATCTTTTTTCTCTGAGTAAATCGAGATTGATACTACGGTAGCTCATTACCAAAAACCTCCGAAGAAGGGAGCTTTGATGGAGATTCATCGGGGTGATTTGCTGAGCCTTCTTCATCTCGTCAATCTCTTTTCCTCACTTTCTGAGTTTCGGGCGGCGGAATCCCGGGTATCATGCAGCGGTCAACCGCTTTGCAACAGGAGCTCTTGGAATGATCGCGCAGCAGCAATCGGACGGTCGTCCGTCGGAATTCGAGGAAATTCGTCGATGCTCCATAGGGCCGCGACGGTGTTTTCTCGACTGGAGGGGGCTCGACTGGGGGCGGGGGGTGCTCTGTCTGTTGGTGTTTATGACGTTTTCGGTTGTGGCACAAGATTCGTCCGTTCCCAGTGAAAAGATGCTGCAGCAGAGTCGTGAGTTTTTTGTCAGTGGCTCGATCCCCAATCTGCGAATCGAGGTTTCGGCCACCGAGTTGGAAAAACTGAACGCCGAAAATCGGACCTATGTCCGTTGTACAATTCACGAGGACGACACCACGACCTACAAGAACGTGGCGATCAAACTCAAAGGGGCAGCAGGGAGCTTTCGTGACTTTGATGATCGACCGGCACTGACGCTGAATGTGCAAAAGTTTCAAAAAGGCCAAACTTTTCATGGGCTCTCCAAATTTCATTTGAACAATTCCGTCCAGGATGAAACCTGTTTACAAGAACAGCTCTGCGGAGACCTGTTTCGCTCGGTCGGGATTCCGGCGGCCTATGCCACCCATGCACGCGTCTGGCTGAATGGTCGTGATGTTGGTCTGTACGTCCTGAAAGAAGGGTTCGACAAGACATTTTTAAAGCGGCACTTCGAGAACGCCGACGGAAATCTGTACGATGGGGGTTTTGTTCAGGATATTGACGCCGAACTCGAAAAAGATTCTGGTACGGGCGTCGACGATCGCAGCGATCTGGCCGAACTCGCCGAAGCCTGCCGCATACCGGAACCTGAGGCACGCTGGAAGCGGATTGACGAGTTACTCGATGTCGAGCAGTTCATCACTTTTATGGCGCTGGAGCTGATGACCTGCCATTGGGATGGGTATTGCCAGAACCACAATAATTATCGCCTCTACTTTGATCCCTCCGGACACAAAGTCCATTTTTTCCCGCATGGCATGGATCAAATGTTTGGGGACACCGGGGCCTCGATTCTCGATTACCCAAACTCGATCGTGGCGGCAACGGTGCTGCAGAACACCGCGTGGCGTGCGCGGTATCGCGAGCGTGTCAACGAATTATTGCCACGGTTCTCGCCGGCGGATCACTTGTTGGAACAGGTGGATGTGCTGCACCAGCGGATCCGCCCCTTGTTGGAAGCGATGGGCCCACAGCGGGCCATCGAACACGATCACCAAGTCGAGGACCTGAAACAGCGATTGATCGCCCGGGGTGAGTCGCTACAGCAGCAGCACGACCAACCCGACCCCGCGCCGCTTGAATTCGATGAATCGGGGAGTCAGGTGATTGCGGACTGGGCCGAAGTTGCCGAGAGCGAAGATACGATCATCGAGACGATTGAGCTGCCCGGTGAAAAGAAAGTCCAGGCAATCCTGTGCGGAAAGAGTGGCCACTGCATCGCGTCGCTGCGGCGGCGGGTCCTCTTGGCACAGGGTGATTATACTTTTCATGCGATGCTACGGACGATCAATGTGACCCCGATTGAAGACGAGAAGGGGAGTGGCGCGGGGATCCGAATCTCGGGGGCCGAGCGAGCGAACCACCTCGAGAATTCGACCGTCTGGACCCGTCTGGAGTTTGAATTTACCGTTGCCGAAGAGGTCAAGGATGTCGAGTTGATTGCCGAATTGCGAGCGACCCACGGCCAGGCCTGGTTCCAACTCGACTCGCTCAGGCTGTCACGAAAATCTGCGCCGCGGATGGACCACGAATAGGTCGTATTCGATTCGTCTCGCGCAACACGCATTTTCTCGAATGCGGCTTGAAAAATTGACCGTAATCGCACTGAACTTGATGTGCGCACCTGACGACGAAAACGTGAATCGTTCTCGGGATAAAACGGTGATTCTATCAGAGAAATTCCAAGAGGGTTGACGACGAATCGCACGAATCGCACGAATAATAAAAACAGGAAAAACTTTAAAGTCTTTAAAATTTCTTATTCGTGTTATTCGTGTTATTCGTGGTCCCGCAGGGGAATCTTCGTTTTCTTTTTGTGAGGAATGCGAGCCGTACCAGGAGAGGCGTACAGGTGATACTGATCGCTCACCAGTAAATAAATCGCTGCAACAATTCTCGCTGGCTGGGGATCAATGCATTCGTGTTGGCGATCAAATAACAATTGTCTTCCAGGTCGAGCAGCACCTTGCCATGATCGCCAAAGTTCTGGACATAAGCTTGGGACCAACGCATCGTGAACTCGGCAGGCCCCTGCTCGGTGTCGACCGCCAGATCGAGGCAGCCATGCTGCATCGTAATGCGATGAATGGCGGTGATTCGGCGGTGAAGATAACGACGGTCGAGCGCGGTTCGCAGCAAACGCTGCACGTCTGCGGGCCATGCTGTCAATGTTCGGACCATGCCAACCTCTTTTTCTTTTCCGTCCTGATCACTGACCGCCAGGCTAATAAAGTTCTCGGCCTGTGTCGCGGGAAAGCAACGAACGGCCGCAATTCCGCGATGGACTGTTCCGTTTGCCAGTTCGAGATCGAGCGAGTCATGAGCCCCCGCACGGAAGGTGGCCAGGCCCGGTTCGAGCCAGTGGGGTGTGAAGTCGATCACTTCGTCAGGGGTTGTTACGGTTTCGTTCGTGACGGGGATGGCCGCCGCAGGTGGGGGGGCATCGAGGATCGCTTCAAACTGATTGTCTCGGGCGAACTGAGTCTGGATTTTGACCAGTCGGGCATAGGTCCCGTCGATCGTCATCAATTCGGCATGCGACCCTTGTTCGGTCAATCGCCCGTCGTCAAACACGAAGATCCGATCGGAATCGCGCAGGGTACTCAGGCGATGAGCGATCGCCAATGTCGTTCGCCCCCGCACCAGCACTCGCAGTGCATCTTGAATCGCCTGTTCAGACTCGGTATCGATGCTGCTGGTCGCTTCGTCGAGAATCAATACCTTGGGATCGTATAACAAGGCACGGGCAATGGAAACTCGCTGCCGCTCGCCTCCGGACAGACCAGCACCCCGTTCCCCGACCCAGGTGTCGTAGCCCAGCGGCTTACGCAAGATGAAATCATGAGCCTGTGCCGCTCGGGCCGCAGTGACGGTCTCTTCGAGACTCGATTGGGGACGACCGTAGATCAGGTTGTCGAAGATCGTTCCGCGAAAGAGAAAAGGCTCTTGCAGGACAACTCCGACGTTTTGGCGGAGCGTTGGGGTGGCCAAGTCTCGCAGGTCGATGCCATCCAGCAGTACTCGCCCCTGATTCACATCGTAAAATCGGCTGAGCAGATTCACCAGGGTGGTTTTGCCGCTGCCACTTCGTCCGACAATGCCGATCCGTTGGCCGGGTTCAATTGTGAAACTGACATCCTTCAGGATGGGGCGATGGCGTTCATAGCCAAAGGTGACATTCTCGAACCGGATTTCTCCCTTGAGGTTTGCGAGTGCCGTTTCCTGGTGCGGCTCTTTCGTTTCGACCGGGGCATCCAGCAGTTCAAAGACGCGATGGCAGCCTGTCAGAAAACTGGTGAGCCAGGTTGTCAGTTGTGACAGGGTCGATAGTGGTGCATAGAACATGGCGAGGTAAGCGAGAAACGCCATCAGTGAGCCGAGCGTCATGGTGTCCCCCAGCACGTCCCGTCCGCCGACGTACCAGACGATGAGTCCTCCCAGACTGAAGATCAGGCCATCACGGCCGAGAACGTGGCGTTGGCGTTGTCGACCTGCAAGCGTGAATCGCGCAGGTATTCGCTGGAGCTCGTGAACCGATCGAACTCACGCGGTTCCTGAGCGAAGGCTTTCACCACTCGAATCCCGGAAAGCATCCCCGAGATGGCACCCGCCTGCTTGCTGCTGGAATCCCAGTAACGGTAATAAACGGGATAAACACGACGCCAGAAATAGAGGCTTCCAGCAACGACCAGCGGTGCGGGGATCAGTGTGAAAACCGCCAGTTTGGGGTTGAGAGTAAACAGCATCACGCCGACCGCAACGACCTGTACGATCTGTAGCAGGAATCCCCCGGTCACTTGCTGCAGAAGCGTATGCAGCACTTCGCTGTCGTAAGCGACACGGCTGACGAGTGAACTGACCTGATGGCGATCGTAGTAGCCGACCCCCAGCGTCTGCAGCTTTTGCATTAATTGGGATCGCAGATCAAAGGTCAGTTCGACCCCCACGCGTGTTGAGAGGGTTCCCTTGGCCCAGTTGACAACTCCCAGCAAGACGCGGGTTCCGGCGAGTCCCAGCACTACCACCAGCAGGGTCATCAGCAGTTCACTGGTCTGGGGAGCCGATTGACCTTTCGCCAGAATATCGTCGACCAGGTACTGTTGAAGTTTCGGAGGGACCAGTTCCATCGCCACGCCCACCAGCATCAGGGCGGACATAGCGAGCGCCCCGCGCCAGTGGGGACGCAGGATCTGCCATAGCCGTCCGATGATCGCCTTGCGGGGGATGCAGCGGGGACAGGGTTCTCCTTGAGCGGCGAGACGAATCGCACATTTGGGACAGTGCAGCCGATCAGGCTCGTCGTCTTCGATGACGGGAACATCCCCTTTGGTCCGCAGGTCTTCCAATTGGCCTGCAACTTTGTGGAATCGGTCTGCCAGTGCATTCGAGTGCCGCAGCACGTCGACCCAGGACCCGTCGACATGTGCCTGAAGGAATCCAGAGCCAACCGTACCGACCGCACGGAACCGGTCAACCCGCGAGACGGGGAGATGATTCACGAGTTCGGGTGTGGTTCCGTCAGTGACGACGGCGAGATTGTCATGGGTGATCACCAGCCAATGCTTGCGCAAGTCACCTTGCAGTCCCAAGTCGGTCTGGGTTGAGAGCACGACCGGGACGCCGTTCAGTCCCCGGTTCTCGAGCAACCCTTTTACTGCAACCGGCAAATCGTCCTGATTCACTCTGTTCACTGCCATCCCGTTCTTGCCTGCGTACCTTGAGTCATTTCAATGGTCCCACGAAACATCGCGAAACGCGGGCGAGGTTTTCCAGCCCGGAATCGGTCTTGCATCGCGGAGCCCAGTACTATCAATTCGAAGGAAATCGATCTGTTTTCCCCGGTTGTCGGGCAATAGTACGCAGTGTCGAATAGAAGAAAAGGAGTGAATTTCTGAAGGGGAAATTTTGTTTGTCGGCCTGAGAAGGGGCTGCTGTTTTGATGAAAGACAGTGGTGGATGCATATGAACCGAAGGCAGTTATCCAACGTCACAATCTTGAGCAAGAAATCGGCTCAACAGGTCTCCCCGGATTCTTCTCATCCAATCATCGTCTGGATGTTTCTAAGCTATCGGGCGTGATAAACTCGGGGTTGTGATTGGTGACTGGACTGACAGCTGGATTGCTGGCTAGCACTGTCTGTCAAAGGGGATCCGGTGGAAGCTTCGGGTGAATTCGTATGATCGTGACGATTGATGGTCCGGCGGGGACAGGCAAAAGCTCGGTGGCTCGCATGCTGGCCGACCGACTGGGATTTCAGTTTTTGAATACCGGTGCCATGTACCGCGCTGTTGCCTATGCCTGTTTACAGCAGGGAGTTGATCTGGCGGATGGGCCGGCGGTGGCCGAAGTTGCGTATGCTTTGGAAATCTCGTTTGCTGACGATCGGCTGCTGCTGGGGACCGACGACGTGACGGAATCGATTCGGGATCAGGAAGTAACCTGCTCGGCCTCGATCATTGCGGCCAATTCGGCGGTTCGGCGGCGACTTGTCGAATTGCAGCGAAAAATTGGCGAGGGGGCCAATCTGGTGACCGAGGGACGCGATCAGGGGACGACGGTCTTTCCTACCGCCCGCTGCAAGTTTTTTCTGACGGCGTCGGCAGAAGAACGGACGCTGCGGCGGCAACGGGAACTGAAAGCGAAAGGGGAGTTGATTTCGTTTGAAGAATTGCTCGAACAACAAAACCTGCGCGATCTGCGCGATGAAACACGAGCATGTTCGCCCCTGCAGCCGGCTGCGGATGCGGTCGTGATCGATACCACCGAAATGGGACTCGACCATGTTGCCAGCTATTTAGAACAACTGGTGAAGCAAGCGATGTCTGCTTAGATCCGCTTTTTAAGCACGCTTCCCTGCAGTTTGCTTCCCAATCGTGGTAGTAATCCGAGAGGCGTTTGTGTAGAGGATCGAGATCAGGGGGGCGAGTACCAGTAAACCGGCGGCCGCCAGAAAGCTCCCTCCGATCAGGTCCAGGTCGAATCGATCACGTCCCTGGGTTGTTTGCCAGAGTGCCGCAGCCAGGAACAGGATCTGCGCCATCAGGGCATAAATCATGAAACTCACCGCACTGCGAATACGGAATTGCCGGAGTCCCCAAGCCAGCAGCGGTAGCCATTGAATCGCATGCAGCGCGGCCCCGTGCGGATATTTCAGGACTCCCGCCGGCCTCAAGATCGAAGGGGAATGACCTGCGGCCATGTTCCATTCACCCAGTGCATGGGCGACGAAGCCGAGGCCGCACGAGACGACCAGCAGCCAGAGCCCCCCTCGAATTGCGATGCGGGTTTCTGCAGGCTGGGCTGGAAGACGGATCGAACGTACGGCGAGAACCAGAATTCCGGCCGTCACGAAAGAAATGAGAGCCAGCATGACCGCCTCGACCGCCCCATCCAGGGGTGTGCTGCGGTTAAAGTGAGAAGCCTGACCGCGCCACTGTTGTCCGGTAATTAAACCGACCTCCAAGAGCAGTCCGATGGCCATGCTGTTGGCAAACAGCCTGTCAAACCGGAGGGGATGCAGTCGGGGCAAGACCCAAGCGATTGACCAGACGGTGAGACCCCCCGAGATCCCGAACAGTGCCGGCTTGCGTAACGAGAGTGGGCCCTCCCACGCCGTTCCGGTCCCCAACCACTCCACCAAGTGCAGCAGACCACTCGAAGTGAGCAGTCCCGCGATCGCGATTGCCAGCGGATACGAATGCCATACAGACCGGAACACCGAGATGAACTCAGCCGTCATGCGGGGGAGCATGCCGGGGGATAAGTGAGGGAATCCGTCTGTTTCCGGAAGAGAAATGGGGGCTTGATCACCTTGCGGGAGACCTGCGCATGCAGACTCGTTTTCCCCCTCGTTCATGATGAGGCCCGGCGGCGAGGAAGAACGTGCCCTAAGCCGCCATCGACACCAATCACCTGGCCGGTGATCCAATTGTTTTCTGCATCAAGCAGCCAGGCAATCAGGGATGCGACCTGTTCGGGCTCACCCAACCGGCCCAAGGCGTGAAGATCGATCGACCCCTTGGCACCCGCCGGGTTTTCCCAGATCCTGCGTGTCATCTCGGTGCGGATCAACCCCGGACTGACGACGTTAATTCGAATTTGGTCGTTGGCATAGGTGGCCGCTGCGGATCGCCCCAGCCCGATCACACCCGCTTTCGCCGCAGCAATCGCCTCATGATTTTGAATGCCAATCTCGGCAGCGGCTGAAGCGAGCAGCACGATCGAACCGCCTCGTTCACGCAGCAGTTTGGCCCCGGCCCTGACGGTAGCGAAAGCGGTGAACAGATTGGTTTCGACGACTTCGCGAAATTCATCATCAGAGGTGGAATGGGCCGGCTTTAACAGTAGAGAGCCGACACAGTTGACGAGACCATCAAATCCATCAAACGTTACCGAATACTCGCGCAAGGCCTCTTCCAATGCTTGCGAATTACGGAGGTCAACGGCCACAAAGGGCTGATTAATTTCATGCGATAATTCGGTCAGTTTTGCTGTATCTCGACCAACGAGCAAGAGGCTACGGCCCTGTTTTACGAGACGCCGGGCCAGCGTGCTGCCAATTGTGCCCGTTGCTCCGATAATCGCAATCCCCGCCATCGTATGCTTCCTCTGTGTCGGCATTTCCGTCCGTCAGTATTCCCGTCATCAGCAGGGTCCCCATTTCCGCAGACTTCCGGGCGGACTTCCGCAGGATGCTCGTGCAGATCGGGACAAATCCCGAGCCACTTCCAGTAGCATAGACATGATCGGTGGTGGTGACCACTGACGGAAATGAGTCAGAGCTCTTGCCCTGGCCGTTTTTGCTGGCTGTTTTGGCAGATACGCGACTGCGGACTTTCGTTTGGACGAGCAACCGGCGAAGATAGGCGGCTTGCTGTGGGATTGGTGGTCGAGCGGTCTTGTTTGCTGTCGATTTGCCCCGACTGATTTGAGCGATATCGAACGTGCGCATTGCAGAAATTTTTCATTCCGTGCAGGGAGAAGGCGAGTTCTCGGGGACGCCGTCGGTATTTGTACGGACTACAGGTTGTAACTTGCGCTGCTGGTTCTGCGACACCCCCTACACTTCCTTCAAGGCGGAGGGGTTACAGCGAGACTGGCAGGATGTCTTGCAAGAGGTGCTCGAATTCGACTGCCTGCATGTCGTCTTGACTGGTGGTGAGCCGTTACTGCAGCCCGATCTGTTGCCGCTCGCTCACGCATTACGTCAGCAGCGGCGGATTGTGACCGTCGAAACGGCAGGGACCATCTTTCGCCCAGTCGAGGCGGATCTGATGTCGATCAGTCCGAAACTTTCCAATTCCGCTCCGATTGGACTGATTCACTGGGAGCAGCGGCATGAGCGGGATCGGAATCGACCTGATGTCATCAGGCAAATGCTACAGGCCTCCCCTTGCCAGCTGAAGTTTGTTGTCGACCAACCGGCGGATCTCGATGAGATCGTGCAGTATTTGCAGGGCTTTCCCGAGATTGCCCCGAATCAGGTTTGGCTGATGCCACAGGGGATCCGCCAGGAAGAACTTGCCGCCAAGGGGGTGTGGCTCGCCCCGTTGGCGGAACAAATTGGTTATCGATTTTGCCCGCGGCGACATATTGAAATGTATGGCAACGTGCGCGCAACCTGACCAGAAAACAAGCCAAATTCATTCGGATTGCGGTTGGGCTGGAATCGCCGATGATGCACGAATTCCGCTCAGGATGATGCTTTCTCGGCAGCGGGACCCAGCTTTTGGATGACAATCACCAAACGATTCGAGGCAAAGTCGTTGATCAGGCTGCTGGTCCACGGAGATGTCACATAGGGAACAATCCGTTGATCTTGCTGAAAATCCATGCCACGGTAAGCCCAGCATTCGACATTGGGAAACTGTGCGACCAGTTCGGTTAGCTCGGTCGGATTCGGAGCAACGTAGCTTCCGGCGAAACGAGCGATCGTCTTTTGCACGATCGGGTTATCCTTGTTCGGTACGATTGCCACGATTCGTCCGCCAGGGCTGACCTGATCCCAGAGGATTTGCAGCGTTTTTCGCCAGTCAACCAGCTGCAACAGCTCGATGATAAAGATCACATCGAACTGACCGATCGATTTGCAGAAGTCGCGATCCTCGGGGCTGCCCACTTCCCAGCGGACGTGGGGATACCGTGAGCGGCAAGCGTTGATCGATTCGGCAATAATATCGACGCCGACCACTTCGGTCGCCTGCAGGGCTGCGACCGCCAGTGACAACTGACCCCGACCACAACCGATATCCAGGCACCGTTTGCCACCCAGCGGGCCTGCCGCTTCGATGGCGATCCCGAATGTCTGTCCTTGAACATGGGCGTTGGAATAGTCCAGCCAAGTCGTCTCGTTGGCGTAAACCTGATGATAGTAATCGACCCAGGACTGCTGTTGCGATGTCGACATCTTATGAGAGACTCCGATCCGTGGATGATTTTAGGCAGTTTTCAGTTTTCAGTTTTCAGGGACACCGCCATTTGTCGTTTCCAATTCCGGTTCCGCGTTTGTACCGGTATACGTGATCACTGCATGCATCGGCTTGAAAATTGGATTCCGATCCCACGCGGCGGGTTGATCCTACGTGGCGTTTTGATCTCAGGCATTGAAGAGTCACCTCAGGCCTTGAAGATCTTTTCGCGCCCTTCTGTGACGTTCTTGGTGGCATTGCGGGTATCCAGCACCATCCGACTATGTTTCACGATGAACTTCATGTCGTAGGCGGTGTGATCGGTCGAGATCAGGACACAATCCTGAGCGGCGAGATATTCAGCGGTCAAAGGCTGGCTGTCCATCTCGGGGAGGCCCGGATAGTGCCGCATTTTGGGAAGTGTCGGGACGTGCGGGTCGTTGTAACTGAGAACGGCACCTCGTTTGAGCAGCAACTTCATCAGTTCGAAGGAAGGGCTTTCTCGCGGGTCGTCGACATCTTTTTTATAGGCAGCACCCAGGATCGCGATCTTGCTTCCCTTAATTGGCTTCCCAGCGTCATTCAGGAATTCTGCGAGTTGGCTGATCACATAATTGGGCATGTGGGTATTGATTTCCCCTGCCAGTTCGATGAACCGGGTTTGCTCACCCCATTTGCGTGCCAGCCAGGTCAAATAGAACGGGTCAATCGGAATACAATGTCCGCCGAGTCCCGGCCCTGGATAAAAGGCTTGGAAACCAAAGGGTTTTGTTTTGGCGGCATCGATCACTTCCCAGACATCAATCCCCATCTTGTCGTAGAGCATTTTCAGTTCGTTAACCATCGCGATATTCACCGCGCGATAAGTATTTTCCAGGATTTTGGCCGCTTCCGCGACCTCCATGCTCGACACTCGCACGACCTTCACCACGGCCTGGCTGTACAGGGCGCATGCCAGATCGCTGCTGCTGGTATCATAACCACCCACAACCTTGGGGATTGTTGAGGCTTCAAAGTTGGGATTACCTGGATCTTCTCGTTCGGGGCTGAACGCCAAATAAAAATCTTTTCCCGCAGTCAGGCCGGTGGCATTCAAGACGGGAAGCACGTTGACTCGAGTTGTGGTCGGATGCGTGGTACTTTCGAGCACCACCAATTGACCGGGTCGCAATGTCTTGGCGATCGAATGAGCCGTCCCTTCGATGTAGCTGAGATCCGGATCACGGCTTTCATTCAGCGGCGTTGGGACACAGATGATGATGCAATCGGCTTCACCGAGGCGACCCATGTCCGAAGTCGGCTCAAGGTGTTTTTCGTTAATCAGCTTGGCGATCGCCGTACTGTCGATATGCTTGATATAGCTTTGGCCGGCTTTGAGTTTGTCCACTTTGGATTGGTCGACATCAAACCCCATCGTTTTGAAGCCAGCCCGAACAAACGCTTGAATCAGGGGTAGCCCGACGTAGCCCAGACCAATCACACCAATGACAGCCGATTTTCCGGCAATTTTTTCTGCAAGACCGTGAGTCGACATGATCTACTGATTTCCAGAAAACTCGATCGAGGGGAGCGTGCCTCGGTAACTTTGATGTCAGAAGTGGACAATCCCCGCCAGCAGCAAGAATTCAGGGGAAAAACATTTTCCGACCTGAAGTTGGAGTCTATGAAAGTGGGCCTGTTGCGCCAAGCGACATACGCCTGTTGTTCCCCGTTCCGATGAGAACCCAATCCTCTATGCGGCTTTTCGTTCAGATCCCGGTATTGGCTGTCGCTGCGCGGCTGCGATCTGTGTTCTCGCTTCTTCCAGTGAGAAGGTCTTATCTCTTGATTCCTGTTGGTTTTCAGGGAGTTGAGGCTGCTTGGGGTTCGTTGTTTGAGGCATTTTCACTGTCTCGGGAAGGACTTGGAAGAACCGACATTCGATGGTGAGATGGAATAAATAACCCAGGGTGATCGATGCCAACAGAATGCAAGGTGTCAACAGGAAGAGTGCCGAGAAATCGTCTGTGAAGCCCGCACGAAGAAAAGATTGGCTGATCACTTTGCCGGGGTAGAGATGCACCAGGTAGATGCTGTAACACATGACTCCACACGATTTGATCCCAGACAGAGGTTTCCATCCCGCGAGGATCTCGTCGTACGGGTTGAGAATTCGCAGCAAAATCGCAAATCCAAAAGCTCCCAACACTCGCCAAGCGGAAAAATGCGTTCCCGCTCCAAAAATCGTGGTTGTTCCTGCCAGCAGTGTCAATCCGCTGATCACCCCGAGGGTGAAGGTGCGAAAAATCCGAGCCTGTTGCGGCGAAGCGCAATGAAGTTCCCAGTACAGGCCGATTCCTGCCGCGAACATGAACCAGTATTCGTCAAACAGGAAGCCCTTGATCGGAAAGTCATAAATGAGCACGCAAGCATCCAGGATTGCCACAAGTATGGTGACGATGGCCATGATGTGAAAGAACTTTCGGCGGAAGCAGGCCAGAACTACCCCGGTCAGGGTGTAAAACTGGATTTCATAGGCAAGTGTCCAGGATTGAATGGGAAACCAATTCGAGGATTCACCGGTCAGATAGCCAATCCAGGTTCCGGTTAACGTGAGATTTCCCAGCCATTGGAATCGGGAAAGGTCTTGGGGCATGGCAAGCGGCCAAGGTGATTGACCGAGAATTCCGGGACTTAGGGAATCGAATGCACAGCAGGCCAGCGCCGATAATACCAGTGCACACCAAAATGCCGGATAAACGCGAAGGAACCGGCTATAGAAAAAGGAACCGACGCTGCGGTTTGATCGGCGCAGTGACTCGGCCGAGGCGGTGATGCAGTACCCACTGACCACAAAGAACATCGAAACCGAAACCTTCAGTGATCCGTTCAAGCGATTCAACCATTCCGAACGGAGTGTCAAGTTTTCGGGTCTTTGTGTCGAAGCGGTTGAGTCGTTTGAGTTCGCCACCCAGAGAATTTTCGTCGCGGGATTTTCGGTTAGCAGGCCAAGATCGCAGAGGGGAATCAGTCCATGATGAATGACGACCATCAGGCAGGCAATTCCCCGCCAGAGGTCGAGCGTCTGATAGCGACGGGACTTGACCGTGGGAGAGGGCGTTCGAGATTTTGTGACAGCGGCGTCAGCAAACCAGACGGACATTTCTCGATTCCTTGAGACAATCTCGGTTGAAACTGATCCTGCCGACCAATGCTCAGGACCGTATCTCATGACAACGGGACTCGGCGACATGGCCAGTCGTTGCTCGTTAAGGGGTATAACGGACTAATGTGGCTCCCCAAGAATAACCGACGCCAAATCCAACCAGCATGATTCGCATGCCAGCTTTTAATCGCCCGTCGGCGAGGATCTCGTGCAAGGCAATCGGAATTGTCGAAGAGACGGTATTACCAAAACCTTTTAAGGACATGACGAAACGTTCTGGCGGAATTTGCAGTTTCGTTTGCAGGCGTTTGAGCATGAATTCGTTTGCCTGATGAAACACGAACAAATCAATGTCATCACGATGAAGGTGGGCTCGCTGTAACAGCTCTTCGACTGCGAGCGGAACCGATTCCAGGGCAAAACTGAAAATCTCGGGCCCGTTCATTGTGAGTGTCGCGTCCATGCCGGCAGCGGCAGGTTCGCGCAGGGAATTTCGCTTCAGGATCAGGTGCTCGCCCCCTTTTCCATCAGTCCCATAGACGTAAGGGCCAATCAACGGGTGATCGCTTTCCATTCCTCGAATCAACGTTGCCGATCCAGCATCGCCGAACAACGAGCGAACGCTGATATCGGCAGGCCTGAGAAACTTGCTGTAGGTCTCACCCGTTAAGAGCAGTACGTTTTGTGCCTGGCCGGTCTCAATCAGCCCTTGTGCCAAACCGAGACCATAGATGTAGCCCGAGCAACCGAGATTAAAATCGAGCGCACCAATTCCGGTTCTCAACTGCAATCGATCCTGCAACAGGCACGCGGTGGTGGGGAGCAGATAATCGGGCGACTGGGTGCAAAACAGCAGGAAATCAATTTCCTCGCGCGAACAGGCGTTCGACGCGAAGAGTTTTTCTGCAGCGTGATATGCCAGATCGGACGAGCACTCGTCCCGCCCAGCCACATGACGTTCGGAAATCCCCGTTTTGTCGAGAATTTTCTGTGCAGTCCAATCGGGATCCAGTTTCGCGACCTCGTCATTGCCGAGGATGGCGGCGGGAAGATGGAATTCCACAGCAGTGAAAGAAGCACGCATGACGGCAACTCAACTTTTCCGATAGTCACTAACCGGCCCGTAATTGTTCGTCATCGTCTTTTTGTAACCAGTTGATCCGTTTGGCGGGGACCCCCATCATCGTGACGTGTGGTTTCACTTGGCTGATGATAACGCTCCCTGCTCCGATGCGAGAAAATTCACCGACGTGAATTTTGGGGAGAATCACGGCATGACAGCCGAGAAATACCCCGCGTTCGAGCACGACCTGGCCTGCAACATCGGCATGGGGCGACAGTGTGCAGCCATCACCAATCGTAGAATCATGTCCCGCAAGGGAGCCGACGTTCATCAGGACAAAATCACCCAGGCGAACGTTGCAACAGATGACGACCGAGGGACAGATAATACTGCCGGTTCCGACATGAACATCGGAAGCGAGGACTGCGGTGGGATGAATGTAAGAGGCAAACCTGGCCCCGCGTGCGGTCAGTTGCTCGGCAACGGCGAGTTTGGCCAACGGGTCACCAATCGCCATTAGCAACCGGTCGCCGGATTGCGGTTCATAATCCGCAATCCGTCCGACCCACAGCCTCTTCAATTCCGGAAATCTGTCGAGAACGGTCGCGTCATCATCGAGAAATCCAACACGCTGATTCGCACCGGCCGCGTGAAGTTGACCCAACGTCCATGAGTAGACTTCGCGTCCGAATCCCCCTGCGCCGACGATCAACCAGCGTTCCACCGTTGTGAGCGAATCTACGGCGACGCCCGAACCCAGAATTGTTGAGCTTCGTATCGCCGCTTGCTGACCGCGGAACCTCTCGACATCGCCAGTGAAAATCTGCTTAGTCATGACCCAAATCCAATCGAATTGATTTCTGCGAAAGCGGGATCACCCGAACTGCACCATTCGGGGCTCATCACCGCAGATCTGGGTTTGATCTTGATCACCCGCAAAAACTGCATGCGGGAGTTTTTTGTGACGACGAGATCACGTGTTTTACGCGGATTGTTTCAAAGAACCGACTCGACGGCTTCGCTCCACTTTGATCAACGCATGCAAGTCGGCAAAAGTGATGCAACCATGAATCTGTCGCGGTTTCAACGCCACTTGATAGGCTTCGTCAACCATCGCAATCAATCCCATGAAGGTCAACGAACTCCAGCCTGGCGTATCCTCAATCACAGCCGAGGATTCCAGTGTTCCCGGATTGAATTCAAAAAGCTGTTCCAATTCGGTCAGAAATCGAGGCAAACTCATGGTGTAAGGTCCCTTTCGTGCTGCAAATGCCCGCCGCGTTCTCCAGAACGAGATCAGACGCCAAGCCTGCCTTGTTGCATGAATCCGTGAACTTTGATTCATGAATCGGTGTCAGATCAATCGTGTCGAACGGTTGCAGAACTCACGGAATCAATCGCATTCAATCGCAACGATTTTTCCGCTTATTCTACTTAGGTAAAGTCGGTTGAGTTGCAGGGTCAACTTGAAACGAACAAACCTGAAACTTGGTCGCAGCAGTGTATTCAGCAAAAAATGCCGCTGGGGCTGACCGAGTGGAGATGGGGATGTGCTCACCCAAGAGGATTCCGCAGCGGGTTTGTGCAATCCTTTCTGAGAGATCTGGCTTGATTCGGGAAATATTGCACCACAATTCTTTGCGGAATGCGCCGACAGTGATGCGGTTGGGCGATATAATCCTGGTGTCTCGCTGATTCCAGTTTTTCGCGGCAACTTTTGTTCTTGTTCATTAGGGAGTCGAATTTCGTGAAAGCCGCATTGATTCGTCAAACGGGATCGCCATCCGTCATTGAATTCGGCGAAGTGCCAAAACCGGAACCGCGACCAACAGAAGTTTTGGTCAAAGTCGGCGCGGTTTCGGTCAATCCGATTGATACGTACATCCGAGCTGGTGCCGTTTCGATGATCTCGCAGTTCCCCTACATCATCGGTTCGGATCTGGCCGGAACGGTGGAAGCGATTGGAAGCGAAATCAAGCGATTTAAAGTCGGTGATCGCGTCTGGGGAAGCAACCAAGGCCTGTTTGGGCGTCGGGGAACGTTTGCCGAGTACTGCTCGGTCGATGAACGTGGGCTTTATCCAACTCCCGCGAAAGAGTCCGACAGTGAAGCGGCCGCAGGTGCCCTCGTTGGCTTAACCGCACACATGGGGCTTTTCCTGCACGCCGGCCTGGGGCCGGGCGAGGTCGTTTTCGTCAACGGTGGCGCGGGTGGGGTCGGTTCGGCAGTGGTCCAGCTTGCCAAAGCGGCCGGTGCGTTCGTCATTACAACCGGGGGGAGTGAACAGAGCTTGGCGATCTGTAAAAAAATGGGTGCAGACTTGGTCCTGGACTATAATAATCACCAACTTGACGACCAGATTCGCGCCTTCAGTCTGCCACATGGTGGAGTCCATCTCTGGTTTGAAACCCAACGGGAACCGATGCTCGACCGGACCGTTTCGCTGATGGCTCCGCGAGGCCGGATTGTGTTGATGGCGGGCCGCGCGGCTCGACCCGAATTTCCCGTCGGACCTTTTTATGTGAAAGACCTGCGAATCATCGGTTTCGCCATGTTCAACGGCGCACCCGAAGAACAGCGTGCCGCAGCAGAAAAACTGAATACCCTTTATGAATTTGATCGCTGGAAGCCATTAATTGGCATGACGCTACCGCTGAGCGATGCCGCGATCGCCCATCAATTACAAGAAGCGAATACGCTGCAAAAACAGGGGACGGTACGTGGCAAGATCGTGCTGATTCCGGATTGATTCGGGGGATGTCATTCGCGAGATCCATCAGCCCTTGGCAACATCGCCAAAGGCGCACCTGCAAATGCTGAGTTCCCTCTTTCCTTTTATTCCTTTTGCTTTCTGCACGAACAACGAGAACGGAATCCCACTTGGCAGACCCCATTCGAGACGAGCTGCACGTTCAACACCGCACCGCCATCCTGGTTTCGGTTCCGGATTCCACGCGGAATCTCGGGAAAGAACAGGCGCTCGATGAACTGAAAGGGCTCGTCAAAACCGCCGGTGTCAAAGTCGTTGGTGAACTGGTACAGATGCGTGGCCGTCCTCATCCAGGGACTTGTCTCGGTAAGGGAAAAATTGTTGAACTGAAGGACCTCGTCGATGCGACGGGGGCCGAACTGATCATCTTCGACAATAATCTTTCACCCGCACAAGGTCGACATCTCGAACAGGAAACACAGCGGATCATCGTCGATCGCAGCGAACTGATTCTCGATATCTTTGCCACCCATGCCCGCACTGCCGAATCACGACTGCAGGTCGAGCTGGCACAGCTGCAATACACACGGACGCGGCTGAAGCGGATGTGGACTCACCTGGAGCGAATCGATGGGGGGATTGGGGCCAGTCGCGGGCCGGGGGAAAAACAGATCGAGACCGACCGCAGATTGATCGATCATCGGATCGACGAATTGAAAGCCCGTCTGGCCGAAGTGGAAATTCGACGAGAACGGATGGTCCGTCAACGTGAGTCGCATGCGCTGGTGTCGGTCGTCGGATACACCAATGCGGGCAAAAGCACACTGATGAACGCCTTGACCGGTGCCGATGTCTACGTCGCGGACCAATTGTTTGCCACGCTCGATACACGGACCCGGAAATGGACGATCCCCGCCTGGGGTGATTTGCTGCTCAGCGATACCGTCGGCTTCGTCCGTGATCTACCACACTCGTTAATTGCCTCGTTCAAATCGACGCTGGAAGAGGCACGCCAAGCCGACTTGCTGCTGCATGTTGTCGATGCCTCGAATCCCGAGGCGGAACAACAGGTCGAGACCGTTGAACGGGTGCTCGACGAAATCGGGGTCGAGGTGCGTAACTTGATCCTGGTGTTAAATAAAGTGGATGCTGTCAAAGATCGCGGTACGGTGGATGTCTTGCGAGCCAAATATGCCCATTCGGTCACCGTTTCGGCTTTAACCGGTGAGGGACTCGATAAGCTCGGGACACTCGTCGGAGAACTCCTCGGCCAAGGTTATGTCGAGGTAGAAGTGGTGACTTCGGCGGGGAACGGAAAACTGTTCGCCTTCCTGGCGGAACATGCCGAGATTCTTCAGACAGACTATCTTGAATCGACCGCGACCCTTCGCTGCCGAATTTCTCGAAGTATTCTCTGGCGAGTGCAGGGAGAAGGGACAACCGTCACACAGATTGAACCAACCCTTCCCACCACTTGAGGGGAAAGAGTTGAGAGGCAATGGGAAAAGGGTGGAAGGGGAAGCACCATTCCCAAACCAAAACCTGTGGCCGAGTGGCGAGAATCACGTCTTGACCGAAAATCTTCACAGGACTACCCGGTCTTCGCAGAATTGGTATGCGGAACGATGATTCACCGCGAACCCATTCCGCACAATCGGTCGGTCTTGTTCCTGCAGTGCCGTCTCTCAGATAACCGATAGACGACGAGCAGAGATGTTTCCGCCTGCGGACCCTACGAATTTCTGAGGGATTCGAGCGCCGGCGGGATCATTTCCTTTTCTGCTTGAATTGTCTCAAGGTGGTTTCACACGCTGAAGGCCACGGAATGAAAGCCACGGAATGAAAGCCACAGTGTCGGAATTCGACGAACGGCAGGCTGCGGCACGAATCGCCGAACTTGAGCAGCAAGTCCAGTCATTGCATCAGCAATTACTGCAGGCTCAAAAAATGAGTTCCGTGGGGGCACTGGCCTCGTCGATCACGCACGAATTCAACAACATCCTGATGACAGTGATCAACTACGCCAAAATGGGTGTGCGCCACAAAGACGCCGCAACCCGCGATAAATCGTTCGAAAAAATTCTCGCCGCCGGACATCGAGCCTCGAAAATCACCACCGGCATGCTTTCGTATGCGCGACAACAGAGTGACCGTCGGGAACCGATGGATCTGGTCCCTCTGGTCGAAGACGTACTGGTGTTAGTCGAAAAAGATTTGCAGCGCTATCGGATTCGCCTGATCACCGATTTTGATCACCATCCTTTTGCCGCAGTCAATTCTGGTCAAGTGCAGCAGGTGGTCTTGAACCTGATTGTGAATGCTCGTCAGGCCATGGAGCAAGGGGGAAACCTGAAGATTTCCATCCGCCAGCACGCGGAACTGAATCAGGCCGAGATTAGCATTCAGGATTCCGGTTGCGGCATCCCTCCTGAAAAATTACGCCGCATCTTCGAACCCTTTTTCACAACGAAGACGGCTGATCAGCAAGGGCAAGGAGGAACAGGTCTCGGCTTATCACTGGCCCGTGACGTGATGGAAGCTCATGGTGGCCGGATTCGCGTCGAAAGTGCCGTCGGCGGCGGAACGACATTCACGCTGAAGTTTCCTTTGGTTCCCACACCAGCCAAAGTGATCGGCAACTCCAAGGCGGGTTGATCGATTCACGTGAAAATCTGTGGGGCCTTTCAGCCGATTCCAGCAATTAAGAACGTAAGTCCCCCGACAGACAGAACCCGAATCAATCGGCACCTTACCGGGGCTTGGGGAACGTCAGGTCTAGTTGCCAATGAGAAAAGTCAATCATCAACTTTCCCTCATCCCTCTGCGGGTTGAATTGGATACTTCGGCTGGGGCCGCTCACGGACTCCAGGGTTTCATACACGGTGCGCCCTGAACGTTTGTCGACGACCAGCGCCGAGATTCGCGGGGGCTGAGGAAATCCACTGAAGCGGTCGATGTCACTCACCAGTGATGCCAGGACCACCACCGGAAGATTCGCCGGTTGCGTCAGGTCATACGCTAATTCGGTGACCGGCAGCGTCCACTGCACCGTTCCATCTTGATGGCTGATTGAACAAATCTCACCATCCACGGTGATCGCTTCGATCCCTGTTGTGGGCTTGATCCCGCCTGGCACCCCAAACTCGCGCATGGCCCCTTGATTCAGCGCGGTGACACGACGCTTTTCCGTATTCTTCGCTGTCACGCCAGCAATAATCAGATAACGATCCTCCCAGCGCTGGACCAGCAACAGCCCCGCCCCTTGCTGGGGCCGTTTTCCCTGTAGCTCGGTCACCAGTCGCGGTTCACCCGTGGCGAGCGTGATGATGGTCAGCTTCCCACTCGGAGCCAGAACCGCCAATTCTTCCTCGTTGATGACGTGCCATAAACTTCCCGTGGGATGCTGGGATTGCCAGACCACTCGGTCGCCATCGAAATCCCGCATTTCAAACACGCGCTGATCTGGCGGGGTCGTACGGTAACTCAGTCGTCGCGTCCCCTGAAACCACAGTGGCGTATCATGGGGATTCCCCTGATGCTGCTGCAGCGGCGTTCCATCCAGCGTTCGCAGGATCAATGCCCCATTGTTGCTGGTGTTCAGCATAATCGAATCGTCCACTGTTGCGTTGGATTTCGAAAAGACCGAACCTGTTCGGGACCATAAAAAACTCCCCGTTTCGAAGTCGACTGCATAGAGTCGATTATCCAGTTGATAGCAGACCACGTCATCAGACATGCCAATCAGAAAACCGATACTGCCGCGCTGGTCCGCCAACAGCTGGATCCGTCGTCCATTCGGTAGCTGACGCCGCTCGAATTGAATCTCGGTGGCGGGAGACGCCGACAAGGAATTCGGCTGCAACGATAACTGGAACCGCTTTTGGGGTGGAGTCTTCACACTGGTCGCTTCCAAAACGATCAACGAAAACCCGACGGTCAACGCCAGTCGTCGGCCGCGAATATGCAGTTGACTGAAGGAATTGCGAAAGAAATCGGGTGCGATTTCCAGCGGCATCCGCCAGGCAATCGTCATCGCAGGATCGCGTGCGACAAGGCTGGAGGTCTGGGCTTCGAGTTCAAAAGACCAGCCCTCAAAATCGCGACCGACGCGGGTCACCACCTCGACCGGCCACACCAAGGGTGTCACATTTTGTTCGGTTCGCTCGACATCAATAAAACCTTCAGGCCAGCGCTGACCCTCATTGGCAGGAAGGATCTCACCACGCGAACGCCATTCGTCGCAGACCTGTCGCCCGGTTTTTCCGTTACGACAAACAACGGTCGGATATTTGGTGATTAAGTCTTGAATCGAGGATAGCGCATCGGCACGCAAGTTTTTCCCAAGAAAGTGACTGACGAGTGCCGCAAGGGCGGGGGCCGCAATCGAGGAATCCTGAGACCGCGACAGGCGTTCCAACAGTCGTATTTTTGCCGGTTCATCCAGTAATCCCTCGTTCGATTCCGCCAACCGCAACAGGTACGGATTGACCGCAGGGTGGCCGATCGTGAGTTTGCTCAACCGCGCAAGACGCTGCGGACGATCGGGTCCCGCGAAAGCCCCCTCCCATGCTGTTGACAAGACCTGCCGGATCGCCAATTTCTCCTCGACCGTCGCCCCCTCATCCAAGGCGAAGAGTTGTGATCGAAGTTCTTGTTCTCGCGACAGAGAATGCGTCGAGCTGATTTTGATTGGTTCGCTGGAAACAGACGTGGTCTGGGACAGGCGCAGCAGCTGCGTCACCGCTCCGACCCGATCACCGGTTGTGGCCAACGATTTCGCGTACAAACGCAGGAAGTCAATCCGTTGTCGCGGATCGTCCGTCAGCGACTCGAGTTCGGCAGCCGATCTGATCAATCCTGTCGGATCATGCTGCAAGCGATGAAGCAGCGCCGCAGCCAGAATCTGTTTGACACCCGCCTCGGGCCGCTGCTGAATCGACATCCGCAAGTCCTGGATGGCTGCTTCCGATTCCCCTTGATGCAGTTTTAACTCGCCCCGAAGTGCCAGCGCATCGGCATCGACAGGATTCTCTTGCAACGGGCGTGCGATCTGCTGCTGGAGGTCGTCGCGCGAGCAAAAGCCAATCAGGTCATGAGTCCCATACGAGACCAGTGTCCCCCCTGCCGCAGCCAGATTTCCAGGCATCCGCCCGTCGGGAAGCAGCGAGCGACCAAGCAGTCGACCTGTTTTTAAATCGAGGGACGCGATCTCGCCCGTGGACAGCGGCAACAGATACTTGTCACCAATCCGCACACCTCGTCCAGCTGGTTCGGGAATACTGATCGGGTCGTTCCAGACCTCCGAGCCCTCTGCGAGCGAATAGGCCGTAACCTGTGTTCGCCCCACGACAACCACGTGCCCCTCGCTCACGCAGGCGACATACAAGCCCTGGTCGCGGGGTCGCTTCCAGAGCAGTTTCCCCTCGATCAGACTCAGGCAATGCAGTTCGTTCGAATCACGAGGGGTCAAAATGACGTGGTGGTCGGCGAGAAGAGGACCACTACTCAGCCAGTGTCCCTCTTCGTTGTCACCAAGGAAATCACCCAGCTGCTGATTTCTCCGTGACGTAGATTCGTAGGAATACCCCCAGCGCAATTGACGCTGGTTCAGGTCGAAGGCGACGACGGTACCACTGCTGGTGGGACAGATGGCGATGCCGTCCGCAATAGCAGGAATTAACCCAGCCGCTCGTCGGGTGGGATACACCAGTTCTCGATCGATCGAAACCAGTGGCTGGGACCATTCCCAGCGTACCGAGTCCCCTTCAGGGATCAGCGAAATCAGTCGCAGTTCATTTTTGGCTTCGGCCAGACAATAGAGTCGACCCGCTGACGGCAAAGGGGGCCCGAGAAAAAAGTGCCCGGACAATTCAACGGGAGGTGTTCCATTGGCTCCCCCGACTTCCCAAAGCAAGCGTCCCCCCGACAGTTCATAGGCGACCAGTTTATTGGTCGGTTCAATCATCTGAGGGCCAAATGGCATCCGATTACGAGCCATCCAGAGGTTGAATTGTGATTCCGACTCTTCGATGGCGTAGACCTGTGTCCCCTCACTGGTCAATGATCCGGATAACTGATCATGAAAGAGCTTGAAACGAAAGTATCCGGAAAACGTCGCGGGTGAAAGCGTTTGCATCCCATCGGTCGCCAACGGACTTTGGAACAGCCAGGTCAACATTCCATCGGTCGTTGAGGATCGCCAAAGTAATTCACCCGTCCTCAGGCTGACCGCGCTCACATCATTCAGGGTTCGATAGACCACGATCTCACCAATCACCAGCGGAATCATGACCGGTTGAGTCAGTCGCTGATTGTTGCGCAGCGTCCGTTCAACACCTCGTATCACTTGATCAAAAGCATCAAGTCGCTCGCGATTGATTTCCGGGTTCGTCACGAGCCGCAAGTACTTTTGCGGCCAGAGATTCCAAAGCCCCCCTCCGACCGGGTAGGTGGCCGCTGCGGATTCGTTCCCCGTCGCGCCACCGCGAGGCAGGCTCCACGTGTTTACCACAGAGAGCCGCGAGAAAATCGGCGGACCAAAATGTGTGTTGTACCACTCGGAGGTATTCGGGATCTCCTGAATCGGATCCAGGATTTTTCCCCCAATCCGCCAGGGAAGGGGTGGCTTGATCGCCAGTAATTGTTCGAGTGCCGCTTGACTCCGTTCAGATTGACCGGCGAGGTGCCAGGCCGCAGCAGACTGCAGCAACAGCGGCCCCTTGAGTCCCCCGCTCGCACGAGGATGTCTGATTAACGTCTCCAACAAGAGCGCCGCTTCCGCCGGTTGGCCATGATCAATGGCCGAAGCCGCCAGAAATTGCATGGCGTCAAATCCCGCTGCCGTCATCGCATAGCGTGAGCCCACCAACGCGATCTTGGCCAAATCATTTGTCGCCATCCCCTGCTTGAGCTGTTCCCGAGCGGTGATCCCCGCATGAGATTCATAGGCCGCTTGACCCTCGGCGGGCAGGTCGGCGAGCAGACTCAGCGCCTGAGCCCTGACTCCGACCTGCGCCCCTGTTTTCGCACGGAACACATTTTCGAGAAAATAGTCTTCTGGGTCATCCAGCACATCCTGCAGCCGAACCACCGCTTGACGGAATTGCTTGTCGAGAATCAACTGTTTCGCGTCGTCCATCCCCTTTTGGACCTTGCGGTTGATCTCGGGTGTCGTGGGAGACTCAGCGGGAAGTTGGAATCGCGTGCGAATCTGGGCCTCGGACGACGGACCAAGACCTGCAACCATTCCTACCAGCAATCCGACCCAAACCACACACCGCATCTGCGTTCTCCTCGCACGATTGGCGCTCGCAACAATCATCAAGCACGCCCATATTCCCGAGTCGACTCGCCCCGCCCTGAACCCCTTGGAGCAGGTCTTGAAGCACCGGCCAGAACTCTCGATTTTCATTGTAGTCGATTGAGTGCCTGATTGCTGCATGAGATCCCGTTCCGCGGTCATGGGGGAACGATTTCGTAAGGATACATATTCAAGCGGCCAGGATCACACAGACCAACTCGATTGAACGGCTGGATAATCGTCCGAATCCGGTCAGTGAAATCAGACGACGAAATCGCCGGATCACGAATGTCGCGGACCGCTTGATCCAGTGCCGCACGCAATTCCGGTCGATTGGCACTGAGGTACGCAGCACCCCGCACCGCCCGCCCCGCTCGACGCTCTTCCTCAGACCAGATCGCGGTGGAAAAGTAAAACATCGATAAGGCAACCATCCGCTCAAACTCACGAAAACCGGCGAAGCTGCCACTGACAATCCGATCGACGTGCTCGATTTCCTGTTGGACCAGCTGATCGTATCGCGTCAGTTCCTCGGCCAGTTCCGCCTTCCCCCAACACCGTTCGAACAGATCCATCAGTCGTTCAATACCGACCAGTGTGAAGGTGTTACCAGTGCTGTGCAGCGGATCATGGAATGCCGCGGTATTCGGGAGCATCACCCAATTGGGACCGGCAGACCGCGCCAACCGGCGCTGCATGCGACCAGTCTGCCGCCAGGGAACGATTGGTATGGCCTGAGCGAATTGTTCGGCAACCGCAGGCAGGCGCGACATCAGCGCAGACCATTCCTCATCGGGAGTCCCCGCCGTCTCTCGCGGAAAACGATCAGGATCCAGTGAAAACCCCGCACTCGTCACACCATTATCGAATGGCAATACCC
>Ga0114978_10000634_pt1 | contig 30045 bp, 31 predicted proteins | sample S_140212_EF_Meta_FD_87027 | JGI IMG/M metagenome (GOLD analysis project Ga0114978, IMG submission 87027) | Freshwater microbial communities from Lake Simoncouche, Canada to study carbon cycling - S_140212_EF_MetaG | ecosystem: Environmental > Aquatic > Freshwater > Lake | place: Lake...
AAGGAAAAATGCTTGGGCGTGAGTTTCGCAAAGACGTCGCCGCACACTTCGCAGGCGAGCGACTGGCTCAGGGAGAATTCCTTCCACGGAGCCTCGGCGTTTTTCTGCGCGAGCACCACGACGCGGTCCTTCCCTTCCCGAAAGGCGAGCTCGAGGGAATCCGCGAGCCGCGAGCGCTGCTCAGCGACCGCCACGAGCCGATCGACGACGAGCTCCAACGTGATCTCTTTCACCCCTGCGCCGGTCGCGAGGAGCTTGGGTTCGTCGAGATTTTTAATCTCGCCGTCGAGCCGGACGCGTTGAAACCCCCGCTGGCGCAGCCGCGGCAGTTCCTCGCGCAGCACGCTGGGCTTCGCACGCAGCAGCGGGGCGAGCAACATGACGCGTTCACCGGCGCACTCCGTGAGGATGCGTTGGACATTGTCGTCGAGCGAGCGCTGCACGACGCGCCCATCGTCCTGCGGGCAGCGCTGTTCGCCTACGAGCGCCCACAACAGCCGCGCGTAGTCGGCCATTTCCGTGGCGGTGGCGATCGTGCTCCGCGGCCCGCCGACACCAGTGCGCTGCTCGATCGCGAGGACCGGCGAGAGGCCGTGAATGAAATCGACGTCGGGCCGCTTGAGCTGGTCGAGCACCTGACGCGCCTGGGCCGAGAGGCTCTCCATGTATTTGCGGTAGCCCTCCGCGTAAATCGTATCGAAGGCCAGCGACGATTTCCCTGAACCGCTCGGCCCCGTGATCACGACGAGTTTCCCGCGCGGAATGCGCAACTCGAGATTCTTCAAGTTGTGCTCGCGCGCGCCTTTGACGTGGATGTGAATCGCGGCCTGCATGGATCGGTCGCGCACGCTTGCGGAAAAGTCTCAGGCGTCAAAGCGCGAATCACGTTTCGTCGTTCCACGGGCCATTCCAGCCGCCACGGCTCGCTTGGATATTCACTCTTGCCCCACCGGAGGCCGACCCGTTTCTTGCGCAAGTACGCTAAACCCCTACCGTCGGTATCCCTTCATTCCAATCAGCCGTCGAATTTACCGCCAGACGGCAGCCGTAGCTCCAAACCTTATGAAACAATCCATCACGTCTCTCACCGTCGCTAGCCTTCGGCGCTCGGCGCTCCTCCCTGCACTCGGTCTCGCGCTGCTCGCGCCGGCCACGCACGCGATCCAGATCAAGAATGGCGGCCTGACCGGCAGCTTCGACTCCACGATCTCCTTCGGCGCCATCTACCGCCTCCAAGACGCCGCGAACACCAACTACGGCACGAGTAATTTTTTCAATGGTGTCCCCGGGTTGCTCAGCTCGGTCAATACGGACGACGGCAATCTCAATTACGGTAAGGGCTGGGCTTCGCAGCTCTTGAAGGGCTCGCATGATTTGGAGCTCAAATACGGCAACTTCGGCGCCCTCGTCCGCGGCTACTGGTTCACCGACTTCAAAAGCGATGACACGCTGCGCACAAAACTTTCCGATCAGGCTAAAGACCGCGTGGTCCGCGGGGCCGAGTTTCTCGACATGTACGCGCGGACGAAATTTACCGTCGGCGCCGCCATGCCCGTCGAGTTCCGCATTGGCCGCCAAGTGCTCAGCCTCGGCGAAAGCACCTTCATCCCCAACGGCATCAATGTCGTCAATTCCGCCGATCTCTCCAAGCTGCGCACACCCGGTGCCGAACTCAAAGAAGCCTTGTTGCCCGTCAACCTCATGAAGGCCTCGATCGGCGTGGCGAAAAATGTCACCGTGGAACCGTTTTGGCTCCTTGAGTTCCGTCGCAATGAACTCGAACCCGCCGGCACCTATTTCTCCACCAATGATTTTGCCACCCGCGGTGGCAGCAATGTCCTGCTCGGCTTCGGCACCCTCGCCGACAACGGGACGCTGGGCTCCATCCCGCGCAACCCCGATCGGGAAGGTTCGAACTATAACCAATACGGCGTCGCCACGCGCGTGCTGGCGCCCGGCCTTAACAATACTGAGTTCGGCGTCTATTACGCGCGTTACAACAGCCGCTCGCCGCTGCTCAGTTCGCGCACCCCGAGCACGCCGATCGACACCAACCTCACGGGTCCTCTGACGATGGCGTTTATCCGTGGCGGCGTCCCCGCGGCGGCCGCACCCGCGCAAGCCGCCGCGATTTTCCAAATGCTCGTGAAGGCCACCCTCGCACCCGCGACACTCACGCCCGTTGAGGCCGCCACCCTGCAGTCCCCGTCCATCCAAGCCGCGGTCTCTGGTGCCCGCTCGATCGCGTTGCTCACTGCCGCCGCCACCGGCCGCTACTTCGCCGAATACCCGGAGGGCCTAAACCTCTACGGTCTCAGCTTCAACACCTCCCTCGGCAACAGTGGCATTTCTTGGCAGGGCGAACTCTCCCTCAAGAAGGACGTCCCGCTGCAAGTCGACGACGTCGAACTCCTCTTCGCGACGCTGTCTTCGCTGACGAACTCGCCCGGCTCCGCGTTCGGCACGAGCAATCAAATCGGCAACTTTCTTGGCCAGCTCAACCGCGAGATCACCGGTTACCGCCGCCACAACGTCTGGACCGCCCAGAGCACCGTCACCAAAGTTTTCGGTCCCATGTTGGGCTCCCAGCAATTCACGTTGCTCGGTGAGGCCGGCGGCATTTGGGCCAACCTGCCCGGCAAGGACACGCTGCGCTACGAAGGTGCCGGCACGTTCGCCAGTGGCAGCCCGACCGCCATGTTGGCCACGCCGTTCCCCACCATCGCGCCCACGCCCACCGACGCTTTTGCGGACCGTTTTTCGTGGGGCTACCAGATGCTCGGCCGGCTCGACTACAACAACATCTTCCCCAACGTGAACATGCAGCCCACGGTCGCCTTCACCCATGACGTCACCGGCAATACGCCCGCGCCCCTCGGCAATTACATCAAGGGCCGTAAGAGCGTGAATCTCTCGGTTGAATTCACTTTTCGCAATGCGTGGGCGGTCGAGCTCCGCTACGTGAATTTCTTCGGCGGCAGCCGCTTCAATCTCCTCAACGACCGCGACTATTTCGCGACGACCGTCAAATACTCGTTCTAACGTGACGGCCGACGGTCTCAGCCCGTCGGCCGATCGCCTCCCGCGCTCCCTTCCGCTCGTTCCCGCCATGAAAAAAACACCTGCCTCTCAGTTCGTCCGTCGCTGGCTGTGTCCGGCCCTCTGCCTCGTGTTTGCTTTCCCGCTGCTCAGCGCTGCCGTTCCCGAAGGGACTGCCTCGCGTCTCGGGAAAGACCTTACACCGCTCGGAGGAGAGACGGCCGCCAACGCCGACGGCTCCATCCCCGCATGGAACGGTGGTATCCTCACCCCACCCGCCGGCTACAAGCCCGGCCAACACCACCCGGATCCCTTCGCCGCCGACCAGCCGCTCTTCACCGTCACGGCGGCCAACTCCACGCAACACAGCGCGAAGCTCACCCCCGGTGCACTCGCGATGCTCAAGGCTTATCCCCTTTACAAACTCGTCGTTTACCCCACGCGGCGCAGTGTCTCGAATCCCCAGCGGGTTTACGATGCCACGCGAAAGAACGCCACCACCGCCCAACTCACCACCGGCGGGAATGGTATCAGCGGCGCGGTCATCGGCGTCCCGTTTCCCATCCCGGCGAGCGGTCTCGAAGTGCTCTGGAATCATCTGACGCGCTTCCGCGGCTCCGCGGCCTCCCGGCAGATCGATCAAGCGGCCGTCGAGCGGGGCGGTGGCTACCAGCTCGTGAAGTTCGAGGATGAATTTATTTTCAACTACACGCTCCCGGACATGACCGCCGCCGAACTCGAAAAGGACAATACCCTGATCATGTTCAAACAAGCGGTCGTTGCGCCCGCTCGCCTCGCCGGCACCATTCTGCTCGCGCAAGAGACCATGGACCAAATTAAAGAGCCCCGCCGCGCTTGGGTTTACAACGCCGGCCGCCGCCGCGTCACCCGCGCGCCGAACGTCGCCTACGACAATCCCGGCACCGCAGCCGACGGTCAGCGCACGAGCGACCAGTTCGATATGTTTAACGGCGCCCCCGACCGCTACGATTGGACGTTGGTCGGAAAAAAAGAAATGCTCGTCCCCTACAACGCCTATAAACTTCACAGCAATACGTTGAAGAACTCCGACATCCTCAAGGCCGGACACATCAACCAAGACCTCGCCCGCTACGAGCTGCACCGGGTCTGGGTGCTCGATGCCAACCTGAAGCCCGGTACGTCGCACCTCTACGCCCGTCGCACGTTCTATATTGATGAAGACAGCTGGCAAATTCTGGCCGCCGATCACTACGACGCGCGCGGTCAACTCTGGCGCGTCTCCGAGGCCCACTGTATCAACTATTATGATGCCCAAGCTTTTTGGAGCACCCTCGAAGTTCACGTCGATCTCCAAAACGGCCGTTACCTCGCGATCGGCCTGGATAACGAGAATACGATGTATAACTTCGCTTTGAAGCGCACACCCGCCGACTTCACCCCCGACTCCCTCCGTCGCGACGGTGTGCGTTGATTAAAATCAGGCCGGGCGGCGCCCGGCCTGATTGATGACCGATGCGTTTTCGGCCTCTTCTCCTCGTCGCCGCCCTCGCCGTCGGCCAGCTCGGTGCCGCCGTCGCCAACCCGCGTGTGCTCCTGTTGGACGGAGCGGTCGTCGGATCCGACATCGTCGCCGTGGGCGAACGCGGCGCCATTTTCCGCTCGTCCGACAACGGCCTGACGTGGCACGCCGCCGCGTCGTTGGCTACCGCGACACTCACCGGTGTCGCGTTCGCGGCCGATGGTACTCGCGGCTGGGCCGTCGGCCACGATGCCCTCATTTTGACCACGACCGATGCCGGCCGGACGTGGCAGCAACAATGGCAGGGCGAAAACCTCGCCGACTCTTTCCTCGATGTCCTCGCTCTCGACGCGCACCGCGCCCTCGCGGTCGGTGCCTACGGTCTGAGCGTTACCACCAGCGACGCAGGCAAAACCTGGACGCGCCGGAAAATCAGCGACGCCGATTATCATTTCAACCGCCTCAGTCGTGGCCCCACCGGCACGCTCTACCTCGCCGGCGAACACGGCACGTTGCTGCGCTCCGCTGACAACGGTGCGACCTGGCAACGCATCCCCGCCGCCTACGAAGGCTCGTTCTACGGCATTCTGCCCCTCGATAAACGCACCCTCATCGCCCACGGACTGCGCGGCCGGTCCTTTCGCTCGATTGATGATGGCGATACGTGGGTTCCCCTCGTGACCCCCGAGCCCGTGCTGCTCGCCGCCTCAGTCCAGCTCAAGAGCAACGTCTTCGTCCTCGCTGGACACGCCCGCGTGCTCTTGGTCAGCCGCGACAATGGCAAGTCCCTGCAGACATGGGAGGCCCCGCTCACCACCGCCGTCGCCGAGCTCATCGCAGCCCCCGACGGCAGTATCGTCGCCTTGGGCGAAGCCGGGGCCACTCGGCTCGCGGCACCGCGATGAAGGCCGCTGCCAGCCGAGGTGCATGCTCCGCGATCCGGATAGATTAACCTCGCCGGCACCTTCCCTGCACCATGCTCGATAAATTTGCCGCTTGGATTTTCCGCCACCGCACGGCGCTCGTGATCGGGTTTTCGGCGCTGACTGCCGTGATGGCGGTATTCGCGAGCCAGTTACGCGTCGATGCGAGTTTCAACAAGTCGCTCCCCCTCGAGCATCCCTACATCCGGACGTTCACAAAATACCAAAGTGAATTTGGCGGCGCGAATCGCGTACTCGTCGCGCTCATGGTCCGCGAGGGCGATATTTTCACCGCCCCATTTTTCACCGAACTCAAGCGCGCCACGGACGAAGTCACCTTTTTACCCGCCGTCGACCGCACCCAAGTTCAGTCACTCTTCACGCCCAACGTCCGCTACATCGAAGTCGTCGAAGACGGTTTTTCGGGAGGAAACGTCATCCCGGCCAACTTCACCCCGAACCCGGCCAATTTCGCTCAGGTCCGTGAAAATATTCTGAAGTCCGGCAAGCTCGGCCAACTCGTCGCGAACGATTTTACCGGTGCGATCATCAGTGCGCAGCTCCTTGAAATCGATCCACGCACCGGCGAGAAAATCGACTACCTGCGCGTCGCCGCCGGCCTCGAGGCCCTTCGTCAACGCATCGAAAAAGAGAGCGGCGGCACGATTGAAGTTCGCATCATCGGTTTCGCAAAAGTCATCGGCGCTATCAGCGATGGCGCTCACGGCATCCTCTTGTTATTCGGCGTCTCCATTCTGGTCACCGCGCTGCTCGTCTGGAAATACGCTGGGCGCTGGAAACTTGCCGCCGCCCCCGTCGTTTGCTCCCTCGTCGCCGTCGTCTGGCAACTGGGCGGCCTGACCGCGCTCGGCTTTGGGATCGATCCGTTTTCGATTCTGGTGCCGTTCCTTGTGTTCGCGATCGGCGTGAGCCACGGCGTCCAAAAAATCTGTACCTTCCGCAATGAGGTTTTTGCCGGTCACGACGGCCCGACGGCTGCGCTGTTCGCCTTCAAGCGCCTCATCCTCCCCGGCATCGTCGCGCTGATGACCGACGTCGTCGGTTTCATCACGATGATGGTGATAAAAATCCCGACGATTCACGAACTCGCCATCACCGCCAGTTTTGGCGTGGCGGTGATCATCATCACAAATTTCTTCCTCCTGCCCATTTTGCTCTCGTATCTGCGCCTGCCGGCCTCTTACGCCCAGTGGGTCGTCAACCGCCGCGCGAAGACCGACGCGTTTTGGGCACGGCTGGCCAAGGGCATAAAACCGCTGCCGTCCATGCTCATCAGCCTTCTTTTTGTCGCTCTCGGTTTCTGGGGCGAGTGGCAGGCGAGGGAAATCCGGATTGGCGACACCCAGGCCGGCGTGCCCGAGCTGCGGCAAAATTCCCGCTACAATATCGATTCGCGCGTGATCGCGGAGAAATTTAGTATCGGCGTGGATGTCCTCTCCGTGATCGTCGAAACCGCCCCGAACGGCAGTGTCGATTACGACGTCGTCTCGTTGATGGACCAATTTGAAGGTCAGATCCGCCAAGTGCCCGGCGTCCAGTCCGTGATCTCGCTTCCGTCGATGGCCAAAATCCTCAATGCCGGTTACAGCGAAGGCTCGCTCAAATGGCGTGTCCTGCCTCGCAACCCGCAGGCGCTCTCCCAAGCCGCCTCGCCGATCGAGACCGCCACCGGTCTGCTTAATCGCGACGCCAGCGTGATGCCCGTCATGATTTTCCTCAGCGATCACAAAGCCGAGACCCTCCGCGCGGTCACCACTGCGGTCACGGCCTTCTCGGCCGCCCACCCGTCGGACAAGGCCACGTTCCTCCTCGCGAGTGGCAACGCCGGCGTCATGGCAGCGACGAACGAGGTCGTGCAAGCCGCCGAGCGACCCATTTTGTACTGGGTCTTCGGTGCCGTGATTGCGCTGTGCTTGATCACTTTTCGCAGCCTCCGCGCCACCCTCTGCATCGTCGTCCCGCTCGTGATCGTCAGCTATCTGGCGTACGCGCTGATGGTGTCGCTGGGCATCGGACTGAAAACGTCGACCCTTCCCGTGGTCGCGCTCGGCATCGGGATCGGCGTGGATTACGGCATTTATCTCTTTGCCCGACTCCTTTCCGGACTGAAAGGCGGCGAGTATTTTGAAGACGCGATGTTCGAGGCGTTCAAGGACACCGGCACCGCGATTGTCTTTACGGGCCTCACCTTGGCAATCGGGGTCAGCATGTGGATTTTCTCCGATCTCAAGTTCCAAGCCGACATGGGCCTGCTCCTCACCTTCATGTTTTTGGTCAACATGTTCGCCGCGATTATTCTTCTGCCCGCCATGGCGCGCTGGTTCTGGCGCCATCACAACAGCCGGAGTGAATCCGCGCGCCCCAGCCCTGCGCGGTAGCGGAACGATTGACGGACAGTGGCCGGCCACGCAGTCACGCGGACGACAATCGTTTTTCCCCTTGCCGCTCCTCCGCTCGGCGCAACCATCCACCAACCGTGGTTCCCGACTCCGACTATCGCATCAAACTTCAGGTCTTCGAAGGCCCGCTCGATCTGCTGCTTTTTCTCATCCGGAAGAACGAATTGGATATCTACGACATTCCGATCGAGTCCGTCACCCGCCAATACATCGACGCACTCAAGGGCATGCAGCAACTCGACCTCGATGTCGCCGGTGAGTTTTTTGTCATGGCCGCGACGCTGATGGAAATTAAGAGCCGCCTGCTCCTGCCCAAGGGCCAGCACGCCATCGACCCCAATCTCGTCGAAGATGAAATGGATCCGCGCTGGGAATTGGTCCACCAGCTCCTCCAATACAAAAAATTCAAGGAAGCCGCCGCCCAGCTCAACGATCTCGCCGTCACCCGCCAGAATCTCATGGAGCGTTTCCTCTCCGATCTTTCGCTGGCCGACAGTGAGCGTCCCTTGAAGGGCGTGGACCGCATCGAGCTGTGGAACACCTTTAATATGGTCCTCCGCCGCCTCGCGGAAAAACTTGTCGTAGGAGAAATCCACGACGAACAAACGACCGTCAGCGACCAGATGGAATGGCTGCTCAACCGCACCCGCACCGAAAAGAATTTTGTCTTCTCCCACCTCTTCCCGGAGGGCGCCACGCTACGCCGACTCGTGGCCACGTTCCTTGCCATGCTCGAGCTCACCCGCCTGAAAAAACTCCGCATTCGCCAACACGAACCCTTCGCCGACATCATGGTTGAAGTCGTCGAGGAAAACCCGCTTGAAACCGTGGCGAGTGACCACACCGTGACCGCGTGAGTAAAAAGAAAAAGAAGCCCGCTCCCCATGCGGCCTTGCTGGGTGTCGGTCTCGACAACGAGGACGGCCATAAACGCATCACCACCGGTGAACAATTCGCCATTTTTGGTGGCTCCGATGAAACCCACGGGCGCATGACGGAGACCGCCATGAAGACGTTTGAAGAACTGAAGTCCCGCAAGAAACAGCTCCACCAAGTGGAGCCCGATGAGCTTGCCGAAATCTTGCACAAGTCGACGCCGCGTTAACACCGATGCCCGCCGCCCCCGCCCGCTCCCACCTCCCAGAGGGAGATATTACGTCCGCCACCGACACCGCGGTCCCGTCGTGGATCGTCGGTCTGGCCGGCGTCGCCGCAGTTGCATCTTTCCTCTTTACCACTCTCCTCTTCCTCAATCTCTAATTTTTATGTCCGAAAAAATCGCCAACCTGACCACCGCTACATTCAAGCCGACGATCACGTCCGCGACGACGCCTGTGCTCGTTGATTTCTGGGCGCCGTGGTGCGGCCCGTGCAAGGCGATCGCCCCAATCCTCGAGGAGCTTGCCACCGAACTCGCCGGCCAGTTGACCATCGTGAAGGTCAATATCGACGACAACGAAGCGGTCGCCGTCGAGTATGGGGTCCGGGCCATCCCGACGATGATCCTCTTCAAAGGTGGCCAAGCCGCCGAGACCCTCGTCGGCATGATGCCGAAAGCGGCCATCAAAGCGAAAGTCGCCGCCCACCTCTAAACGGCGCGGCCCAACCCGAGACCGGCGGCCAAGAGTAACGCGTAAAGCGACAGCAGTTTTCCGGTATCACCCAGCAGAGCGATGAGCTCGCTGGGTGATTTTTTTTCACTCAGTCGCTGGAAGTGCGACCAAGCCATCGGCACCACGCCGAGCGGCAACAGGGACCACACGTCCCGATCGTAGGCGAAAAAAATCAGCGGCACCAGCAACGCGATCACCAGCGATAGGCCATATTGAGCGCGCGCAAAACCACGGCCGAAGCGTACGACCAAGGTCCGCTTCCCAGCGACGGCATCGGTGTCGACATCGCGATAATTGTTTACGACCAGAATATTGGCCGTGAGCAGTCCGATCGGCACCGCCGCCAACCAGGCCGCGGGCGTCACCATCCCTGCCTGCACGAAGCAGGTTGTGCACACGGCCACGAGTCCGAAGAAGACAAAGACGAATACATCGCCGAGGCCGTGGTATCCCAGCGGAAAAGGGCCGCCCGTGTAGGCGAAACCACAGAGAATACTCGCCACTCCGACTGCCAGTAGCCAGGGCCCGCCCCACGCAATGAGTCCGAGCCCGCTCAGAAACGCCGCGGCAAACACTACCCACAGTGCGCCCTTCATCGCCGCCGGCGCAATCAGTCCCGATGCCACCGCCCGCTTGGGACCAACCCGTGTCGCCGTATCCGCGCCCTTGATAAAATCATAATAGTCATTGGCGAAATTCGTGCCAATTTGCACCAGCACCGCGAAAACCAAACAGAGACCTGCCGCCGCGCCGTCACCTTTCCCCTCCCGCCACGCGGCCGCGGTTCCCACGAGCACCGGAGCGACCGCCGCCGGCAGCGTCCGCGGGCGAGTCGCCGCGAGCCAAATTTTAACGCGCGTCGCGGTCACAGCTACGGCCCAGACTTGCTTCCCTTGCGACTCAACACGACCAACGGCCGGTTCGCCAGCATGCTCAGGAGACCGGGCAGAAAGCAAAGAAACCCCGCCAGCGCGGACGAGAGACTAACGCCCCCATTAAACACGTATCCAAAGCCCACGACGAGCGCGGCGTAGATCGTCAGCAAGCCGAGAGCCCCGCCGAAAACGGGGCTCAGCGCCCAGATTAGCACAAACGCGAACCCTGCGTCACGGTAGCCGCTCAATCCCACCGTGAGGCCGGCCAGATAAAAGATCGGCGGATAAAACGTCAGGTGATTATTTTCGAAGCGCACCGTCTGCACCAGCAAACCGATCAGCAGAATCAGCGCACGCAGTCCGATCACTGCATAGCCGATGTTGCGCGGAGCGCCTTCGGCGACACCCAAGCATGACGTTATTCCCAAACCACCAAAAAGCGCCAAGCTGCCCGCCCCCGCCCGCAGGAGATCAACGTAATTTCTAAATTTAGAAAATTCGGCGCCTAAGCTCACCCGAGGATCACCCTGCTCACGGTTGTTCCAAGGCTCCTTCGCGGCACGCACGGCGTTCGCGCTCCGACGACGCTTGAACACCGAGCCTAGCCGTAGCCAATGCCGCGGAAACCACAGCAGGGCCACTGCCACCAGCAAGAAGGGGAGATCGACCGTCACCGAAGTCATCAAAGTCATGGGGAGATCCGAGAACAAGGCGCGGCCCGCACATCCTGTCAAAACTTCATCTACTTCCGTGGTTCCAGCGCGGAGTTTCCCAGCGGAACCGACCCCGCCGGGCGGTACGTGTGCATAACCGGTACCGCGAGCTCGCGCTCCAAATCACGGATACGACTAAGGACAAGCTCGGTGCCCTCCTCCTCAGGCGGCAATTGGGGATGTAGTCTCGTTAGCCAAGCGAGCGCCTCAGACTTGCGCCCGAGTCTTCGGAGTAATTCAGCATGCAAGCGCGCGGCATAGGTCGGTGCGCCGGGTTGTTCCCACGCCTTGCGGTAGCTCTCGGCCGCCGCTTCGCTGTCGCGCAAACGGTTGAGCTCAATATTCGCGCGCTCGATCCAGAGCGCGGCGTTGCCTGGATGAAACGTCATCGCATCCTCCAGCAACCGAATTGCCAGCCGGGCCTGCTCTGCGCCAAGGCGATCCCGCTGCACGGCCGACAGGACTTCGTGGCCACCGGCTTCCGCGATGCGCCACGCCGTCATATCGAAAGCGATGATACGCGCGCCATTCACCCAAAAATAGAGCGGCCGCGGGTCAATCGTCGTAACCAACCGCAACAGCGTATCCGTCGCGGCGAGGTCGCGTTGCTCCCAGATCACGTGCAGTCGCAACCATGTGAAATCCGCCACTATCGCCCGAAACCCGCCGAGGAGACCCAACGTCACACCCTGCCCCGCCGCCGCGCCTGCCGAAGCGAGTCGCAGCGCCGGCTGCTCCGCGCGCAACACGGCCCACAGTGGCGCCTCCATCCACCGCAGTGCAGCGCCCGTCAGCGCGAGGCCACCCAGGGTGACGAAAATCGCGAGCAACCTAGATTTCACGTTTGCGAAAACTGAAGACTGCGAGCCCGCACCCGGCCGCCACATAGCCCAGCGCGTAAACGCTAACTAGCGCAACCCGGTCCCAAGCCACCGGGACGCCCGCACCGACGTTGTCGGCGAAATTGAACAACTGAAAATTGGGGAACAGCAGCCCGACGAGGCCGGCGGCCACCTGCGCAAACGTCGAGCCGCCCTGCGCGTAAGCGTCCCGCGCGAGATATTGCAAATGGCAGATCACCAGCACGAAAAACCCCGTCACAACCGTGAAAAGCTGAGTCCGAGAAAAACTCGCGACCAACAGAGTGAATGCCGCCAAGACCGTCAGCTTTAGCCACTGGAGGTAGCCCGCCAACGAGAGGTCCACTATGCTCAGCGTCCGCCCTTGGCCAAACGAGTCAGGAATATCCCGTAGCAACGCGCTCTCTCGCGTCCACAACACCGCAACAAGTAGACCCGTATTGAGCGCGCAAAAAACCGCCGTCACGGCCACCACGCCAAGGTATTTTCCGAGCATAAACTCCGCGCGCCAGACCGGTTTCGCGAGCAAGGTAAGCGCGGTCCGGTTGTCGATTTCACTAAAGAATAACTGCGCCGTAGCTGCGATCGTTAACGCGGCTCCAAAAAACGCCATCGCTCCGTAGCCGAGGTCAGCGAGGAATTTCAGCTCGGAAACGCCAAAATTAAATTCCCGAAGCGACTGCGCGCCGCCCACGAGCCCGAGCGCCAACAACAGCAGGAAACTAAATAATTTCTGTCGCGATGCTTCGAGCAGCGTGTTGCGCGCGATCAGCAGCACCCGTATCAGGGAAAAATGTACCCGGCTCATCCCCCACCCTCCGGGTTCTTCGCTTCACCCCGCCCCACCCGCTCCAGAAAAATCTGATCGAGCCGCGCACGCGGCGCTGCCACCGCCTCCAAGGTGCGCCCGCGCAGCCCGAGCCACCCGCGCAAGTCCTGCAATTCCGACGGTGAAAGTTTTTCGACGATCAACGCCTGCCGCTCCGCACGACCCACCAGCTCGCACACCGCACCCTCAACGATCAGGCGACCGCGATCGAGGATCGCGACCCGGTCACAAATGTCCTCAATCTGGGTCAGGAGATGCGAGGTGATGAGCACAGTCTTGCCTCGGGCCTTGAGCTGGAGAATCAACGCGCTGATCGCGGCCGCGCCCACCGGGTCCACCCCGGATGTGGGCTCGTCCAAGATGACCAGACGCGGATCGTGCACCAGCGCTTGGGCGAGCCCGATGCGTTGCAGCATCCCTTTCGAATAGGTGCCGACGAGGCGGTCGGCAGCTTCGGTGAGACCAACCCAGTCAATCACCTCCGCCACCCGGGGCGCCAACGTCGCTCCCCCGAGGCCGCAAATGCGCGCGTAGAAACGCACCAACTCCCGGCCCGACAGATGCCGGTAAAAATAAGGCGACTCCGGCAGGTAACCCACGTCCGCTCGCGCCTCAACCTGCGCGCTTGGCACCCCAAAGACGCTGCACCCTCCCGCCGTCGGCTCGAGCAGGCCGAGGATGATCTTGATGGTCGTGCTCTTGCCCGAACCGTTGGGTCCGAGCAGACCGAAAACCTGCCCAGCCGGCACCCGCAGGGAGAAATCGTCCACTGCCCGCAACTTCACGCCGCGCAGGCCGACCGAAAAATCCTTGACCAGCCCTCGCAGCTCAATGGCCGGCACGTCCGACGAAACCGTCCTCATTGGATCGTGAACCCACTGAACTGCGGAGCGCGGGTGCCGGCGGTTCGCTCGGTTTGGCGCACGTAACTGTGCATCCGCTCCTCGACGCCACTGATGAAGGCGGCCACATCGGCCGCCCGCCCCTCCACCTCCAAATAGACCCGCCCATCGGCGAGATTACGCACGACTCCCGCCACCTCGAACTCCTTGGCAATCTGCAAAGTGGTGTAGCGAAAGCCGACGCCTTGCACGCGGCCGGTAAAGTAAACGATCTCGTGATGCACGTCGGTCATGGGAAAGAGCGAGACGCTAGCGGAGCTCCCTCCGTCGATTCAATTCGCAAAAAAATTCCACAGACTATTCCGATCAGAATTTCATTTGCTTTTCCCCGCCGCACCGCCTGAGTTTCGCTCCAACGCATGAGCAACTTCAATTCTGACGGTAGTCAGGACCACGACGGCGACGACCGAGGTGAACTAGCTTGGAGTGAATTCGACTGGGAGCGCTACCTCCGCGAACAGGACGGCACAGTCAGCCGTTACCTGACCTTCTACGAAGCCGCGAAAGGCGACCGCAATCGCATCGACATCGTTGCTGAAAAAATGGGCTGGGGCCACGATGATTGGAGTGACGACGGAGACTCCGACGACTCAGAGGATGATGATGATGACGACGATGATTCGGCGAGTTTTGACGACGAAGTCTATACCGTGCATCAGAACCCCATCTTCATCGCGACGAAGGCGATTTCGCTCGGCCTCCGCCAATCATGGGAAACGCTCGCGATGGACGGCGCCAAAGTCCCTCAGCCTTTCGGTGTTGGCCTACTTGGTTCGCTCAACCGCTGCGAGGAACACGCCGTGCAGGCCATCCACGCGCTCGATTTCGGGGACTACGCGATGGCCGTAAGCCTCTTCAAACGCGCGATGAGTGGCTTGAACCACGCCCTCTCCTTGCTCAACGAGGAGGCGTTCGCCGAGCACGCCGTCGTCGCCGCGTGGCGTGGCAATGCTCTCCCGCAATTGTTCGATCTACGCGAAATCTGGTTGCGCGTCATGGCCGAATGTCGCGAGGAATGTGATCGTCCGGTCGACGGGGAAAATTGACGTCGTCGCCGGGTTGCCGTCCGCGCTCACGCTCCCCGGCGCGGTAAATCGGCGGCGCGGTCAGCACGCGCTGAGCAGTTGTGCGCTTTTCATTTTCCTAGCGGTGGCCCGAGCCGGACCGGTGTTTGCGGACACAGTGTTCAGCGAATAGAACCGGTTCAATCGGCTCTCCGACCCTACCCCCCAGCGGCCGACAAAAAACCGAAGGCAACCTAAACTCGGCGTTCCCGACTCAGCAACCCGCAGCCATCCGCCCCTTACGCAAAAAGGGCGAGTGAGATGTGGCTCCAGGTCGGCCTACCAAGTGGGTCCCCACAGGAAAGATTCTCGCCGCGCTGGCCGTTGTCGGCTTCATGTCGCGCGCTTTTCCCGTGCCAACACTCGCCACCGACCTCTTCGACTATCCGCTCCCCGCGCATCTGATCGCTCAAACGCCCACCGCGCGGCGCGATCAATCCCGTCTCCTCGTCGTAGATCGGACGGCGCGGAGTGTGGCCCACCACTCGTTTGCCGACCTCCCCCAATTCCTCCGCGCGGGCGATATTCTTTTTCGTAACAACGCCGCCGTCCTGCCTGCGCGCCTGCATGCTCGCCGACCGACCGGCGGGCAGGTCGAGTGCTTTCTGCTTCGCCCGGTCGAGGGCGAACGCGTGTGGCGTTGCTTGGTGCGCCCCGGCAAAAAACTTCCGATCGGTGCCACGTTTGCCCATGTCGACGGAGCGTTCGCCGGCGAAATTGTCGCCAAACACGAAGACGGCTCCGCCCTCGTGCGTCTGACCACGCCCGGCGATGAACCCATCACCCACGTCGCCAATCGACTCGGCGACGTCCCCCTGCCGCCCTACATTGAGCGCGCCGATCGCTCGCGCCGCGATGAGGACCTCGCCCGCTATCAAACCGTCTACGCCAACAAAGCCCGCCAAGTCGCCGTTGCCGCGCCCACCGCCGGACTGCATTTTACGCCGGAACTGTTCTCGGCCCTAGCCGCCCAACACGTCCGGACCGCTGAAATTACCCTCCATGTCGGCCTCGGCACCTTCAAACCGATCACGACCTCAACGATTGAGGCCCACGCCATCCATCGAGAAGTTTACGAGCTCCCCGCCGCGACTCAGCGCGCGCTGTTCCCTCCCTTCACCGGGCGTCGCATCGCAGTCGGCACGACGAGTGTGCGCAGCATCGAACATTTTCTGGCCACCCACTCCGCACCGCACGCCGAGAACCAACATCACATCGCCGAAGCCGACGTATTCATCTATCCACCACGCACGTTCCAGGGCGTGGATGCGCTCATCACCAATTTTCACCAACCCCGCTCCACGCTGCTTTGTTTGGTCGCCGCTTTCCTCGCCCCCGGATCGATCGACGGCATCGCTTGGTTGCGCGAAATCTATGCCGACGCGATCGCCCGCGAATACCGCTTCTTCAGCTACGGCGACGCGATGTTGATTGTGTAAACTCGGCGCCGTCACCCGCGGGCGTAGCGCGCGGGCCTCTTGCACCGCAGAAGAATATGACTATCGCGTTTCTCGCATGTTCAAATCCGCGTTCCGCTCCATCCTCGCTGCTGGCGCCCTCCTCACATTGGTTGGCTCAATCGGTTTTTGGTTGGCCATGGGGGCGCACCGCGGATGGAGCCAGCATCGCGTGCCGGTCAGCCAAACCGACGACGTGACCGGCATCGCCTTCACCACCTACGAAAATCGCTTCGTCCCCGGGATCGACGTCGTCGGCGCCGGCGTCGCGCTGGCCGCATTTTTTTTCGCACTCAGTTTTATATTCCGCTCACCACAACCACTCCCAGCAACACCATGAAAACCTCCCTCCTGCTATGCGTCACCTCGCTCGGCTTCGCCGCCTCCCTTGCGGCCGCGCCGATCTCATTCGATTTCAAAGACCCGAAGGGCGTTAACGCCATTCAGTTCTCCCTCGACTCCGTGCTCGAGCCGATCGCTGGTACGGCCTCCGGAATTACGGGCACAGTAAGCTTTGATCCGGCGAATCCCAGCGCCACCACCGGCAAAATCATTGTCGCGACCAAATCTCTGGTCGTCCCCAACTCGATGATGAACGGCCACCTCCTCGGCGACGGCTGGCTCAACGCTCCGGCCAACCCCGAAATCACTTTTGAGCTCACCGCCCTCGCGGGGGCCAAGACGGCCAACAACGTCACGTCCGCCATCGCCGCCGGCAAGTTCACGCTCAAAGGCGTCACCAAGGAAATCAAAGTTCCCGTCACGATCACCTTGCTCCCTGGCGCGTTCGGTAAACGAATGAACAAACCCGAAATCAAAGGCGACCTGCTCGTCTTGCGGGGCGAGTTTACAATCACCCGGGGCGACTACGGCATCCAGCCCGGCCAGAATGAGGACAAAGTGAATACAGAAATCAAACTCTCGCTCGCCGTGGTCGGCAGCGCCCCCAAAGCCTGATCAAGACGAAGACTCGCTGATGCGACCAGTCAGGACGGCTTGCAAAGGCCGTCCTTTCTTTTTTCCCGCCGCACCACACAGTGATCTGCTCATGACCGACGATGAACTTCAGACCCTGATCGAAGACGCCACTGCTGACTTTGCCATCGGCGAGACTGACGACGCCCTCGCCAAACTCGCACGCGCGACCGCGACCGCGCCCCAGTCCTTCGAGGCCTGGCACGCGCTCGCCGAGGTTAATTTCTCCTTACGCCAGCTCGACCCCGCGCTCGCCGCCGCCGAAAAGGGCCATGCCCTACGACCGTCCGATCTTTTTATTAACACCACGCTTTCCCGCATCTGGATGGAGCGTGGCGACAAGGCCCGCGCTGAACATTTCGGGGCGCAGGCCAAGATTGCCGACTGGAAAGAACAACTAAAAAATCCCCCTGCGCCGGACGCGGGTGGCTTACACTGAGCCCCGTTGACAGGGCTGCCGTCGAACCCGTAATTTCTAAAGCAATGGAATCCGCGGCCTACGTTCTGGAGTTCGAAAAGCCACTTCGCGAGCTGACCAAACAGCTCGATGAACTGCGCCAGCAGTCCATCGAGACCAACGTCGATCTCGCCAAGGAAGTCTGCGCCATCGAGTTGAAGATCGAGGCCACGCGCCTCGAAATCTACTCGAACGTGTCGCCTTGGCAGAAGGTCCAGATCGCCCGGCACCCGAAACGCCCCTACGCTCTCGATTACGTCCACGCCATGTGCGATGGCTTTCAAGAGTTGCACGGTGACCGTCAGTTTAAAGACGATCAGGCCCTCATCGGCGGCACGGCGTTTTTCAACGGCGATGCGGTCATGATCATCGCTCAGCAAAAAGGCCGCGACCCCAAGGAGCGGATCGCACGGAATTTCGGGATGGCCCAGCCTGAAGGTTACCGCAAGGCCCTCCGCCTGATGAAAATGGCCGAAAAGTTCAGCCTTCCCGTCTTCAGCTTCATCGATACGCCCGGTGCCTTCCCCGGGATCGAGTCTGAAGCTCGCCACGTGTCCGAGGCGATCGCCGTCAATCTCCGCGAAATGGCCATGCTCCGCACCCCGACGATTTCCATCGTTGTCGGCGAAGGCGGCTCCGGCGGTGCCCTCGGCATCGGTGTGACCGACCGCGTGCTCATCTTCGAAAACAGCTACTACTCGGTTATCTCACCAGAGGGCTGCGCTGCGATCCTCTGGAAAGATGGCGCCAAAGCCGCGATCGCCGCCGAAGCCCTCAAGCTGAGTGCCGACAGCTTGGAAAAACTCGGTGTCGTCGACGAAGTCGTGGCCGAGCCGTCTGGCGGAGCCCACCACGATCCCGCTCAAGCCGCCGCCGCGCTGAAATCTTCTCTCCACAAACACCTCAACGATCTCCGCGCACTGGATACCGATAAGCTCCTCGACACGCGCTATGACCGTTACCGCCGCCTCGGGGTGTTCGAAGAGGCCGGGATCGTGCGGAGCTGATACAAAGAGGATTTCGCCAGAATCGCTGAACGTTCCCGGCGGTGGCCCGAAGCGCCGATCATCAGCGCGCCAGCGGCCCTGCACCGGTCCGGCGCTGCACCCGACATCGCCGCAGCTACCGCCGCACCGTCAACAGCTCGATCTTCTCCGCCCGGGCCATCGCTGGGCTGATCTCGATCAAGGCACCTGAGATCCGCACATCTTCCGTCGCGACTTCGAACCGCCGCGGCATGCCGTCCAGGAACTTCGCGACCACCGGCGCGACCTCGCGGCCCAGCACACCCGCATACGGCCCCGTCATGCCGACATCGCACATAAACGCCGTGCCTTTCGGCAGCACCCGCGCATCCGCCGTCGGCACATGCGTATGTGTTCCGAGCACGGCCGTCACCCGTCCATCGAGATGCCACCCCAGCGCGATTTTCTCCGAAGTCGCCTCGGCATGGATCTCCACGATGATCGCGTCGGCCTGCCCCTTGAGTTGCTCAATCATCCGATCAGCGCACAGGAACGGGCAGTCGGCTTTCATGCCCATAAACGTGCGACCGAGCACCGTGAACACCGCCACGCGAAAACCTCGTTTTTCAATGATGAGATGGTCCCAACCCGGATTCGACCTCGGCAGATTCGCCGGACGACAGACGTGTTCGATTTGGCCAATCTCGTTTTCCCATCCGCGTTGGTCCCACACGTGGTCACCCAGCGTAATCGCATCCACTCCGCTCCCCAAAATGGATTTGGCTATCGTTCCCGTAATCCCTGCGCCGGCAGCGGCGTTCTCCCCATTGGCGATGACAAAATCAACGCTGTGCTCGGTGCGCACGCGCGGCAGTTTTTCGGCAAGAATATCCCGTCCGGGTCGACCCACGATGTCACCGATGAAGAGCAGTTTTAACACGAGCGACACCCTGCAACCCCCGCCAGAGAGCGCCAGACAAAATCCCGCTCATCCGCAGGCTTGCCTCCCGACCCACCGCTCCTTTTTGATACGAGTCTCTTTATCCAGAGCCATTGCCATGAAAAAAGATCACACCTCCCCCGCTGCGTTTCCTCAGGCCGAGATCGGCCGCGAAATGAAGGGCGCCGACTGCGTCGTCGAGTGCCTCATCCGCGAGGGCGTGGATGTCATCTTTGCCTATCCGGGCGGCGCCTCTCAGGAACTCCACCAATCACTCGCCCGCACCGACAAGATCCGCACCATTTTGCCGCGTCACGAGCAGGGCGGTTCGTTTGCCGCCGAGGGCTACGCCCGCGCCACCGGTAAGGTCGGGGTGTGCATGGCGACCAGCGGTCCCGGTGCCACGAACCTCGTCTCCGCGATTGCCGATGCGTTCATGGACTCGATCCCGATGGTCGCAATCACCGGCCAGGTATTCTCGAAATACATCGGTAAGATGGCGTTTCAGGAGACCGATTTCTACGGCATGACCCTGCCGATTGTGAAGCACTCCTACCTCGTCATGGACGTGAAGGATCTGCCCAGAATCTTCAAAGAGGCGTTCTACCTCGCCCGCAGCGGTCGCCCGGGCCCGGTCGTCATCGACATTCCGAAGGACGTCCAACAGGCGAAATTCCAGCCCGTGTTTCCTGCGACGGTTGAGTTCCGCAGCAGCTACGCGACGGCGACGTTTAAGGCACCCGATGACCAGCTGAAACAAGTGCTCGCCCTGATCGCCGAGGCGAAGCGCCCCGTGCTCTACGCCGGCGGCGGCATCATTTCGGCCGAGGCTCACGCCGACCTGAAGGCCTTCGCAGATAAAACCAATGTCCCCGTCGCCACCACGCTCATGGGCGTGGGCGGCTTCCCGGAATCGCATCCTCTGTCGATGCAATGGTTCGGCATGCACGGCGCCGCATATGGAAACTGGGCCGTTGATCAATGCGACCTGCTGCTCTGCTTCGGCGCTCGGTTCGACGACCGCATCACCGGTGACACCAATAAATTCGCAACTCAGGCCAAGATCGTCCACGTCGACATCGACGCCTCCGAGCACAACAAGAACAAGCGCGTCACCTTGCCGATCGTCAGCGACATCAAGCCCGCACTGGTCCGCTTGAACGAGCTTGCTGCGGCGCATAAGTTCGCGCCGCCCGATACCTCAGCGTGGCACGCGCAAATCGCGACCTGGAAGAAAGACCACCCCTTTCGTTTCGAAGAGAGCAAGCACATCGTGCCCCAAGAAGCCGTTGCCGCCCTCTACGAACTCACCAAGGGCGACGCGATTATCACGACGGGCGTTGGCCAGCATCAGATGTGGGCTGCGCAGTTCTATCGCTTCAATGAACCGCGCCGCTTCATCAGCTCGCTCGGTCTCGGAGCCATGGGCTTCGGCTATCCCGCAGCGATGGGCGCGAAGGTCGCCTGCCCCGACAAACAGGTCATCGACATTGATGGCGACGGCTCGTTCATCATGAACATCCAAGAGCTCGCCACCTGCCACATCGAGAAAATCGCTGCAAAAGCGATGATCCTCAATAATCAGCACCTCGGCATGGTCGTCCAGTGGGAAGATCGCTTCTACGGCAGCGTCCGAGGTAACACCATCCTCGGCGACGAGACCAATGTCGGCGGTCCCGACAACCTCACCGGCCTGTATCCAGATTTCGTGAAAATCGCCGAAGGCTTCGGTGTGAAGGGTCGCCGCGTCCATAAAAAAAGCGAACTCAAGGCAGCCATCCAAGAGATGCTTGATCACGACGGCCCGTTCGTCCTCGACATCATCGTGCCCTATACCGAGCACGTGCTCCCGATGATCCCGGCCGGTAAATCGGTGAAAGAAATGATCCTGAAGTAAGCCGCGGTATCTCGTGCGCTTGCCTCCAGCCCGGGTCCCAACGATCCGGGCTTTTTTATGATTTCAATTCGCGAGGTAAGTCCCCGGACCTCGTAAAAGCAGGACCCCGCCCACCACGCGTAGGCGTGAGCCGCCCGGGGCCTGCGAGGGTTCACGAGGGCTAAACTAGCGCCCCGCCGCAGGGCGTTCCGCCCGCCGAAAAAAACGGCGTCAGCCCAAAAGGGTGACGCCGTGGAATGAAAAAACAGATCGAAACTCAGCGTACTCAGGTCGTCGGTACAGACTGGATCGTCTTGAGAATCCGACCGGCGACCAGATACGGATCGGCGGCGGAATTTGGACGACGGTCCTCGAGGTAACCCTTGTAGCCGTTGTTCACGAAACTGTGCGGCATGCGGACGGACGCGCCGCGATCAGCGAGGCCGTAACTGAACTTATCGATCGCCTGCGTCTCGTGGAGACCGGTGAGACGGAGATGATTCTCAGGGCCATAGACCGCGATGTGTTCGTTGCAGTTCGCGCTGAATGCAGCCATGAGCTTCTCGAAGTAGGCCTTGCCGCCGACTTCACGCATATAGGTCGTCGAGAAATTGGCATGCATACCCGAGCCGTTCCAGTCGAGCGGCTGGTTAAACGGACCGAGGATGGGCTTGCAGCGCCATTCGATGTCGATGCCGTAGCCTTCGGCGAGGCGGGCGAGGATGTAACGAGCGACCCACATTTGGTCCGCAGCGCTCTTGGAGCCTTTACCGAAAATCTGGAACTCCCACTGGCCCTTGGCGACTTCGGCGTTGATGCCTTCGAGGTTAATGCCGGCATCGAGACAGATATCGATGTGCTTCTCGACGATCTCACGCGCGATGCTACCGACGTTCTTGTAGCCCACACCGGTGTAGTAGGGACCCTGCGGGGCCGGATAGCCGTCCTTCGGAAAGCCCAACGGAACTCCGTCCTCGAAAAAGAAATACTCCTGCTCGAAGCCGAACCACGTTCCAGCGTCATCCGGAATCGTCGCCCGTGAATTTGACGGACTGGGCACCCCCGTGTGCTGGAAGCACTCGCACATCACGAGCACGCCGTTCTTGCGCGTGGAGTCGGGAAAAACCGCGACCGGTTTCAGCACGATGTCCGAGCTCTTGCCCTCGGCCTGCTGGGTGGAGCTTCCGTCGAAGCCCCAATCGGGAAGTTCTCCGAGCTTCGGAAAGCTGGCGAAATCCTTGATCTGAGTTTTGCTGCGCAGGTTGGCAAGGGGCGTATAGCCGTCGAGCCAGATGTATTCCAGTTTGTATTTGGCCATAAGAGGTGGATTTGTGAGCGGTCGTCTGAGGTTTTTTGTGGAGGGAGAAACGAGCGGGCGCCCCATCACGGGAACGCAAACTCAACTCAGAAATCAGCACCTTATATGCCAGAGGCAATCAGAAGTTTCATTCATGACAATTTTCGCGGATTCAGCGTCGTTTACCCTTCCGTCGGCCCGCAGGACGCGCTTGCCAGCCCTCGCAACCGCCCGAACCGTCTCAGCACCCAGTATCATGCGCGAAATGAAAGACACTGCCCGAGCGCTCGTGCGCATCAGCTACGACGGCCGCGTCCACAAAACCTTTCGCGGGCATCAGGCCAAAGAACGCTTCGCGCACGAGGTGCGGGTGCTCCGGCACCTCGAAGAACGAGGCTGCACCTTCGTTCCCCGTCTGCTGGAGGTGGCGCCGGAAGCGCTGAAAATCATCACCACGAATTGCGGGAATCGCGTGGAGCACATGGACCCCGCACGCCAACAGGAGATCTTTGCCGAGATCGAGCTCTACGGCGTCCGCCATGAAGACCGGGAATTACGCAATATCACCTACCGCATCTCCGACGGCCGCTTTTGCGTGATCGATTTTGAGTTCGCCACCCTGCTCGCTGGTGGCGAGGGCACCGTCTCACTCAAACCTTCGGGTTGAGTATTCTCGTGATGAATCCGCCCCTAGCATCCTCAAGCGCGAGTGAATCCAGCCCGTCGACTAACGTGCGTTGGTCCGGGCTGACGCACGTCGGTCGCGTCCGCAAAAACAACGAGGACACCTTTCTCGCCCTGACGTTTGACGGCCACGATGTCCGCTATCTGGGCAAGACCGGAGACGCTCCGCTCGCCGGAGCGGACTTCATTTTCGCCGTCAGCGATGGCCTAGGCGGCGCGAAATCCGGCGAATTCGCGAGCCGCATCGCCATTGATCGAATCACGCGCCTGCTCCCCCGCGGCTTCCGCCTGTCCGCCGTCGGACTCGCGAACGGTTTTAGCGACATCCTCGCTGAGCTGTTTTCCGCGATTCACGCCGACCTTATCCACTATGGCCGCGCCTACGAGGAATGCGCCGGCATGGGCGCGACCCTCAGCCTCACTTGGTTCACACCCGACTGGATGTACTTCGCGCATATCGGCGACAGTCGGATTTATTACCTACCGCGCGAGGGCGGCATCCGGCAACTCACTCACGATCACAGCTACGTCGGTTGGTTGCGCCGCAAGGGCATCCTCAACGAGCGGCAGGCCCGCGAACACCCGGCGCGTAATGCCCTCAACCAAGTCCTCGGCGCCGGCAACCAGTTCGTCGATCCCCAAATTGGCGCGATCGATCACCGCCCCGGCGATCGCTTTCTCATTTGCTCAGATGGTCTCACCGACGGCTTGTGGGATCGCCAACTCGAAGAGCTCGTTCGCACGCCACCGGCGGCACGCGCCGACGAGCCGCCCGCTCGACGCCTCGTCGAGGAATCCGTCAACGCTTCCGGACGCGACAACACCACGGCCCTTGTGCTGGAGATCCCGTCCCTTCCGTTCACGTCCGACGCGACCATCACCCCGCCCCACTCACCATGAGCACGGGAAAACTCCTCTTCGTTTACGGCACGCTCAAACGCGCCTGTTCCAATCACCACTATCTGGGTGATCAGGAATTCGTAGGCGCAGCCCGCACGAGCCCTGGCTTCTGCCTGTACGCCTTGGACGGATTCCCGGGGATGGTCGCCAAACCGGACGATCGCGACGGCGTGGTCGGAGAGATCTGGTCGGTCGATGCCGCCGCGTTGGTCCGCCTCGATGGGCTCGAGGGCTTGACGGAGGGAATGTATCGCCGCGAGATCATCCCGTTGCTCGCTCCCTACGCGAACCTCGGAATCGAGGGCTACATTTATGCCCGGAGTATCCAGGGCCGACGCAAGGCGGGCTCCACGTGGAACGAGTGAACCGCGCCCCGCTCCTCACCCCTTCAACACACTTTTCGGCACTCGACGCACCGTCGTAAACTTCACCCGAAAGAGATCGTCCAGCACCTCGCGCACCGCCGGAGAAAGGCGGTTCACCAACTCTGCCAAGGGCGGCGTCGAACGCCGCAAATCTTCTTTGTCCTCAGCCGCCTGCACCATCGCCACGGCGGCCTTCACCGGCTCACCCCGCTGAAGCGCGTCCGCGATAAAGGCCGCCTCCGCGTTCTCATCGGGCCAAACATTCGCGCCGTTTTCCACCACCGTCGGTTCCTTCGGTGACACCGCTTCGGTGACATCCTCTGCCGGCGCACTCGTCTTCTCCACGTTTTCGGCGACGTCCACCTTCGCCGTCAGCACGCGGCCATGGCCCTCGGCCAGGAGCGCTGCGGCCAAACGCACTTCCAACCGATCAATCAGCCCTTTTTTTTTTCGCTGTCGTCTGTCCCCGCCGCGGCAGGAGCAGCCGGTGACTCGTCAGCCAGCGCCGCGAGTTCCTTGATGAGACTGTCGATCGCTCGCGACCGACTCGCCTCAACGGCTTTCAGCAAGGTAACTTCAAAATTAATTTTCTCCGCGAGTCCGAGCTTCACACTCCCCTCGCCCTCGCGCAGACCGTCGAGCATCCGCGTGATTTGCTCGGTCGTCATCGCCACTCCCCCGAGGGCATCGCTCCGGCCACCTTTCGCGATCGCATCCAGCAGAGCCGTGCGCACCAACGCCTGCAAATCCACCAGCAAGCGCACCAGATCGCGGCCTCCGGAATCGCAATCATCGACGATTGCCACCAACTTCTGGTGGTCTCCCGCCGCGAGCGCTGCCGCCAGCGCTGCGATTTTTTCCGCGGAGACCAATCCGTAGACATCGAGTACATCGGGCTCGGATATCTCCGCTCCACAAAACGAAATCATCTGGTCAAAGATTGACTGCGCATCGCGCATCCCTCCGTCCGCCATCCGTGCGATACACCCGAGCGCAGCCTCCGTGACGGCAATCTTCTCGTCGACCGCGATTTTCTTGAGCCGCTCCACGATCAAGTCAGTCGGAATCGGCTTCAGATCGAAACGCTGACAACGCGAAATGATCGTCGGCAGCACCTTCTGCGGATCGGTCGTCGCAAAGACAAATTTCACGTGCGCCGGCGGCTCCTCCAGCGTCTTGAGCAAAGCATTGAAAGCCTGCGCCGAAAGCATGTGCACTTCGTCGATGATGTAGACCTTGAATTTCCCCTGCGCTGGTGCGTAGCGGACCGTCTCACGGAGGTCTCGCACTTGGTCGACGCCATTGTTTGAAGCGCCATCGATCTCCACCACGTCTAGATGGGACCCCTCTGCGATTGAGACGCACGCCGGATCGTTGACATCAAAGTCTGCCTTGGGCCCGTCGGTGCAATTGAGCGCCTTCGCGAAAATGCGCGCCGTCGAAGTCTTACCCGTTCCACGCGGCCCGACGAAGAGGTAAGCATGGGCGATGCGGCCGCGGTTGATGGCGTTGGTCAGCGTGCGCACCACATGATCCTGACCGACGAGGTCGGCGAAGGTCTGCGGCCGCCACTTGCGCGCGATAACTTGATAAGTGCCCGCCATATTTTTAAGAGGCCTGCTTGCAGGCGAGAGAAACACAGGTCAACCGCCGGAGTGCTTGCAAGCCCGCACCTGCGCTCTGAGGAAAAAAATAAGTGGCCAGGCACTCCACGGCACTGAGAGAGCGTCGTTGCCGTTGCTACCTTCCGGTCCTGGCGGAGTTCACGCGCCTGCTCATGTATGGCACCTGGCCGGCGCGAACCATGCGGTGCTCCGCGGCTCGCGCAACACCAAAGTCAATTTCCTTCTTCGACCGACTTACCCGTCCCCTTTTTCGGCTTCACGCCATCTTTAAACGGCGGTTTCTGCCCGGGTAGATTGCGCGGCTTCTCCGCCTGCTGGCGCTCGCGTTGCTCAATAATCTGGCGCTGATGTTCGGTCATTTCGTCCAAACGCACGCGCTGCACGGGCGTGAGCTCTTTCGCGAGATCCTCCTGCAAATGTTGGATGATAATCGCCGTCTCCCGCAAATTAGTTTGCTGCTGACGGCGAATGTCCGCGGCGGCCCGGACGAGCAGCGGATTGACCTTGTCCTTTTGTTCGGCGGTCAGATCCAGGCGCTCGACGTAACGCCGCATCAGCTGCGGAGCTTGCACCGCCATCGCGGCAGGCAATTGCAGTTGAGGCAGCGGAGTCTTCGGACGGTTCCCACTGCTCGGTGCCTGCGTCTGGCCGAGCGCCGCCGGAGCAGAGGGCACGGTCGTCTGTGAAAAACGCGGACGCACCTCTCGTTGCTTCACGCGCAGCGCAAAAAATCCACCAAAAACCGCGCCGGCGATAAACACGCCAACAAAGGCCACCACGACTTTCCACGGTTTTTCCATACAATCAGGTATCAAGCAGCACCGCCACGGGATCGTCTTCAACCAAATCGTCATCTGCGAACGCTAGCGCACTGCCCAAGCTGGAATAATTTGCGACGACACTCAGCAGCGCCAGCACGCAGGCCGCGCCGAGCGCGCGAAAGGCGAAACGCTCAAACAAGGAAGCGACCTTGCGCTCCTGGGCCAGAGCGAGGGCGGCCACACGGGCCGCAAAACCAAAGGGCGCAGCGGTGTCACGCTCGTCAACGATCCGGCTGACTGCGGCCGTTAGCCGATTCCAAGGATGCTTGGGTGCGTTCAGATTCATGTGCGTTCGGTTTTTTGTAGTTCTTGAAAAAGTTTCTGCAACTTCCGACGGGCCCGAAAGGCGCGGACTTTGATCAACGACTGATTCCAGCCGGTCAGGGCACTGATCTCCGCGATCGTTTTCTGCTGAAGATCAAGCATCCGAATCACCATCTGGTCGTCCGGTTTGAGTTGGTTGAGTAATTTATACACCAGCTCGTGCGCGGCCATCGCATCGTTGGCCGGCACGTCGTTCTCGTTCGTAATGACGTTATCGAGCACGTCGGCCTCGGTCTCGGACAGGTCCGCCCAACGAAACTCCGGCCGCCGCTTCTGCGCCCGCAGGTGATCGATGCAGGTCGTCACGGCAATCCTCGACACCCAATGCGGAAACGGCACCGCGCCCTGATACTGTGCGAGTCGCGTGAACATTTTCAGAAAAATTTCTTGCGACAAATCCTCCTCGGCGACTCGCCGAGGCAGGTGCGAACGCACGATGCGGATGACCAATGGGTGCAGATGCTCAACCAGTTCGCGTGCAGCCGCCTGGTCGTGCCGACGCACTCGAGCGAGGCAATCGACCAGATCGAGCGGCGGATCGTCGTCAGGCATACGCGGATGGAGTCAAGGTCATGCACATCACGCAAGACGCGGCTTCAATCGCGCGGTTACAGGATCGAGTCAGCGCCATCCGCACGCGAAATCATCGCTCATCGAAGCCAGTTTTGTCCACGATGTCCCCTGATTCCCGCCGAACCGTCCCTTGACTTTTTCCGCCCCGATCCGATAGCTGAACTCGTAATGCGAGCCTCGCTCCAGTCCCTTCGACTTACCACCGCGCACGACCTCTAAGAGGAAGCCGCCTAGCGGCCGGTCGTGCGTCATTCCGAGGACTCCCCGCCCGCCCTTCGCGGCGTGATCATAGATCGTCCGGTCTCGTCCGGCCTGTTAGCACTAAAATAACGCTTGTAATTTTTGTTCCATGCAACCCGCGCCCGTCAGTAAATACCGTCCGTTCCCGCCCGTCCACTTGCCCAACCGCCAGTGGCCCAACCGCACTCTCGACCGAGCCCCGATCTGGTGCAGCGTCGATCTCCGCGACGGCAACCAAGCCCTCGCCCAACCCATGAGCGTCGACGAGAAACTCGAATACTTCGAGTTGCTCGTAAAAATTGGCTTCAAGGAAATCGAGGTCGGTTTCCCTTCGGCTTCCCAGATCGAATTCGATTTCTGCCGCCGTCTCATCGAGGAAGACCGCATCCCGAATGACGTCGCGATTCAGGTCCTCTGCCAATGCCGCGAAGAGCTCATCATCCGCAGCATCGCGGCCCTGCGCGGCGCGAAGAACGCCATCTTTCACCTTTATAACTCCACCTCGCCGGCCCAGCGCCAGCACGTCTTCAACGCCACGCGCGCCGATATCGTCGCGATCGCGGTTCAAGGCACGAAGTGGGTCAAGCACTACTCCGCCCCGCTCGTCGCGGCCGGCACCCGGATGGGTTTTGAGTATTCGCCCGAGAGCTTCACGAGCACCGAACTCGATTTCGCCTTGGAGATATGCGAAGCCGTCACCGACTGCTGGCAGCCGACCGCGGAAAATAAAATCATTCTCAATCTCCCGGCCACCGTCGAATACGCCACGCCCAACATCCACGCCGATCAGATCGAGTGGATGTCCACCCACCTCACCCGCCGCGACCTCACGCTCATCTCCCTGCACACCCACAACGACCGCGGTACCGGCATCGCCGCCACCGAACTCGCCCTGCTCGCTGGCGCCGACCGCGTCGAGGGCACACTCTTCGGCAACGGGGAACGCACGGGCAACCTCGATATCGTCACCGTCGCACTGAACCTCTACACGCACGGCATTTATCCCGGTCTCGATTTCTCCGATATCAACGGCATCCGCGATGTCTACGAGCGCTGCACCCGCCTCGAAGTCCCGCCGCGCCAACCCTACGCCGGCGAGTTGGTCTTCACCGCCTTCAGCGGCTCTCACCAAGACGCGATCAAGAAATCTTGGGCCGTTCAGAAGCCCGACGCCCCGTGGGATGTCATCTACATTCCCATCGATCCCGCCGACCTCGGTCGCAGCTACAAGGCCATCATCCGTATTAACAGCCAGTCCGGCAAAGGCGGCGTCGCTTACGTCCTCGAAGATTCCTTCGGCTACGCCTTGCCGAAACTCATGCACAAGGAGATCGGCAAAATCATCAACGACTACGCGGACGCCAAAGGCACCGAGCTCACCCCGCAGGAAATCCACGACGTCTTCCATCGCGAATATCTCGCCCGCACCGCGCCCGTCGAACTCCAGCACTTCAAGACCACGGAGCGCGACAGCATCGTCACTTGTGAAGCGGAAATCGGATTCGATAAAAAACTCCACACGCTCACCGCGACCGGCAACGGCCCGATCGACGCCTTCGTGCGCGCTCTCGGTGCCACCCAGCTGCCGAAATTCGATGTCCTCGCCTACTCCGAGCACTCGCTCGGTCAGGGGGCGGAGGCGCGTGCCGTGAGCTACATTCAGATCAAGACCGAACGCGGCCACACGCTCTACGGCGCCGGCATCGATACCAATATCGAACTCGCCTCAATCAAGGCCATCGTCAGCGCACTCAACCGCACGTTGAGCCCCTAATCGCGCCGCGGGTCGCGCCGTCCCTCCCGACTG
>Ga0114978_10000635_pt1 | contig 30025 bp, 19 predicted proteins | sample S_140212_EF_Meta_FD_87027 | JGI IMG/M metagenome (GOLD analysis project Ga0114978, IMG submission 87027) | Freshwater microbial communities from Lake Simoncouche, Canada to study carbon cycling - S_140212_EF_MetaG | ecosystem: Environmental > Aquatic > Freshwater > Lake | place: Lake...
TTGCTTTTCTGCCGAATCCCAGACTATTTCTCTGCGTAGCCATGTCTGCTGTTGCGGACTGTTCATCCAGGGTAGATTCATCCAGTCTACTGTTTGTATGTCTATTACTTGTTCTGCGGTGAATAGGTCTCTAACTTGATACAATCTACCCGGAACTATAGTAGTGAAAGTAGGCATTAGCTATGTACCTTAACTCCGTACAACTGTTCAAAGCGATCAGCATCGTTACGATCGTTGACCATGGGTTCACCACGTATGTTAAGGCTAGTGTTAAGCAATATAGGACATCCGGTTTGTTTCATCCATGATTCTAATAGTCTCCTAATTCCAGAACCATCCTTTGGAACTGTTTGTATACGACTAGTACCGTCAACGTGAATAACTGCAGGAAATACATCGGGCAATTTACAACGACCTACAATTTGCATATACCTACTATCACTCCAGCCCTTGGGCATATCAAAATACAAATCAGCATACTCTTCTAAAACAACTGGTGCAAATGGTCTAAACTGTTGACGACGTTTGATTTCGTTGACACGATCTTTTATATCCGATCCCCTGGGGTCGGCGAGGAGACTTCTATTTCCAAGAGCTCTAGGTCCAAATTCTGCCCGACCGCTAGCGACACCGCAGATTCTATCACTGAGTAAACTATCGATACAGGCATCGACAGGATATTCACCTGGGATCTCGTGGCCAAGGTACGCATTGGTCCAATTGAGTCGTTTTCCATAGGCCAATGCGGCAGCGCCAAGACTGCTACCAGCGTCACCAGGACAAGGCATGATCCAAATGTTTTCAAAAAATTCACCAAGTTTTCTATTAGCAAGACAGTTTAAAGCAACGCCACCCTGGTAGACTAGATTAGAGCTCCATCTAAACTCTCGGGCGTAACGCATTATATTATATATCAGTTCTTCTGTTAAAACCTGCGCACTAGCAGCAATATCAGTATCCTTGGCATTGGGCAAAAATAGTGAGTCTATACCTATGTGTAGATTTTCACTGAGCAAAGGACGTAGTTCTTCAACATACCGAGGTTCACCCCAGGCTGCCATGCCCATGGTAATGTATTCTTCATCCAACGGGTGTAGGCCTATACGTTTGGTAACAGCACTGTAAAACAAGCCTATTGAGCGTGGGTAGCGTTGTCCCCATAACTTGTGATATTGTGCATGACCTTTTTCATCATAATGTGCGGCATATATCGATACAGTATCAAACTCGCCAATGGCATCTATCACAACAACTGTGGCCTTTGTGTATGGGCTAGTTTGAAAACCTGCGGCTGCATGGCTTAAATGATGCGTGTGTGTGCTAACCGTGGCTCCATGATAAAATCCTTGTAATTGTTCGCTAAGTATCTGTCTAGTAGTAATGCGGTCCCACTCTATACCTTGTCCAGAGTATAATTGTCTAAGTTGTTTCTTCCAAGGTGTTTCGTAGTAAGCAATATGATCAATTGATCGATTGTCGTCTGATATTGCCCATATTAACCCAGAGTGTAGGTCAGCATCATTTTTCTTTTTGCTGTAACGTTCTGCGTGTCCAGCAAATAAGATATTGCCGTGCGTGTCAATAACTGTAGCAGCAGCATCATGATACCCGGCACTGATACCAAGTATATGTTTAGTTGGTTCTAACTTCATTTATAGATAAACGGATCTCGCTTGCGTAATTCTTTAAGCTTCTTACGATAGCGTATTTCTAGTTTAATGCGACTGATTATGTTTTTTATCCAAGACATTTGATTTGTTTCTCCATGTAATCTGCGTCCCACCAGTGATACTCGTATACAGCCTGAGCACTACTAGTGCGTACAGCCGAAACGTTGAGTCGAGTATTTAACTGGGCCCATATGTAGCGATAATCTTCTGTAGCAAAGCTACGCTTTAGGTCTACTTGTCCTACCTGGGGATGGCCTATGGTCAATGTTTTATCCTCTGGATCAAACCCGTTGCGTTCTAACCAAATTCTAAAGTCTTTTAAATTTTTCTGTTGCCAATGGAAATTGCCAGGATTATTTGCCCACTCTATGTCAAAATCACCTGCGGCTTCTGTCTGTGGTTTAAGCGATGTAGTAGTTAATTCGTTGATGCGACTGTCACGTCCTTCGTCTTGGAATACTTCCCAATGATGTTTGCCCACAGCTTTGTTTACTCCTACATATACTCCGCCTAGGCTACGATTAATAGTTTCTATGCCAAATAGCTCATAATCTTCTGCATCTAGTACAAAGCGTGGAGCATTTAGCCAACACATTAGTTGACTGGGTCGTTGCCATTCTGGAGCTGTGTGTAGTTTACGCCAGCTTAATTGCCAGCTTTCAAACTCATGACACAACAAGTTTAACTGACGTATATGCCAACGTGTGGTGTTATCTGCTGCCCAATAGTAATTGCTGATATGCCCGCTGCCACCTTGAAGATCTTCAAAGTATCGGTGTAGTTGGTTAAAGTGTAGTTGATTGATGCCACCGTCGGCATCTACAGTATTTGCCAAGCTAAAGTGATCGTCAATTTGATACCCTATGTCGGCACTATTAACGGCGGCAATACTGCGATTTATTTGCTCTACTAGGTATTCTCCGTTTCTTGTACCATCAGCAAATCCCAAAAAACAATAGTTCTTTTCCAAGTGGTAGTCGTTTGTGATCAAGTTGTTCAGGGCCGCTAACCATTTGCGACTTAAACTATTGTCGTAGACATTGACATATACTGTGAGTATTTCCTGAGCTTGAGGCAAACCCAGATCTATTTCAATAACATCAAGTAATAATTTGTTCATACCATTCCTGTATTTCTTGATCTTGGCTGACGATATCGTTTAGTGTATAACTGTCGTTACGTATGTGTTCTAACTGTAATATACGACGCTTGCCTTTGACTAATCCTGCTTGATATGTATCGGGCCATTGCTCAGCAAATGTAGGGCGAGATTTTAACTGTAGTAACACGTCCTTTAAAGCACCTGGGGGTACGGTAGTTACCAGACTGTCGACCTTTTTGTCCAGTAACTGTCTGGGCAGGGCCAACGGACTTAATATAATATCCGGTGTAAAGCTGAATATTACTTTGGCCAAAACATCTACACCCAATTCTGTGGCCAGTGCTTGTATGCGTTCAACTTCAAATAACCCGGGTAGTGTAAGAGTAAAATCTATACGCATCTGTCGCGGATGCCGGGCTATCGCTAGCCCTTGTTTAAAATTTACCACATAGGTGGAATAGTCCAATCCGGTCCTGATGTATTCTCCTGTGGGTCCTGTTCCGTCAAGGCTGGCGCAGATTTGCCAGTCTCTAAGATTGCTAAGTATATCGCGGTACAGGTTAGTACCGCCATACTCAATACGACTAAGATTTGTGTTGTATCTAGCATAAACATTTTTTCCATCTCCAAGTTCAATTATACGACGCATATAACGCCAATGTTGTTCGTACATAAGTGGCTCACCGCCTACCCAGTATATTTCTTCTACTCTGTGTTGTTCTACTGCATCGGCAAATTCTTGCTCAATTTGTGTGTCTTGAAACTGACTTATTTGTTTTCGTACCGCTGGTTGCATCCAAGCATTTTTACCATTAGACCAGTCAACCATGTTGTGTTGACGTTGCTCAGTTTCCCAACTGCTGGATAGCATATCGCCGCACATGCGACATTTGAAGTTACAAAGATTACTGAATCTATAATCCCAACTGACAGGTTTGATTGTGGTAAATCCGGAAGTATCTGTTGCTGCCATACACTCGTCATACTTGTGGGCAAACAACCGATTAAAGTAACTGCGATATACATCTGTATTTAGTAGTTGACTATTGCACACATCACATTCGGGCAAAGTTTCTCCAGCAATCATGCGACGACGTACACTACGCATATGTTCGCTGTTCCAGTGTTGGTCCAGAGTCATTGGTGTATATGTACCAGTGCCCGACTTGGTGTCTATGTATTGTTCAAAGCTCTGTGCAGGTTCACGGCTGGCACAACACAAGCGTCGTTCTGTTTGTGGACTTAGATAAGTGTGTGTCCACGGTGCCATGCAGAGTGTATTAGGTCGGGCCATTATAACCTACCAATTGAGCAAATTCGGGTTCTACTACTGCCAAGTTTTGACTACGTCTACGATCTAGGTCTGCCACACGCATACGCAGGATATTACCATCCAGTCCAACACCGTTGTTCATAAAATCTATAATTTGATTGAATTCTTGACGGGTGTTATCGTCCACCTGCGAATTCATTAGCTGATTAGCAACGGCTTGTTTAGCAGCAGATGGCAGAGTAGCGATGCTAAAATAATATGCATCGTGCATCATGTTCCAATAGACAAAGTCAAATCCTTGTTGGGCGACCCAATCAGCCAACTCTTCTAGGTAATACACATTAAACACATTAACAGTAGAACATACTTGTAATTGTATATTGTTGTGGCGACTTTTTAATTCTTTAAACCGTTTGATATTATCGCAAACCTCGGACCATACAGCATTACTACGTTGGTATTCAAACCGTGCTCCAACATCGTCAATACTAAATGCTATTTCTACAGTTTTAAAATGTTGCCAAATAGCTTCTGCACCTTCAGGCCACTGTGTGCCGTTGGTGTTATAGTGTACTTCAACACGGTCAGCAATGCCACGATCCACAATGCCCTGTAACATATCAAAGTGTTCCTGGATCATGAATGGTTCACCACCGGTGAATTCTATGTACTGGATTTGATCTACAACCTGATCTATTTCATTCCAAAACATAGGATTTTCTCTGGGCCAGGCACCTTGACGTAACATTTGATAATGATGATTTGTCTTACGATCTTCATCTTTACCCAAGTCGGCCAGTTCTTCTGTGGCAAAGGTGCTTGAACTCCAACTTCCACATATACGACATTTAAGATTACATATGTTACCCAATTTAAGATCTAGGAACATCAGGGGCTTTGCATCTGCAGTCCATTCCTGGTCGGGCAACATGTGTTTGAGACGGTCTAGTGTATGCATACGTTTACTAGTACGGCCTGCACGTTCTTCACGCCAACACTTGCGACAGGTTTGTGGTTGACGACCATCAATAAACTCTTGCCGTAGCTGACGCATACTATCGCTATTTTGTATGCCACTAAAACTGGCAGTAGCTAGATTAAACTTTTCCCCTGCATTATCTACTATTTCGTCATCGGCTAAACAACACGGACGCACTGTGCCGACAGGACTGGTTTCTAGACTGACCCAGGGTAACACACAAAATTTATCGTGCGGCACGTTCATTGTTCTTTAAGTATCCTGTGTGTACGCCCAATGGGTGTGCGTTTCTCTTCCGGGCGATATTGTATGATAGTTGCCAGTTCCGGCACTACACTTGCTAAACTTTCTGAACGACTCCAATCTAAATCATTAACAGTTTCCCAAAACTCCGTTAACAAATGGCTGTTATCTGTGGCCATCATAAACTCAATAGCACCACGGAATCCGCCGGTGGCACGTTGTATCCCATCACGAGGTTCTAACCAACGTAGGTGTTCTTCAAAGTCTTGTTTAAATTGTTGTTTGATATCGGCTGGCAACAAATCTATACGATATGCCTGGGGGCCTTGCAGGATATTAAGATTAAAATCCTGTGCCCTAATAAATCCTTGATCAACCATATAGCGATGAAATCTAGTAAAGTTCCAGATGTTCATCATGCTTAAGGTAGGACTAATCATAAAGTCTATATGCGGACATTCACGTTTTAAATCTCTTATATTTTGTTCTACTTGTGCCCAGTCTGTGCCTGAACGTATGATCTCGGCACGGGCACCCATGTCATCCAAACTGGCTGCTACGCATACATTAGGAAACTGTTTCCATAGGTCCAATACCGATTCTCGTTTATAGCATAGTTCGTTTAGGTTAGTGTTGTAGATCAAGCGTACATTGGTGTTGCCTTTTTCTATTAGCAATTTTAATATACGAGTATGTTCTTCCATGATCAGAGGTTCACCACCAGCAAAGTATATTTGATCTAGGTGTGGAACGTGCTCTTGCATTTGTTCCCACACATCATCTTCATGGCGACCAGCAAATGACACACGTGGACGCAGTTCTTTGCCCCATAGTTTAACATCATCGTCATACCAACGACTACTGAAGATACTGCCGCAACTGCGACATTTAAGTTGACATATATTACTGAAACGTACATCCCAGTAATGTAGTTGGAAGTTGGGTGTCGAACCGTCGGGCAATGTGGCATCTACTTCAGCAATATGTTGTCCAAAGTTCTTATTGCTGTTGTTACGCATACTGGCAAAGCCGTACTCTTCTTGCTCGTAGCAGTCGGAACATTCTTTACATGGAACATCATTCAGCATATTAGTACGCATTTGCCGCATGGCATCATCGTTCCAAATTTCTTTCATTGACTTTTCTTTAAAATTACCCACCGGATGTTTGGCATTACCTAGACAACACGGATAAGCACGACCGTCGGGCCATGCATGTAAGTGTATCCAGGGTAGCATACAAAATGTATCTGATTCCATCAATCGATGTTTTTGTTGGTCTGACAGTTGTTCCAAAGGAATATAACTAGGCACACGATCTTGCCAATTGTATTTGCCTATAATTTTTTTACTCATAGCTTATCATACCAATCTTTTAATATAGGAAATGTTTTTATAAAATTCTTGTCACGACGTTGGTCGTACTGTGTAAAAAATTGTTTAATGTCGTTGTGTAGTTTAGGCATTTCAAATGCATCGCTGTGTGGAGTCTTAACTATATCTAAATAATCTATTAGTCTGCGTAGATGGTTAAGCTCATGTTCATGCAACAGAGGATTACGACGATGATTACGCAACCACTCAGTTAGGTTTAATTCAAACGTACGGCGTAGGTAATCTGGTAGGACCAACGGGCTTTGGAAGCTAGGAAAACGTAGGATATTTAATGTAAAACTCACACGGTCACGTCCGTACGTCCGTTTTAAATCGACCAGCTGGGTTAACAAGTCTGGCAACCCGGTTAAGCACAGGGCATTGATTGTGGCCATACAATGCACAGCCCTGATGTTGGGAGAGTCTAATAACCGTTCAACATTGGCTAACCATGCGTCGTAGTTTAATCCATCACGGATATATTCTGCTTGAGTACCTGTGGATTCGTTACTGGTATAAATGTCTACTTCTAATCCGTTGATACTAGACAATAAACGATCCAGGTCTACCTCTTGACCTAGATTACTGTTAATCGCTAACCGAGTACTACTACAACCCAGGTTGTTTTTAAACCAGTCCAACAACTTCCAGGTGTCGCCGCTCATTAACGGCTCGCCGCCAGTGATCCTTAGCTCTTGAAGAGTCCGATGAAGATCTGTTTCCCACCATTTAAAAAACGCTTCAACATAGGGATTAGTTTCACCAAAGCGGTATAGTTGACTGCTATCGTGACTGTGAGTAAAGTGGTTACGCCCATCAGACACCAAGGACTCATAGGGACCGTTGGATCGTATGTCTCGAACCCATGTGCTACTGAAAGCAGGGTTACAATAGCTACAAGCAAATTGGCAAGTGCGATCGAATGCGATTTCAAGTGTGCGAAGATTGACGTCCGCTTGGCTAGGTGTGTTGTATGCTTCATTTAAGGCCTCCATTGGATAAATTTTACTTTTGTATACACGGTCGCTTATAGCATCTACGCCCATGTCTTCGATCTTCCAGCAATACTCACAGCCCTTGGGACGCTGACCAGTCTGCATCATAGCACGGTCCTGTTTCTTGGTTGGTGTGTTGTGTATGGCTGTGGGATTCGTTTTAAGTGCTTCTGTATCTATTGCGTGTGCAGGTGGGTGATGACAACTAGTACTTTGCCCTGAGCCCAACCAGATAGTAGCGTTATACCATTTAGCCGCACAGAAGCTACTACTCTTAGTATCAAGCACTTGTTGTTTAAATTCTAAATCATTCATATTGATTGATAAATTGGAAAAAACGGTCTGGAAATTCGCGGACAACTCGATGACTCATTGCCGCATAATGTTGTTGATTGTATTTACATACATTATAACACTCATTGAGGAAACTTACAAGATCTTGCTGACATAAATCCCGGACTACAGCAACAATTCGATCCATTCGATCTTGATTATTTTCTATTAGATCAAAACTTTCATCGATTACATGCCCGAATGTTTGAAATCCTAAATTGTGTAGATCTCGATAGTAGCCTTGATTACTCGCAACTACGAACGGATGCCCAATAGCAATGGGTTTCCATATTTTTTCTGTTCGAAAACTGTGCGGATATGTGAATACCGTTTCTGCGACTAGACTAAAATAAGTGTCAATATATTGGTCTGGTACAATTATCCCGTCGCCCCAGGTATTAGAAAATAGTTGATTCTTAGCAAACAAAGAGTCAACAGGCAATGTCAAGTTTGAACGATATGTTTCAAGTTCATATTTTTCAGGTAGATATTGGATTGGTCTTGTGTTATACATAAGATCTTTACCATTGTGTAACACTGAAAAATGTCTGCTACCACAAGATTGAGCAGTTAAATTTGACCAAAGACTAAATTTTAGTATGTCAGCAAGATCAAATTGTTCTATTAGATATTTTCTGTGTGGTCTTAGATATCCATTTAAAAACAAAAATTTATATGGCTTATTAGTTTTTTTAAATATTTCAGCGGAGCGGACTAACGCTTGGGTGTTAAGGTCGGCAATGTTTTCAATGCTAGATTCATTTACACTTCCGCTAAATGAATTAAACAAGGATGGTAAAAAATAATCATATTGTAAATATTGCCAGCGATCATCCATATCGCCGCCGCTTAACAATAATATTTTTCCGCTGAGGGCCAGATCTGTTAGTTGTAGTTCTTCACATTTTTCAATTAATGTCAGCGATCCTTCTGATGGCATGCTTAAAACTAATTGTATTGTACCTTGCTCAACTAAACTTCTTACCTGAGGATTATTTGCGTATTCTTTATAGGACATTAGATATACAGCACCTGGCACAACTGTATGCTGACTAAAATCCCAAAATTCTCCATCTGCTCGAGATTTTAATAGGTCATACACTCCACAAAATGTATCTAATATTAACTTACGATTGTTGAGCATGGTATCTACACTCGGCCCACCAGGCACTCATTTCTGGAAAGGTCTTTAAAAAGTTGGTACCGTGTCTACGATCTGCTTCTCTGAAAAAACGGAAGAAGTCTGCTTTATTACGATTAATATATGCAGAATCTAACTTTTGTCCATCACGCATCCATGCTATGTCTCTATCAAGTCTTGATAGCTCGTAATCTTTAAATCCTTGAAACGGTGTAGCTTCTGTTTCAATTTGACGCAACATCCAGGCCCATAGTTGTTCCAATTGATCCGCATAACTTTCTGGTAATAGTTGTAGACTTTGCCAGGTGGGCTGACGGAGGACCGGAGTATCAAACCACACACGCTGATATGTTTTGCTGTATAACTTACGCAGACCCAGTATGCCAGCAAACAAGTATGGAAGTCCGGTAACACTTAAATTATTCATAGTCACAATAAACGTAATGCTGTTACGTCCTGGGATCTCTGTCAAGAATTGATTGACACGATCCCACAATAAATTAAAATCTAGTCCGTGTCGGATGTATTCTGCTTGTGAGCCAAAGCTATCCAAACTCACATACTGCATGAAGTGTTCAATCCGTTGACCTTCGCATAATTCTTTGACATAGCCTTTATACTTCTGCCACGACTTTTCATCTACGCTGAAGTTGCTGGTCACGTCAAGATGTAAGTTGGGTTTAGGATTGGCTAGCACATAGTCAAACACACGATAGGTATTCTTATCTAACAGTGGCTCACCACCAGTCATGCGGAAGTGTTCAAGCTCTGGGTATAGTGTGGGCCACCACGCCCAGAAAGCTTCTACATAAGGATTGTGCTCGCGAACTGGGATAGGACGATTGCGACCAACAAAATAACTAGGATCGTTGTGTCTATTGCTAGTAGGGTAAGCGCCATGCTGATCCATTTCTTGTTGCCAAGTTGAACTAAATTGAGGACTACAGTAGCTACATGCCAAATTACAAGCATGATTAAAATTAACTTCCACATAACTAGGTATGACATCTTCATCTCCTGTTGAATTTACAATAACGTCAAAGTCTTTAGCAGCCCAGGGCTCACCCGAACGATAATGCCTATCACTTAACTTACCATTATCTTCCATTGTCCAGCAATAATTACATTCAGACGGGCGTTCTTGTTTCAGCATAATCTTACGCTGTTCTTTTTTATACGGAGTGTTGTGTAACGCACTTGGATTGTCTGCTAGCAGTTCTGCTGGTATAGGGTGCAAAGGCGGATGATAACAGGAGTTGTTGAGCCCGGTGGGCAAGTGTAGGCTAACCTGCTTCCATTTGGCCAAGCACAACCCAGGACCTAGATTTGCCTTCATAAACTCTGCGTCACCTAGGAACTTTGATTTAAAATTTACAGTTACTTCGTCACCTTTATTTGTCATTTGATAAATGTCCAAGAGAATATTGCCAATTTTTTAAATATTGTTCAACATATTCTAAATTAGAAAACATTAGTTCAATAGGAAAAGCAAATTCGTTTTTTTGATATTGCTGTTGAGTAAATATTAAATCTTCGTAACACAAGTTAAAATCTGGCAAGAAATAAAAATCAACCAACTGCTCTAACACAAATTGTACAAGATCTTCTTCCGTGGCCACAATGCTGTGTTGCAGAACATTTGTTTTAGCGCCTTTGTGATTATGCCAACTTCCAAGTTCAGTAGGATCCAACAGTCTAAAATATACCCAGCTGGCAAATTGTTTAATTTTGTTTCTCCTGCATACATTAACTATCACTGTATGTTTTTTAATAATGTCGACATTGTGAGACAAATATATTTTTGGTGTTAGTTGAACTATTTGTGCAATTGTCAACGTGTTGGTATTATATAATGATTGGATTTCTTCCCAAGGAGTTGGATTATCCGACATTTTACAAATTTCTCCAAGACAAACAGCATTTGTAAGTATTGCAAGCTCTGCTCCTACTGCATGGGTTCCAGATCTTGGGCTTCCCATCACTAGTATATTTTTCTGTTGTTCTTTAGCAGATTGAATTATTTGTTGGTACATTACCAACCTTCTTGAATTCGTATAACATCAATCTCTCTTGTCATAACACCTTGGTTGTGCCAGTTCGATCTATAGTGTTGTTTAAAGAATTTACTCTCTGGTCCTAACATAGTTGTCATAGGCAAATCTAATTGTGTAGCAAGATCTTCAGCAACTTTTCCAGCCAACATTTCTGGATTCGAATCCTTGACTGTGAGCCAAAGTTTTTCCAGTTCAGCAAAATCTTGCACGGCCCGATGATCCCACTGCGGAGTAATCATGGTCATATATGTGCCCATTCTACTGCCAGCTATGGCCCAAATACCATGCTCGGCATCTCTGCCAACATTGTGCCATATGGTCAAGTGATCTAGATTGCGTTGATGTACACGGTCACGGAATTCTGCTATAGTTGGCCTGGTACCGCGATTCAAACACATCTTAACACCTTCACGAAAGCCGGCACGCCATGCGTGGAACGCCGATCCGTTAGGGTATGTTGTTGAGTAGCAATCGTGCATGGCCCAATACAATGGATCAAAACAAAACTCTACTTCTGTTTCTGCTGTACCATCTGTGGCTTCGTGTGTCTGCATATTATTAACAAACGTTCGAGTCCACGAACTAAGTCCGCCATTGCCATACATTAGTCCATTGACATGATTACGGGCCCGCCAACGAAACACAGCCGACTCCCATTCTTCGTTGGGAAACTCTAAAGTTAAATTAAAAAACTTTTCATTAGGTAAATTATCGCCATCAATAAGAATAAAGCGTTCTGTATCACTGGCCGCAGCTGCGGCTTTGTGTGCGGCATCACTGCCACTAACTCCGTCGACACGTTTTGCCCACGGAATCATGTTGCGTATTTTAACCCAGAATTCTTCTCGTTGTGGTTCGTCGTAGGTTAGATAAATGCAATCTAGGTCTGCTATGTCAATTTGTTTCATTGTTTACTGTACTCCATTTAATATGAGGATCTTGATCGGATACTATCACACAAACATCTCTAGGGTCACAAGCAGTGCCAATATCTGGATGTGGTTGTAGTTTTTGTATTCTAATGCGTGGACGAATGTGAACTAATTTCTGATCAATCACACGCACATTAAACGAAGCAATAGCGTAAGTTTCGGAATCAACTTCTACATACTCTCCGGGTAAATCCTCCATGCTATAGATTCGAGGAGTGCCGTCTTTGTTATAGTATAATCTAAGAAAGATAGGTTTAGGTTCTGGCCACTCAAAGGTGTTCCAGACTGACCAAAAGTTTTCTGTGGTTTCATTCATCGTCTTTTTTACGCTGGTCTGCTTGTATTTGTTTCTCAAACTTTTTTTCTTGTATGGTTTTTTCACCCCACACCTTGCGACGGTTACCGCATAGGACACAGCCAGGTTGACCACAGTCCATAACATGATGCTTGGCAAACCCGTGTGGATTTTCTACGGGCATACCATGTGCCTTGGCAATTTTAATTTGTTTTTTAATAGCATTGTCGTCTTTCAACAATCGCTTGCTGTGTTTAATTTTGTCTTCGTCTTTACTCATTTGACCACTCCTTAACATGATAATGTACTAATCCAAATTGTGCTACTGTGTTGATTCTAAACGGGTCGTTTTCCCACGTTAGTTCTTTAGTCCAATCGTCGGTTTGTATAGGATTAATATAACGTTTCATATGAACTATTGTTGGTCCCAGACCCAGGGGCAGTGTAACTTGTTCCGGCCCTATGATTTGTGCGGCCATGGCATAGACAACATCTGTGCTAGGTGTTTCTTCTGGAAATCGAAGTAATTTTTTATAGGAATCCCAATGTTCAAATATCATTTTAACCAACTGAAAAAAATCTTGTGCAGTCTTACTTAGTCGCCAATAAGTGATAGCGTTGTAAACATCCGGCAAATCATTTTGATCAAATATTTTTCTGTAAAATCTACTTTTAGCTGACTCATCGTAAAATGTTCTACAACCTTGGCTTACAACTACATCACGCTTTTCTAGTAACGTCCACCAATGATCAATTGGGCCAGCACAGATCATATCTGCTTCTAGCTTGATAGTTTGACGATATAGGCTTGCGTGAAACACTTGCCAGTCGTTGGCATATCCGCCCAAGTCGCCATATGGTAGCGGTATCACATGATCAAATACTGGATCGCTACATCTCTTGACAGTCATAACAGAAATATTAGCATCTGGATGCCATTGTCTAATAGACCGAGCTAACTGCACAGCACAACTCAAATAGTCAACAGTATCGGTATCAATGGCCGGTATCAAGTAACCGCGTTCAGCAAGGATTGGCAACGATAGCTCCTAGTTGTTGTTTGCCCATGGCATGAAAATCCTGTCTTAATTCAATCCAACGAGATTTGTTTTGTGTATTTACAAAATCTACTCTGTAACAATCTTTATCTAGTTGTGTCAATCGATGTTCCGGAGTTAAACTGGCCAGCGACCAGGGAATACCTGGGTGATTTACAGTATGCCCGTTGACTATTCCAAGAGCAATACCGAGTGCATGATCATTACGATAGGTTGTTTTTGTATTTTTATACAGGTTCCTATAGTGTGTCCAATTGTCACGGATCATTTGCATACTATCAAAAATTAATTCAGCTTGCCGACTTTTACGGAACATCATTACAGTGGCCCACCACATGGGCATACGGTTATTACCAAACCAATTTAATCCTTCAAAGTTGTTGCAACCAGTAACATCATAGGCCCACCGATGTGCTAAAAAATCTTGATCTACTTGTAATAAAGACGTTAATTGATTGCTGGCCACAACATAATCAGCATCCAACACCAAGGTACGATCCCACGGTGTTAATCGATAGGCATCCATACGATTAAGATTATGCCAGGTCACTGCACCAACGTCTGCGAAATGTCTAGCATTGGTAGCAGGAGCACTATCATCTGTTACTATATGTGTTGGTATACCAAGATGACGTTCGATGTTTTTGGCTGACCAACGTGCCATTGCCTCATAGTCAATCTGTTCGTTATTACGGGCAAATATTAATGCACCGGTCTTCATCTATTTTTGTTTAGTTCTTCATGTTCGAGTAACCAAGATGTCATTTGTTCTTGCCAATGACTGCGTACAAGATCTCGAAACTCGTTAGGAGTAACTTTAATTGGGGTCTCATATAAATCAAGCACAACAGAATCGGGTCCTGTACATGCGGCTAATGTGGCCAACAATTCTGGGCCAGCTTGCCACATTCCGCCGCCATAGGCAAATGTTAATTTGGCTTGATATTTTTCTTTAAGGGTACGTTGTGCGGCCGCGTGTTCAAAACGGCTACGACCGTGGGCAACAAGTTCGTCAGTATTCATATGTTTATTATACTACAAAAAGAGGACAAGGTAAAGCCCCTTGCGGGGCTTTTGGTAAAACCGGTGTTACTATTAAGCTACAGAGGCGGCAATAGTCGGGGTACCCCAAGCGGCATTTGTTAGATATGTTGAGCTTGGTGGAACGTAGGTAACCAGGGTAGTAGGTGCTGTGCCAGTAATTGTAGTGCTAGGGCTGGTTGTAGCAGTTCCGCCACTGATTGTGGTTGTAGCCGGTGCTATAGCACCATCATCGACCCAGGTTGTAACCAAGGTTAACACTGAACTTGAAGTTTGAGTGGCTGTGGTGCGGATGTATTCTGGTGTATATGGACTAATAGTGTTATTCAACTGGAACAAAGTAGTCGGCGAGCCACTAAGGTTATAATAACCTGTGGTTGTGGCCAAGGTGGTTTGTGTGCCGCCGGTGCCACCAATACGTGTAGTGCCAGTGTAACTGGTCGCAGCAATGGTTTGCGCCGCACCGTTGACGCGACCTGTTAAATTGATCACTCCACACCAACCAGCAAGACTGTTCCATTCTTCATCGTGGTCTTGACCTGTACTGGTTTTGCCGTATTTGACTTTTACAATACCGCCTGCATTAAAGAAATAACGTAGGGCATTGGCACTGGCAAAAGTAATAGTGTGTGTAAATGTGATAGTCCAGCCTGTTTGTCCAGAACCGGTGTTGGCGGTTTGACTTACGGCGCCAGTAAACGTACCATATTCTGTACCTGATGCCACTGCGTTACCACGGTTGGTTGTAACATTGGTCAAGTCTGTGTTTAGTGCGGCCAAAATACTAATGGTTTGACCTGCGGTAGGAGCACTTCTTGATGTAATTGTGGTACCAGTTTGACTGGCAGCTGTGCTAAGATTGTTGACCAAGGTAGCCCATTGTGTAGCTGTGACCGTATTGCCTGCTGCTGGATTAGTTACCACGGTTTGTCCCCAACCTTTGTCAGTGGAACCCACGTTCCAAATGTCGTTTAAGTTGGCGCCAGCAGTACCGCCCGATGCTGTGGGACCCACAAATCCATTGTAGTCTGCAGCTAAAATTACTGATCCGGTTGAATATGTCATTGCTTTTTCCTAATTATTTAATTGTAACGATGGCTTCTACTGTGCCTTCACCAGCGTCCAATTTGTCTTTTAATGCACGACCGATCACGTTAAATGCCGTAGCTTCACTGGGTTGTGCAGCACGAGCCATTCCGTTACCGGCACTTACTAATCTTTCGCCTTTGCGTATTTGACCAACAACTTTAACAGGGACTCGTCCAGTCATTGCAACTGGGGGATGTGTAGCGTCTGAGCCTGCATTACTATTCATCAAATATGCTGCTCGTGTACTTATGACTCCAAACACATTTTCGCTTAAATCGGTGTTAACTTGGGTAATTTCTGCTGATCCGCCAAGCTCAACAACGGTGCCAGGTGCTAATTCTGTGTCGGCTTCAAAACGTTCTGCTACGTCGGCATAGTTAGCGTTGATTTGGTTACCACTAATAGCACCATTGGCACCATACATAACCAATGTTGGAGTAGTGTTTCCTGCCACGTTGACACCAAGATAAAGATTGCCGCCGGATGTCGAATTTCTTATAGTAACATCAGTGCCAGAAACAGTTGCTCTGAGGTCGCCGTTGGCACCAACAAGTAATCCACTATTGTTTAATATTGAAAGTGTCCCGGTGGTTGATGTGTTAGCATCTGTACGCATAAATGCGTTGGCATTGTACCCTACCAAGGTTTGTGCTGTTGTTGCGGTGCCCTGGAACAACGGAACTTGGCTACCAATTATTGTAGCTAGAGTAATACCGGGACGTATTGTGGTGTATCCAGGAATTGCTACCTGCGGAGTAAAGGTTGCATCTTTGCTTACAATTCCCACGATATCGTTATTAACATAAAGTTCAATGACCACGTGCGATTGGTTTGTGTTGTCTACGATTGTGGCCACAATAGCACCTGTGGTGCCTGTGCCTGCTGTGAATTGTGGACCTACTAGTAACCAAGCAGAACCAGTCCATACTTTTAACTGAGCGTTCACCGTATCGTACCACAGGTCACCAGTTACATTGTTGGTCGGAGCAGTTGAGCTAGAAGTAGCACTGCTGATGGTCTTCCAAGTTGTTCCAGTATATACTTTCATTAGGCCATTGCCGGAATCCCACCAAAGTTGACCAGTAAGTGGTGCACCCGGGGCGGTAGTATTTGATGCATTTTCCAACAGGTGAATAAAGTTGGTATCTAAAAACTCGCCATAACCAGCGTAGTTTTTACCTACCAAAGTCATTGAGCTAGAGGTATTAATTGTACCGTCTGCTATGGTAGCAAATAAGGCACCATCTGTTAAGTTAATTGTATATGACATTTATTGCTCCGTATTCATGTATTTACCGCAAAGTAATATACTCATATTTATGCCGCACTCAAATTAGTTAAAGTTTGAATACGCAAAGTATAATCTATTTGTATCTGACGATTTAAACTCTTTTGCACAGGGTGGAAAATTACGTGGGTAATTAATAATAAATTACTAGCACTTCCGTTCCAACATTGTAATCCTAGCTCGTCAAATACATATTCACCATTAAAATTGGTGCTGTTATCAAAGGCTTGTTGCCCGGCAGGCTCGCCGTAATCCAGCAAACAAGTGGTTATAATATCCGTGTATACCTGGCCTGAGGTATGTACCACAGTCATATAGTTATTAGCGGGGTCGGTATCGGCTGCTGAATTATCGTCAACCACTTTGCTATAAGTTTCGTTGTACAAACTGGCATTTTGTCCTGTGGTATTTGGTGGCAAATAAGTGATTACACCGGTGGGGTCTACTGCACTACCACCATTACCAAAGGCCATTTTATAGATAAATCCAGTGTTTCTGTCAGCCAAGGTGTTGGCCATACAGATACTGATGTTTTCGTAATGGATAGCATTCTTTTTATCCACTAATACTTCACCTGTTACAGGGTCTGTGATTCGAATGAAACCTTCAATTTTACATAAGCCTGGCTGGATCATGCTCGTTTCTCCACAAATACCTGCTTAGTAGTAGGATCAAAAATCTTTACGAAACCTTGCACTGATATTGCGCCAGTTTCGTTGGGTCGTTTGGCCGCTGGGGCGGGTGCGGCATTAGGTTGGGTAGGCATGATATTTTCGCTCATATTTTATTTACCTTGGTTATAAGCCCCGTAAAAACCTTGCGGCCGGTGTTTCGGTAATTTGCAAAGGATTGCCGTTGCTAGCAGTGCCTGCACCTTGCTGATACCAAGTTACACCCCTTCTTACTAGCATGATTACTTCAACTCCAGCAGGAGGTGGCTCGTCAAATAGTATTTCAGCAGGATCATTGGCAATAATTGAATAGCCCGTAGTTACCCTAATTCCGCCCACGTATACTTCTAAACTTTCGTCTCTAATAGTACTATCCTCTAACAACAAGTTAATATCATCAGCTGTAAAGACTGTGGTGGTTCCATCACCCAATGTACTGTTGCTGACAATGTAATCTTGATATTGCTGTGATAATAAATTGCCACGACCCAGGTTATATACTATAGCACCACTATCGTGTGTGGTAATAGATGTGCCTGCAGTACCTCTTAGTAATCCGCTGACGGTATTAGTGACAGTATCTCTGTAGCGATACATGATGCGTTCGGCATTGATAGTCATTACTCCCCAAACGTTGATAGCAAAATCAGGTTCCGGCAATGCCGCGGCATTGGCCACATAGATCACGTCGGCGTTGATAGCCACTGGCTCTGTGGTTGCAGTTGTAGTAGATGGAGTAATACGATAAGTGGCTTGAATTCCACGCATGTCTTGAAATATACGGAAAGCCATAGCTTCTGGAACCACGGCATTTGTAAACTGTGTAATCATAACTAAATCGTTGGAACGTAACGTTCCTGAGGTCAGGATTACTTCGGTACCACTGACTGTGAATCCAATGTTGTTGAATAGTCTACGACCATTTAAAGATACCCACAAACGATCTGGGTCAGTTATTACCGTACCCATGTCAAGATTATTTGCGGTAACAAGAGCACCGTCACTGTAATCATAACTGCCAGGGTCACCAGTGACAGTGCCCACATCAAAGTCGGTGCTGTCATAAGGTTCGGTGATGACAGTTCCGCTGGTAACTGGTCCTACAAAACATTGAGTCAAAATACGTTGTTGGCGTGTGTCGTTCCAAGTTGTAACAGCAATAACATCTCCATCACTTGGAACAAGTCCACTAGAGCCATTAAACACCAGTTGATTACCGTTGACATAACATTGTGTATTGGTTGTTACATAAATTAATATTTCGGAACCCAGCGCTGGATCGGTGGCAAATATTACTTCTCTTGGTCCACCATCATAAGGTTCCAATACCCATTGTGTTTGAGCAGTTTGCGGAATGTTATCAACATAAACTTGTACTTGGTTTTCAACAATTATAGACTGATCAAATCCTAATCTTTCAGGTATAGTGTAGGCTGTACTACCGTCACCATAATGACGTATTCCTGCTGCGGTTCTAGCACGGACACCATTGACTGTAACAATCAAACTGCTTGGGTTAACATAGATTAGACTATTGTCAAGAGTATAACTTAAAACACCGGTAACTCCTGCGATTAATTGTGTTTGAGGAGCACTCCAACTGTAGTCGATAGATTCGTCACCAATTTGTATCACAGTAGGAGCCAACACATACAGTGTAATGCTGTCAGTGATCGTGTAAGCTGTGCCAAATGTAACTGTGGTATTTGCTGTACCATCGGCTGCATAGGTGTAGTCTGTGGTTATCACGCCATTTACAAAAATTACAAATTCTTGTATTTGCGGAACTGTGCCATTATTTTCGTAATAAGCCACCGGAACCGTGATAGTATTGCCTACATCGGCACCATTGTAGATATTTTTATAAAGTTGATTGCCACCACCAATTTCGTATGCAGTGATTACAAGTACATCACCATCATTTACATTTCCGCCGGGTATCATGGTCACTGTTTGATTTACATAATCAACAGTATAATCGCCGCCCAAATGCAAATCTATGTTTTGAGTTTGATTGGCTACTAACACCAGAGCTGGATAGGCTAATAATCCAGCAAAACTTAACTCTAGCTGTGTTATATCTAACACATACTTAATTAGGCTAGATGGGAATCCGTGACCACGTTGTGTCCAATCGCTACCGGGCCGTGTGTACACCCGCAAGTCTAATGTATCGAATTCACTGCCGGGAATTAGTTCTTCTGGCGCATGGCTGCTGTAAGGACCAACATAAGCACCGCCATCAACATTGATATCTGTGGCTCTTAGTCCCAGGTATGGATCTATGTAGTTGCTGGAATAGATGGCATCTAAGATACCTGGATCATAAGTTGGAACACCGCTGGCATCATATGAGATATTATCGAAAGGATTAATATCAAAATTACCCACGTCAAAACCAGTGTTCTGGCTAAAATCAGGTGCATCAACTTGTACGCCTGGGTAATCTATACCGTCAATTAATAATGGCAAACTAAGACCAGGCATGTTTACAGTGGGCACATAGAATCCCATAGTACGGTCTACTCCACTTAGGGTGTCGGCGTCGACTAGAGTCCAATCTGTAACAATAAATGTAGATGAAGATTGTGTAGCGTCGGCAGACCATACACGATTACTCCAACGCACTTGCTCACCTGCATTATAAACTACATTAGCTTGCCATTCATAAATGGTAGTGACATATTGATAACGGTCATACTTAATTGTAGTCTTGATATCTCTGACTAAGCTATTTCCCATCACAGGAACTAATTTTATAGCAGTGGTTTCAAAATTAGGATATACTCCATTAATAGCTATCAGTGGTGTGATCAAATAACCAGATCCTGCGGTAGTAATGGTAACTGTAGCAATAGTGCCATTGGCACGAAGAACTGCTGTGGCTTTTGCTGCCAACCCTGAATAAGTCAAGGTTGCTGTTCCGTCAATTTGATTGCCAGAAACAATTGTTGGAGCGACGGTGCCGGTAGTACCAGCTACAGTTACAGTGTAAAGATTATTTCTGTAGAATAGTTGTTCTCCAACTGTGTATGCAGTTTCAGCTTGCCATTCATAACCAATGGTTATGGTAGGTGCGTCTAAATATCTAGTTGTGGTATCTATTACATTAATGCTATCTACACTTAGAGTATAATTGTTAAACCAGTCACTCCAGGGTCTCTCCAACCAAATTTGAGCATTTGAAGCAACATCACTAATAAATGATTGATTTACACTATCAGAATAAGTGTAAGGTGTTAATACTGGGCTTGTAAATTGTGGCAGTGATAAACTGGTGTTCCAGTAAGCCGGCACATCATAGTCTGTCAGATAGCCTTGGAAGTCGTCGATACCGTTGTAGATCAAATTAAACGCAAGATTTTGTACATGATATGGTTTAACTTCATTAAGATAGTCCAACACAAATGTTTGATTATCGGGCTGATACAACTCATACGGTAACAGTCCACGTATTGTGTGATTTACGTCAATATAACTAGTTTTGACTAACCAATTAGGGCTTTCTAGTTCACTGTAGATGTACTTGAATGTCAATATCAATGATCGATTGCGTTCAATTAGTAAATCATCAATGAATAATTCTTCGTTGATTGCCTTAATAATTTGTCGAGTTTCAATCACTGGTTCCTGATCAAAATAATTTGAATCAAATACCTCTATATCAAACCCATATCCACCTTGAGCATAATTCCATAGCACTGAACTAAACTCAATGGTACCGTCTTCAAGTCCTACACGATCCCAACCTGTGGCAGTTCTTAAATAAATTTCAAATTTACCTTGGCCGTTGGCTGTGACTTTGACACTACTACCAATTGGTGCATCGGTCAAGCTCAATGTTTGTAATCCTGCGGTATTGGCCACAGTAGCTATGGGTTGCAGGCTACTGTTATAACCTGGTAGATACCAATTGATGTAATTCCAATATAACGGTGTATCGTAATTTTGTACTTGTACTAAATCCAGCACACGCTGGCCGGGTAAGGCACCGTTGGCTACAACATATATAGACCAGCGACCGTTTTGATCAGCGTCAGACAATACCAAATATTTGTAACCAATTGGTACTAGATAAAGATCTTGATACGCTAAAATTTCAAGATTAGCGACTTCATAATCCCACGCACCGGAATTAGCAACCGGAGTAGGTTCACTACTGTTTAACAAATTAAAACTGCGGGTTTCGCTAATAGGATATTGAGCCAATATAGTATTAGCACGACCTAAGTAGTTTTCCAGAGCTGTAAAGCGATTGGTAAACATACTTTGACGTGGGCGGAACTGTACTCCATACTTCATGCCAGGACTTAATCGAGGATCCGGAACAGGAGCACCAGTACTGGTTATTCCGCAGAAACTATCTAAAAATTTACGATATAAATTAGCATTTAAAAACGCATCGGCCCGGCCATCAGCAATAAACGCATATTCTGTGTGTATGTCATTTTCGCTACCCGGTGCCTGGCGGTCGTACTCCACGTGCAATATCGTATCAAATGCTGATAATAAGGTGTCAGCATTATAGATAGCTATGGCATTGGGTGTTAATGCCGCTATGTATGGTAATCCACTATTACTAGGATTTAGAATATAACTGGCGATGGCAGTTGTACTCAGTGTTTTTCCAAACTGTGTGGCCACGGTGACAATTCCACGAACCCAGAAATAATAAGTTGTAACCAAGAGTCCTTGATTGTCAACTGAGGAATGTACTGTGTAGCTAGTAGTACTAAATGGTGTACCTGTGCCGGTGTAGTTTAGCGGCGGAGCATCGCTGGCAGTCCATTGATAGATATCTACAGTGCTTCCTGGAAATACTTGTCCCCATCTACGACTGGCATAGGTTAAGTTATCTTGGTTAGCATCAATAAATCTAACTGAGTTGGTATCCCACCAAATTTCACCTTCGTGTGCTGGTCCCCAACTGGTACCTATATTGTGTACCGTGCCAGTGTTATACCCAGCTGGATCAACGGCACCAATATAATCAATATTTCTACGTGCCACTCCTAGGATCTTGCCTTGTAGCGGATCAATATAGTCAAAATAGGTTTGTGTACTGTTTAATAGTTTGTCATAAGAATAAACAGAACTGATTAAATTTACGTCAACCATTGGTAGTTGTGTGTAGAGTACCTTCCAGACCGCTGCATCATTGGCATTGTCTAATACTGATACGCTTCCGTAATTTAAACTACTATCACCAAGGTCGCTGCCAGGAGCACCTACCAACAGTCTACCATTCCTATAGTTAACTGCTGTACCAAATAGATCTCCGGTCGCTAGGTCGGTCACATAAACCTGTTGACCAAACACAAATTTTCCAGGATTAGATACACTACTGTCTGCACTAGGCAAATAATCGTACGTGAACACTACACCAGAATTACGAATATAACCAAAGAATGTTGTGCTTCGATCATCAAAATAAGTTTCGCCGTTGTCAAACACAGTTGGTTCATACACATCACCGTTTGGTGCTCCTACTACCAAATTGACTGCACCGGTGTTTACGTTTACTGACGTACCAAATTGAGCAAAATCTGTAGGGTTTGAACTGGTGATTGTTTGTGTGTAGGCATAAGTTTCAAATCCAAGATCATAAAATGCCGAACCAATGGTACTATCATCTGCTGTAGTGCCAGGTAATACTGTGAGCTTGTTAAATTCTGCAGAGGCAGCAAGATTAATTACATTCATAACTAATCGACCAGCTACCACTAGTATGTTAGACCCAAAGCCAGGTGCGTACACAAATGCAATCTGTTGAGTAGTGTTATTATAAGTGTAATCTACGCCAACTGTTTGTAAAACATCGTCAATATACACCACTGTAGTATATTCGCTAGCAGAAGAATAAACATTTCCAATGTCAAATATCTTTGTTGAGCCATCGCCCACTAATAAAACATCTGGGGCTGTTGAGGCTATTGCGTTGGGCACTCCAGCATGGTTAATAGCATCAACTAATCCTGCTACAGTATTATCTGGACTGTTTGGTACCGTTACTTCAATGCCATTAACACGAATAGTATCTCCTGGAGTCAATACAGGGTTAGCCACAGTACTGGTGGTTATGCCATAGATTCTAGATTGATTTACTTGCCGCTGAACCATACCGGCCTGCGGAACGCCATTGTTACCTGAATATAATGGTGCACCAACATAAAGACTGCAATTGTTAGAACAAATGTCTAGGCTCTGACCAAACAATGATTCGTCGATTACATTTTCTGCCGCAAATTTTTGTACAAATTGGAATTGGTTAGTCTCAATTTCCAAAGTATCACCTAACGTCAGAGTCAATGAGCTAGATAATATAATGTTGGATCCGCTAACAGTGAATTGTCCATCAATGTATTGATTGGTATTGGTTAGATACTGGTTGTTTAATACTACTGAAACAGGATCTGTATATAAACCAGGAATAGCATAGGTTAGCTGTGAGGTATTGTTAATTATGTATTTTACCACGCTACGGTCAAATGCATATACAACACCAGCATTATTAATAATATCACCAGCGGCGTCAGGAGCACTGTCACTAGGCGAACCAACAATTATTTGAGTACCGGTGTAGTCCACAGTGATACTGGTGCCAAACATGCCATCTACGTCGCCACCATTCAAGATAGATGTGAGGTTGTCACTGTTTACATATTGCCAATAAGCCCCGGCGACCGCAGACTGCACTGCAATAATAGCTCCAGGATCTGGCAGAGTGATAAACGTAAGTGTGCCACTGCTAAAAGTGTAGTCAATGTAAGGACGTTGTAATTGGCCATCGACAATGACTGTAAATGCATCGTATGATGTTGCGGTATACAAATATTCTTGTAACAAGAATGTTGTAGTATTATCCACTCCACTACCAGTCCAGGTAAATCCAGTGATGCCGCCCGAGGTAACCTGGGTCACAGTTATAGTGATATTATTGGCTACACTACCAGTAGGATCGACCTGTGTATAGCTAATAGTCAGTTGATTTCCAACTGCATAATTAATACCCGGTGCTGTTAAACTAACTGCGTATGTTCCCCGTGTGTTGGATACTGAAAACTTAGCACCGGAACCAGATCCGGTGGTACTATTTTGTTGTACATTTTGATAGTTGTTAAAATCTAACTGTGCGGCGGTACGACGACGTATGGTTAATACATTGTTGGCCGAAGGAATGCTTAATAACTGAACCAATACTCCAGACAGTTGGTAATCTACTCCATACACCAACTGTTGATTATTCAATGTAACAACTAGCTGGTCTGGATATGCCGGGCTAACAGTGATGTCATTGTTGTAAACAAACGTAGCTGTGGTTCCATTGGTAGTGTAAGTTACATATTGGTCAGGAATATCGACTCGATTGTATGCGTAAACTTGGTTGGCTACGGGTGCAGTAATATACATCCAGCGCTCGTCGCCGCTGATTGCTACCGAGGTACCGAATCCAATGGCACTAAAATTTTGGTCTGGTGCCACAAGTAATTGTGTTTGTATGTAATCGTTAGAGCCAGGAATTAAATAAAGTACAGTAGCATATCCTGCTCCAGAATTACTAGTGTTTGCTCCGGCTATTGCCCAGGTACGATTGCCAAAGGCTACACTACAACCATACCCACTGGCTCCTGTGGCATTGAGTGATATTTCTGTATTTTCTATATAGTCGTTGATGTTGCCTAGACGATATGTATAGACCGCTCCAGCACCTGCAGAAGTTGCGGGTGCGCCTACTAGAAGAGCATAGTGGTCAGAGCTTTGAGCTAAACTGGTACCAAACAAAGAATTAGGTTCAGGAACTCTGGCCTCCAATTTGTCTATGGGTGCAAAAGGACTAGTTTTTTTCAATACTTCCCAATGTCCGGCACCATTGTTGTCGACCCAGGCAGTGGCACCTGGTATCAAGTCGTTGACATATGGTAAACTTCCAATATCGCTGGCTTGACTTACACGCATAGTTTGTAGATAGAACGCAATACCTGTGCCAGTAATTGTGGTTTGATTAGAATTGTTAAATGCATATTGAATAACCACAGTGTCAATTGCTGGCCTACTTAACACACGGTAGACACCATCTACTGCGTTGCTGAAAAAACGAATAATTATTAAATCACCCACGTCCAAATTAACTACAGTACTAAACTGTGCCCGACTGGTTCCGTTGAGATTATCAGTTAACTGTATTATGCGACCAGTGACTTGACGACATTGATAAATGTTCCAATCATAGCTGTTGTCTTGTGCTACCCAAATTGTGGTGCCATTGCCAACGTTGCCAATGTTGGCCGCAATACTTGAAGGATCGTTAAGATTGAATACAGTAATATCTACATCATTAATATTGACATAACCAGCAGAAGGTAATGCAGTGTCTACATCTCTGGTGTAGGTTGTAGGCAAGATATCGGTGTTGGGTATTGCGTAGCTTTCGGCCCAGAGGTTACTTAACAAAATAGTTTGATCAGCTTGACTCTCAGTTCCAGGTTGAATAATCTGCACCGTGCTAGGATTTCCAGTGAGTACTGCTTCATTAAGAGCTATTTCAAACCAACTACGGTTGGCCTGGGCACCATATTCACCAACTTGGATGCCCCAGTTTTCGTATATGTTGTATTGTGCTGACAGTTTGTCAAAATTAACTTGTGTAAACAAGTCTGTGGCCTGTGTAGATCCTTTAGATTTGATAAACTGTTGATAAAGATTTACTTGACTAGTATCGCTTAGATCTAAATCTACCATGTACTGCCTTGGCCTGAACCCAATTAGGTTAAATGCCAACAGGTCGTTGTCCCTGTTGAGATTAGCAGTTTGCGTATTATAACTGTTGGCCAACTGGTCAGATTTGGTGGCTAAGTTTTGTAACAATCCTTGCTGTATAGCATCATAATTACTCTTATACCAGTCTTGATATTCAAAGGCGGCCTTGGGTTGTATAATTGTAGAAGCTTGCCAATAACTATTTTTGTAAATAACAATGTCACCTTTGGTGTACTTGGTATTTGCTTTCCATGCTACTACATTATCTTGATTTAAAATAAAGCCCTGGGCATTTAATGTACCATTCCACTCAGTGGATGTAGCGGCTTTTAATTGGAGTCGATTTTGTCTTTCAGACGTAACATTATTGTAAATCAAATCATTAAAAATTGTGCGATTATCTAACACAATCATATCTTCGTAGTCAGTAAATTTTAACTGTAGGTAATTGATAGTTTGATTGCCGCCTGGTTCTGGCCTAAGTGTAAATCTATTTCCTTCGCGTTGGATAACTAAATTCCTAGCATTAAATGCCTGACGATTTTGATCCAACAAAAGATTTTCTGGTGTGTAGGTCACAATAGAATCTACTACCGCACCGGCCCTAAAGGAAATAAGTTGAGTAGCCGATGGATTTAAATTGATAATAGTTCCGGTGGCCCATCCTTGGTTGGCAAAGTACAGGAATTCGCTAGCCATTTGAATCCAGTTTAAGGTATAACCGTTTTCTCGAGTGATAAATGTAAGTCCTTGATCAACCAAATATTGACCATAGCTTAGTAAGAAATCAACAACGCTGGCCAAATTACTGAATATCTGGCCATATGGTATTTGCACTACTTTATTGGTATATTGGCTTGGTACTGTAACAGATACGTTTCCGGCGGTTAGTGTTTGTGTGAGGCCCGAGACCTTGCTGGCCAATATACTAAAATAAGGATCTGCGGTATTGTATCCGTAGACGCTGTATCCGCCTTCAACTACTTCTACGATTACAGCACTGTAGCTTATGCGATTAAACGGCTGATTTTTGTACAGCAGCAAATTGTAACTTTCTGGCGGAATTAGTAGCCCAGCATTTTGACTTTGGGGTGCACTTTTTTCCAAGTACATGGCCAAGTTTTGTTTTGCTACAAATGATGCGGCACGATAACATAAACGTACATCTAAGTTGCCTAGGTCTGCAGTCAGCGCATCTGTACTGTCAATGCCCAATTGTTGATTGTAATCTACAATCCAGTTGATGTAACTGGCCTTACTAACTCCATTACCATAGACTTGTATGTTTTGTGGTTGTATTCTATAACGACCATCATACAAGTATTGATCGAATTCCGGACTGTATTTGTACAAATCTCTATCAGCAAACAGGCTAAAAAATTCCGCCGGGCGTGTTAGAATCAACAAGCGCATGACCGAGAACGGATAGCTGGAACTAGACCACCACGATGCTTCAACTGGGCCGCCATCTCCTACAGTCCAGCTCTTAACAAATCCATTAGGATTATAAGCACCCATTACACTGTAGAAAGGTGGCAATAACTCGCCTTGACTACTTACTGGAATTACATCAAGTAATCCTGGGCGGCGATATTTTGGTATCACATATGGTGCTACAGGGTCTGCGACGAGACCAGCTTCTAAATCTCCCCACAGTACTAAGTTGTCACTGGTATAAGGTGTAGGACCATACCGATCCTCCCACCATATCGGTTGCTCACCAAAACCCAACATTTCCCAGGGTGTAAGATTTGGTGTTAAAGTGTCATAAAAATATCGATAGATACCTCGCCAGGCACCCAACAACGGTGCTCGGTCAAGTCTGTTACCGGCCTGACTATAGTTATAGGTGAATTCATTGTCGGCAATATAGGTTTGTGAAGTATAGTCTAGCTTGTTGGCCCCAACCCAGGTTAAAAATTCCTCGCCAAGAATCTGATTGACTTCGGCCTGTGTGTAATCTGTGGTGCGGAAATAACCAGGAATCACATCATCGGCCACCAGAGGAGGAGGATTACCATCATTTTTGAGATTGCTATAAATTCTTTGTTCAAATTCCAACAAGACCTGGTCACGTGGATCTGGTTCTTCGGCTGTGCCAAATGCTACTGTAATTGATCCGTCGTGCCCTTGTATCACCCAGGTAGGAGTTACATAATCTGTGTCGTAAAAAAACTTAGGTTCATATTTAGGATACAAACCTAACTTAGTAGGTGTGTTAGGTACAAAGTTACCGGCAGTGTCACTGTATTCATTAATAGTAACCACATCGCCCACAGCCAATGGCACTAGGATAGTCAAGGTCGGGCCTTCTGTACTGACCACATATCCATAACCACGGGTCAACAATACATTATTTACATACACACACAGGCCAAGGTAATTTGATTCTGTAAAGCTATAGGTTTGTACTGTGTTAAACCTGTTGGTAGTTATAGGGTTAACTGTGTAACTGTTTGAAGTAAACACTGTGCCTGTGGGCAACATGTCACTCCAATAAAAAGGAGTCAAGTTGGTTTTACCTGCTGTAATCTGGGCAACGCTGGCATCCAACAGTTGAGCTGTTGTCCAATTGCCGTAATCTTCGATGCCGAATGTGGTCACGGCATTTAATAGCTGTGACTTAAATCTAATATATTCCGTGCTATTGTAGGCCAATGAAGCAAAAATATTATAGTTTGGATCTCGCATGAAATAACCAGTCAAGGTCAACGGAGAACTTTGCTGTAATATTTTTAAACCGTAGGGAACGATATTGCCAAGGTCTCTGGTGTTGTTGGCACCGATCACAGGCCCTGAAAGACCAATGAGATTTTCTGCAATGCTTATATAATGATTACGTATGGTACCCAAGGTCAGTTGATTGCTGTTATCATTTAAGGGATTGTTCTCTAAATTAACAGGCACTTCATAAAACCCTACAGCACTAACTTGATTGCTGAGCACTGTTACTTCAATCAAGTCGCCAGGCACATAAGTGGTCAGCAAATTAATTGTGGTTGTATTTGTTCCTATCGTATATTGATAATTGTAGGCTTCTTGGAATTGACCATTGGCATATATTTGTATAGCCGGTACTGTGTTGTTTTCATTGACCGCTACGTCCAACAACAACGGTGCACCATCATAGGTAAACTGGAATTGTTGGCGTATCAACGCAGATGTAACTGCCGGTTGCCAGCCAATTTCTCTTTCGTACGTTATCCGGGTACTATATTGACGTACAAATCCTGTGCTGATTGCCAGTGTTTGTCCTGTACTGTCTAATGTATAATTAAATGAATCTTTATAGAAATTGTTGTCAAAAACAATATCGCCAATGTTAGTTAGACTCAAATAAGTTAAGGGGAATCCTAATATCAGATCTGGTGCGGCATCACCAATGGCATAACTGAATAACGTACTACCTGTAAAATTTGAACTAGGATATATGGCACGATTACCAAAGCTAACACCGTTGCTGTCATACACATCAAACAAGGGTGGTTGATTTACACTAATTTTTTGTTGGGACTCGATCCAACTTACGCCATCAAAAGAGTAAGATAGTCCTTGTTGTGTTAGGCCGCTAATTATAACCACAGTCTGGTCAACCAACGCAGTACTAATTGGAGTTAATACAATCACCGGTATATCTACTATAGTAGAATCTTCGGCATTGGTATTGGTTATAGCAAACTGTACCTGATAAATGGTGCGGCGTACTTGCGGATCTATATCGGCAGCAAAAA
>Ga0114978_10000636_pt1 | contig 30022 bp, 26 predicted proteins | sample S_140212_EF_Meta_FD_87027 | JGI IMG/M metagenome (GOLD analysis project Ga0114978, IMG submission 87027) | Freshwater microbial communities from Lake Simoncouche, Canada to study carbon cycling - S_140212_EF_MetaG | ecosystem: Environmental > Aquatic > Freshwater > Lake | place: Lake...
TCATCAACTGATTGGACACACAAACCTCCATCAAATATTAATATTTATCCAAATATGTGTAATACAAACGATGATGGGTATAGACATATCAAACAAGAATCTGCAGAAGCATTAAAAGATATTACACTTATAGCATATTTAACACCTGATCATAGAGCAACTGCATTTAGAATGGGTATTAAAACTTGGGATGATGATAGATTAACAAGTGGTATACTGGGTGTTGCTGGAAAAACTGGAGAATTAGTTGATGCTATTTTAAATACAAATAGAGATAAGAGTTCAAAATTAGTTTTCTATAAGACATTAGATCCATCTCCATTTGATATACTTAGATCTGATAAATTAGAATATTATATTGATTTTGAAACTATAATGTTCAATAATAAAACATATGTATATATGATTGGATTAGGTAATGTTTCTCCAAATAATGGATGGGAATACAATTGTTTTACATTAGATCAATTAAATGAGACATCTGAAAGAAAGATGTATGATCAATTATTGGAACATATTAAAAAGACAAATGAAAAACATAATGTTACATATAATCCATTGTATTATCATTGGAGCTCCGTAGAGCCTTATAAAATGAATAAAATGATTGATAACTTAGCATTACCAATTAATAATATTATATGGTTTGATCTCTACAAATATTTTAGAGAGAATGTAATAACAGTTAAAGGAGCATTTAGTCATTCATTAAAAAGTGTTGGTAAAGGTATGTTTAAGAATAAATTAATTGACACATATTGGAATTCTAATATTTTAATGGATAATAAAATACATACTATTGCAAATGATAAATATTTTAGAAATATTAATACAGAATTTAATTCATTAATTGAATATAATGAAGTAGATTGCAGAATAATGTACGATATATTAGATGTTATTCGAAAACTTAAGATTTAATAAACTAAAATCTACAAAATAAACTATATGATTCATCATCTTCGTCAATATATTTTTTCCAAGTATATTTGATTACCTTTGATTTATTTTCAGACGGTATTCTTATTCTAAGATTTGGTTTTGTAAAATCACTAATACTAGTACCAGTATTATTATTAGTATGTTTATTAGATTCATTTATATGGGGTGTATTATAACCCGGAGATTTTGGATCTTCATTAATTGGACTTTTTGGAGATCCTATATTTGATGAATTAATAATAGGTTTAATTTTACTTTCGTTTATTTCTAAGGAATGAATACATCCCATTATAATATATATTTTATATTTATATTCTAATAGATTCGTTTTATATTATTTATAGTTCAATTTTTAATAGAACATAAGAAATAATCAATATATTATTTATTGATTATATATTAAAATGAGCAAACGCCGGCGTTTTAATTCTAATGACAATACTTATATAAATGAGATTGATCTAGAAAAGGACAAAGAAAAGGACAAAGATAAAACAAAGGATAAAATAAAAGATAAATTAGATGAAAAATTAGTTGAACAAATTAATGAAAATCAAAAAAATCGTAAAAGATCAAATAGTGAAGGATCAGATTTAGATAAAGACAAATTAAAAGAAAAGCTAAAAGAAAATGATAAATTACGCGGTGGGCGCAAAAGGTCAAATAGTGAAGGATCAGATTTAGAAAATGAAAAAATCGAAAATTTTGATGAGAAATGCCATATGTATAATTTAGGTAATCTAGATCTAGAAGCAGATAATGTTATACTTGGAAATAAAACTAAAAAAGAAAATAAAGAGATGACCGAATTATTTAACAAAATTAAGTTACAATTATATGATAAAACAGTTACAATTGACAATATATTATCATTAAAAAATATTAATGAATTAGATAAAGTTAAATTGGTTGAGAAATATTGTATTATGAAGAATAATGAAAATAATTTAGAAGAATATATTAAATATCGCGATATTCTAAAAGAGGAAATCAATAAAATACTAAATATGAGTCATACAGAAATACATAATAGAGAAAAAATGGAATCCGAAATAAAACGATTAGAGTCATTAAATAAGATATCGTTTGATTTAAAGGAGAAAATAATTAAATCTGACTTAGATGATCAATTTAAATCTATTGTATATGATAAGTATAAAATGTTAGATGAGATGAAGGATAAAGATACTGAATATTTTAAATTGAAGAGTTGGATATTACAAATTTTAAATATACCGTTTAAAAGGAGTGTTAATTTAAATATATCAAGTACAAATGAATTTTTAAAACATGTAAAAATGAAACTAGATGCAGAATTATATGGAATGAAGAATGTAAAGGAGGAATTAATGTTACAGATAATTAATAGATTTATCAAAAAAAGAAAAGCTGAATTAATATTATCACTAGTTGGTAGTGCAGGTGTTGGTAAAACTAAAATAATTCACATTATGGCACAATCATTAAATTTACCATTTTATCATATATCATTAGGTGGAATAAAAGATGGATCATTTCTAGATGGATTTTCAAATACATATGTTGGTTCAAGACAAGGTATTATAGTTGATGCTTTAATAAAGATGAATTGTAATAATGGAATTATATTTTTTGATGAAATAGATAAAATAAGTGAATCAAATGAGGGATTAGAAGTAGTAAATCAATTGATTCATATTTTAGATAATACGCAAAATAATATATTCTATGATAAATATATATCTGAAATACCAATTGATCTAAGCAATATTTGGTTTATATGCTCACTTAATAATATTGATTTAATAAATCCTATATTAAGAAATAGATTATACGTAGTAGATGTTGAAGGATATGGTACGGTACAGAAAATTGAAATATGTAAAAATATATTATTACCTAAAAAGACAAAAGAATATGGATTAGAAAATATGTTATTAATTGATGATCAAGTAATCGAATATATTGTTAGTAAAAATAAAAAGAGTGATAAGGGTGTAAGAGAATTAAAACGTAATATTGATACAATATGCAAACGTTTAGATATATTAAGAACATCTATTGATGAAAATGGTAATTATGGGGTTTTAGATTGGACATTTAAAATAGATAATTTAAGATTTCCACTAAAAGTAAATAAAAAACATATTGATATTTTATTGAATGATTTAAAACCAGTTGGTACTGATAACATGTTTTGTTAAGATATAAAAAATTGAGCTCTTATTTTATTCACACTAATTTTTGATATTTAATTCCTTGAATTAAATCTTAAAAAATTGAGCTCTCATTTTATTCACACTAATTTTTGATATTTAATTCCTTAAATTAAATCTTAAAAAATTGAAAATATATCATTATATAGTTACTATCTTATAATATATACATAAATGAGTCTTAATATGAATCATAATACAAATTGTGCGTGCAATGAGCACGACGTGACAGATCTTATCGAAGATCTGCAAATTGGTGCCGCATCTGCTGGTGCCGCATCTGCTGGTGCCGCATCTGCTGGTGCCGCATCTGCTGGTGCCGCATCTGCTGGTGCCGCATCTGCTGTACAGTCTAGTGAACCTAAATGGGTCCTTGGAAGGGGAGGGCCTGAATGCTCTCCTGGGTGCCAATGCATATGGGGTGGCAGATGTTCAGACCGTGAGCCAAGAGAAATTCTTGGAACTCCTTACCTTGATAGCGGTGGTGATGCAACTCCATTTCTTGGTGGCGGTGATGCAACTCCATTTCTTGGTGGCGGTGATGCAACTCGATTCCTTGGTGGCAGTGGTGCAACTTCATCTCTTGGTAGCGGCAGTGATGCAACTCCGTTCCTTGGTGGCGGTGCAGTAGCATATGATACAATCGATTGCAAGAATGGTGATGATTGCAATCGGGGTGATTGTCGGTATAAGCATCCTCCTGGTCATGTAACAAAAGTAACTGATTGTCGAAAGGGAGATGCTTGTCCACATGTAAAGTGTGTCTTCAGACATTCTGATACTTGGAATCCATTTGCCAATATTGATTGTCGTGTGGGTACTGCATGTGGTAACCGTGATTGTCGCTACAAGCATGAAGCGGATCACGACTACCGTAAGAATGTTGCATGTGGCTATAAGGATAATTGTAAGAACGGAAAGTGTCCATTCAAGCATTCGGCAACATGGGATTCACGTGGAAACATCAACTGTAACTTTGGTGCTGGGTGTACAAAGAAGGCTACTAGTTGCAAGTTCAAGCACGAGTAATCTATGTAAAAACTAGATTCTAAATCAACTTTATTTTATTAATTAGAATTAAAAATTCTAAAACTTATATATGATTAATTTAGTTAGTATTAGAATTAAAAATTCTAAGAACTATATATGATTAATTTAGTTAGTATAAATAATTTTAAGATTTCTGAAAATAAATATTTATTTTTTGATATTTTTTCTAAAGATAATAAAATACATATGATTTTACCAATATATAACGATGTATTTAATTCAGATGATATAGATATTAATATTGAAGGAATCAAAATAGAAATAAGTGAAAAATATATTAAAGATTCATCTGAACCCATAATTATTTATATTTATGATTATACATCAAATAAATCAGAAATAGTAGTAAACATAAATTATAAAAATATTATAAAAATTTATAATTTACAACATATTATTTCTAATAAAAAAAATAATTTATCTATTACAACACTTTTTAAAAAATGATTTTAAATTATTTCCTATTTTTTACCAATATTATTTAGAACAAGGTGTAGAACATTTTTATATGTATTATAATGGTATAACTACTGAGGAAATCAAAAATATATGTAATTTTGAAAATGTAACATTAATTGAATGGAATTTTAACTATTGGAATTATAATTGTAAATATCCACATCATGCTCAACTTGGTCAAATTAACCATGCTTTATATTATTTTGGAAAGAATCTGAATGAATATATGATTTTTTGTGATCTAGATGAATATTTAAATATTTCGAATTATAAATTAAAAGATTTTATTAAAGACAATAATCAAATTGATGTATTTGGATTTAATAATATATGGAGTGATACAGTTGATGGTAATATTCCTATAGTATTACCTAATTCTATAATGGTATCAAAAGATAAATATAATTATACAAAACGAAGTAAGAATATTTATAAAGTAAATTCTATAAGTATAATTACAATACATGAACCATATAGTTTTTCTAAAGATTTCAAAGATATTAAAAAATTAATTGATTTAAATATGTATCATTTCTATAAATGGACTAATAATAGTATTCGAGAGAGGGTTAATGCGAATATTATATGTGATAAAATATTTGAGATATATTAATTATTTCATTAATTTTATTTATTAGTATCCAATAAAAAATTGAAAAATACATAAATTTTCCTAATATATTTTATAATATTATAAATGACAACGTATGTACAAAAACATACAAATATCAGTGATATTACAACTAAATTAGTTGATTCAGAAATTCTGGTTTGTGGATGGGTTAGAACTGCAAGAGTCCAAGCAAAGCGCGCCTTTTTAGAATTATATGATGGTTCAAAAAGTATTCAAGCAATTACTGAAGCAGATGAAATAATTTCTGCTCTTAAGGGTGTGGCAGCGAGTAGTTTTGTTAAAATTATGGCTTTCGTTGTAAAACATCCTGAAAAAGAGGGAGTTGTAGAACTTAATATTAATTCTATTGTTAAGATTGCAAAGATTAGTGATCCTCTAACTTATCCAATCGGTGGAAGACCAAGTCTAGAATTTTTGAGAGATCATCAATCTATTCGAGGTCTAACTCGTACAATTGGTGCAGTAATGACTATTAAGTCTTCATTAGCATATTATATTTCTGATTTCATGCGTATGAAGAAACTAAAGAAATATTTTCCTCCAACAATTACTGCAAGTGACTGTGAAGGAGCTGGTGAAACATTAGTTGTAACTAAACTAATGAAACAAAAAGTAACCGATATTCCAGTTGTTACAGTCGGTGGTGGTAAAAATATTCCAACTGTTAAAACAGATGATATTGATTGGAAACAAGATTTTTTTCAAATCAATGGTCCTGCTGCACTAACAGTATCTGCACAACTACATTTAGAAGCATGTCTACGTGGAGGTGGTGGTGGATGGTGTGAACTTCCTTCTTATAGAGGTGAAGAGTCACATACAGGGCGTCACTTGGCAGTATTTACCCATATTGAATGGGAATTAATGTGTGCATCATTAAGTGATTTGATGGATTTTTCAGAAGAAATTACTCAATATTGTTTTACACGTATTCTTGAAGAACATATGGATGAATTAGAACAACTAGATAAATTTACAAGTAAAGGACTAATTGAAAAACTACGTGGATTTGTAAAGAAAGAATATGTAAGAATTTCATATGATCAAGCGGTTAAGATTTTACATAAACCAGAACATATAGAATTACTAACATCTGGTGAATATGCAGTAGATACAATTCCAAAATGGGGTGATGATCTTGGTTCGACGTGCGAACGTTTCCTATCAGAGTTTATTTTTAAACATCCAGTTTTAGTACACGATTATCCTGCATCTCTCAAATCATTTTACATGAAACAAGGATCTGATGGAAGAACTGTTGAATCATGTGATCTACTAGTACCAGGCCTTGGTGAATTAATTGGTTCATCTGTAAGAGAAGACGACTATGAAAAACTAATGAAAGTAGTAACAGAACGTAAGATGGATATTACACCATTACAATGGTATGTAGATCTTCGCAAAGATGGATCAGTTGATACAGCTGGAGCTGGATTAGGATTTGAACGTTTAGTTTGTATTTGTACAGGAATGCATATCCGAGATGTAGTACAATTTATTCAAGCATGTGGTTCGCTTAAACATTAAGAAATAAACATTTAATTTATTTATTTAATATATCTATATATTATATGAACGGAGAATCAATAAATCAAAGTTTTCTATTAGTAGAAGATCAAAATTTAATTGTTATTTTAAATGATCCAATGGTTACACAATCTATCAAAAACATAATTGTTAAATTAACAACTGATAGATTATATACAAGTAAATTAAGTAATTTAATTCAACCAGATGATTTTAAATTAGAATCTAAAAAACAATATTTGCAAGATCAAACAGATTTATTTAATAGATTTCTAATTTTAATCAATGAATCAAGAATTCGTAGAAAAGATTTTAAAAGATTTATAAAATATCTTAAGTACGTAAAGAAAGTTTTTTAAACTTTTTAAATATTTATAAAAATATTTAAAATATTAAAAATTATTTAGCAGCAGATGTATTTTTTAATTTATATATTAATATTGCTAATCCTACGATTGCAACTAATCCAAGAGCAATATATAGTCCTATTGCAAGAGATGATGTAGCACTAAATTTCTCGATTTTTCCACCAACTTTTTGAGATGTTACAGTAGATGTTACTGGTGGTAGTATACCAGGTAATTTAGGAACTAATAGACTTGAACTACCAGTTGTAGATGTTGCAGTTGAAACTGGTGCAAATGTTGCAGAATTTGCAGGGGATGGAGAACGAGGCTTCATTTGCATGTTCATCTTTCGCATCTTTCTTGTAATGGATTTAACTGAAGATTTAGCAGTAGATACAGATTTAGCGCTAGATACAGATTTAGCAGTTGATACGGCAATAATCTTACGTCTTAATCCTGTTTTGGAAGGTGTTATAATTTTAGGAGTAGATACACTCTTTGCACTTGATATAACTTGAGGACTTGATGAAGAACTTACTAATTTGCTAATTACGTCAAATAAAGTAGGTTCAGGTTTAGCACTTACTGATGTAGGACTTGATACATTCATTGGTTTAGGCACTGCAATCTTAGGTGAACTCATAACTATATTTATTTTTGGTGCTTTCATTTTTGGTGATACAGTTTTAGCAGATATTACTTTTGGGGATCTTGCTTTAGGGCGAGATGAACTTACAGCTTTTAATTTATTAACTGTTACCTTAGGTGCAATTAATTTAGGTATTTTTAAATTAGGAGTGGTTGGTGTACTAGCTTTAGAGGAATATTGAAATTTAGGAGATATTTTAGATTTGGCACTAGTTACTACTGATTTAACACTGCTTACTACTGATTTAGGAGATTTGGGAGAACTTGTTTTAGTTGATTGTACTTTAGTTAAAAGAGGTGTAGTTGATTGTTTTATGATTTTTACAACTGGTTGACGAGCAGATTTAACTACTTGAACTACAATAACTTTAGGAGTTTCTTTCTTTTTAACATCGCGTACAACAACTTTAGGTGTTTTAACTTCAGGTGGTTTTATTACTGTAACTAATGGAGCACTTCCTTTAGTTCTACCAATTATACTAATTGTATATACTGCACCAGGAATTGTTCTAATAAGAACTTCATTTACAGGTGAAGATTCGTTCTTTACAATTTCTATTTTACTTTCAGATTTAGGTAATATTACAACTTTGGGTTGTGTTTTATTAGCCTTCTTAGATACTTCAACTTTAATATCTTTAGTAGCTGCTGCGGTTTTAGCAACAATAGCTTTTGATACTTGTTTAATAGCTGCAATTACTTTGGGAGTTACTTTGGGAGTTACTTTAGGTGTTACTTTAATAATCTTTTTAATTACTGCTTTCACCATTACTTTAGTATTAGGTGTTACTTTAGGTGTTACCTTTGAAATAATCTTTGCAACAACTGCACGTGTTTTGGGAGATAATTTAAATACTTTAGATGATAATACTTTTGATGAATCGCTTGATTTAGAAACTTTAGATGAAGTGCTTGATGCTTTTGCAACAATCTTTGCAACTACGGCTTTTGTTTTAGGTGATAACTTAACTAAACCATTTTTAGATGCCTTGATAAGAACTTTTGCTAATACCTTCTTAGTTTTATTTGATAATTTGGAGGATACATTGGTAGATAAATTTCCAGTAAATTTAGTAGTTAATTTTGTAGATAATTTAGTTGAAAATCTAGGACTAGCGTTAGGACTTGATTTAGGACTGGTGCTAGGGCTGGCTCTGGGACTAGCGTTTGGACTGGCTTTAACTAGTATTTTTGCTAATACTATTTTAGTATTTGGTGATAATTTAGGTGTAAATTTTTGAGGAGCTTTTGGTGATAATCTGGCAGCAATTTTTGCAACGACTACTTTTGCAGATGTAGATAATTTAGGTGTTACTTTAGGAGTTGTCTTTGTAATAGATTTTATTAACTTTTTAATTACTGATTTAGGAGATGGTGTAGATGTTTTAGGAGCACTTGCAATAATTTTTGCAATTGCATCTTTTGTTTTAGGGGATAATTTTGCAGGAGATTTAGCAATAATCTTAGCTAATACTGCTTTTGTTTTGGGAGATAATTTAGGGGTACTTTGTAGTGATACATTTGTTACTTTTGCTACTTTGGCAACAATTTTTGAAACAACTGCTTTTGTTTTAGGAGTAACTTTAGGAGTTACATTAGGTGTTACTCTTGTAATAGCCTTTACTACTTTTCTAATAGATACTCTGGGGGTTACTTTAGATTTTACACTAGAAACACTCTTTACACTAGATGTGGAAGATACTTTAGGAGATAAGTTAGCAATAACTTTTGCAACAGCAATTTTAGTTTGAGGAGATAATTTAGCAGGAGATTTAGAAATTATTTTTGCTAATACTGCTTTTGTATTAGGAGATAATTTTGGGGTGCTTTTTGGTGTGCTTGCAACTGCTTTTGCTGCTTTTGCTACAATCTTTGCAACAACGGCTTTAGTTTTAGGTGTTAATTTAGGTGTTACATTAGGTGTTACTTTTGTGATAGCTTTTAATACTTTTTTAATAGATACTTTGGGTGTTACTTTAGAGTTTACACTAGAAACACTCTTTACACTAGAAACACTTTTTACACTGGAAACACTAGGTAATTTAGCAATAATTTTTGCAATTACTGCTTTTGTTTTAGGTGATACTTTGGGTGTTGATTTAGCAAGGATTTTTGCAACAACAACTTTGGTTTTAGGAGATAACTTGGGTGTTACTTTTGAAACAGATTTAGTTGAAGATGTGTTTGGTGATAAATTTTGAAACATTCTTTGAAAGAATGTAGGGGATGATTTAGGTGATACTGCTTTTGTTTTTGCGACTACTTTTGCAATTATCTTTGCAACAACTGCCTTAGATTTAGGTGTTAACTTAGGTGTAACATTGGGGGTTACTTTTGTAACAGCCTTGATTATTTTCTTTATAGCGGCCCCTTTAGGAGATACATTTGATAATGTAGGTGTAGATTTAAATTTAATTAAAGGTGATGCTTTAGAGACTAATTTAGGAGTTACTTTAGTAACTGCCTTAATTAATTTCTTAACAGCTGCTTTTGTTTTAGGAGATATTTTTGCAGATGTTACGGCAATTTTTTTAGAAACAGATCTTGCGAGTAATTTAACAATTGCCTTAGTTTTAGGTGTTAATTTTACTAATTTAGCTGATACTGCTTTAACACTTTTTTTAGCTGCAGCTTGTGCCTTAGGTGTTAAGGTTGCTAAAGCAGCTTTAACTTTAGCAGAAGTCTTTTTAACAATTTGTTTAATAAGTGCTTTAGTTTTAGGTGTTAATTTTGCAACACTCTTAGGTGTTACTTTAGTAACAAGTTTAACTAATTTTCTAATTTTTTCTGCTACTTTAACAGATGCTGCTTTTACTGATGTTGATTTTAAACTTTTAGAAATGATTACTTTAACTTTATTAGGTGATGCTGCTTTAACAACTATTTTTGGTACACTACAATGTTTAACTAATATTTCTGGGGTACTCTTACCCTTTAATAAGGAATTAATTGGCATAAATCCGTTAGGTTGAAATACTGGTGCATTATGTGTTTGAAATTCAGACAATTTATCTAATTCGTGACGAGATGCACTATAATCACTTGGAGATGACCTAGGGCTATTATTAACAGAAGAATTATTCATTATATATATTATTTATGAAAAAAATAAATTTTTAATACTTTTTAAGTTAAACTAAATTTTATAAAATCTATAATAATTTTAGAATTAGTCTAAAAAATTGATTTTGTTAAATATTAATATTAGAATTAATACTAGTAATTAACAAAATGGATCCATTAACTTATATGTTAATGTCAAGAAGTAGTGGAAATATTATGTATGACATTTTATTAGTAGTACTAATACTACCATTTATTGCAATCATTGTTGATAAATTTAAGAATAGAATTCATGAATTTATTGAAAATATTAATTTTTATGATAAAAATAAAAGTATTGAATTTGTTGGATGGGAAAATATTACAGGAGGTCAGTATAATTTTGATTTTCCCTTTCCAATGATGGCAATCTGTTATGATTTAATAAAGAATAATAAAGCAAAAAACACACGATTTTTTAATGAAGCAATGAATGGGGCAAATAGTCGATGGGATCCAGTTATTCATAATAAAGAAATGCATCTTATAATAAGTAATTATCAAAAAATTTATTATGATAAGGATATTAATCTAGAATTTAGAATAGTTAAATTAAGCGACGGTAAGGAAGTGATAAATCATGTTTGGAAAGTAATGCTAATTATTAATACTACTCAAAATATTAACTTTTTAACATCATTTGTTAATAAATGCATTAATGAATATAATAATTATATAACTGTAAAAAATAAAAATAAAATATATCATTTTATTTTCCAAGGAAAAAACTTAAAAGAAACTGCATATGAATGGAAATCAAGTGTTTTGTCAGATTTAGATGATGAATCAAATAAAAATTTTGAAACTTTTGATACAATGTATTCTGTACATAAAAATAGTTTAATTTCTGATATAAATAGACTCAAAGATATTGAATATTATAAAAAAAGTGGAGCAAAAAGAAAAAAAGGTTATCTATTTTATGGTCCACCAGGATGTGGTAAAACATCTTCTGTTATAGCAATGGCAAATTATGATAAACGGCATATAATTGAAATTCCAATGTCGCGTATTAAAACAAATTCTGATATTGAAGAAATATTAAATATTACAAATATTCATAACGTTAGTTTTAAAAAAGAGGAAATTATTATTCTGTTTGATGAAATTGATACTGGTCTAGATAGTATTCAAAAAAGGGATTCTGAGAGAGAGAAAGAGAGAGAAAAAGAGAAAGACGATGAAAGTTCTGAAAATATAAAAGATAATCTATTAAAGACACTAGTGAATAGTAAATGTGATAATGATTTATTACCAAATCGAGATAAGATATGTATTGGTACAATTTTATCACGTTTCGATGGTGTTGGATCATATAATGGTATTATTATAATTGCAACAACTAATTGCATTGATAAGATTTCACCAGCTGTTTATAGACATGGTAGATTAAATCCAATATACTTTGATTATATGCAAAAAGAAGATATTCGTAATATGATTGAAGGATTTTATAAAATTAAATTAACTGAAAAACAATTAATTGATCTTCCGTCACATAGTGATAAACTTGCACCTTCCTCACTTCGGCAATATTTAGAAAATAATATTGATAGTTTCGAAAATTTATTAAAATACTTAAAAACTATTCAAAAATAATCAAATCTAACTAACTTTATTTTGACAAAATTTAAAAATTGATTTATAATATTATTATTAATTTATAAATTATTTTTATAATGAATACTAATTTTTATTTAAATGAAAATTCAATCAAAATTATTGAAAAAAAATTAGAACACACAAATGATAAATATTCTAAATATACTTGTAAATGTATTGTATATGGTACTTTAGTAGAGAAACCAGCTGAAGAACAACTTAAAGAAAAAAAACAACTTAAATTAGAATCATATGATGATTACTTAAAATTAGACGTAAAATCTTTCGATAAAACATGGATATATAATATTATTGATCACAAAAAAGAATCTAATACTATTATATTTGAAGATGATAACATTATTATTATACCAGATTATAAGTGGTCAAATGATATAAATGAATTACATATATTAGGAATTTTTAAAGATAAAAATTTATATTCAATACGTGAATTAACAAATGATCATATTAATATCTTACAACAATCTGTTGATAATGGGAAGAATATGATTGAAAAAAAATATAATATAAATTTTAATGAATTATTATGTTTTTTTCATTATCATCCATCAGTATGGCAACTACATATTCATTTTATGAATGTATCAAATACAAGTACTAAATTTAATTCATACTCATTACCAAGAGCACATTTAGTTAGTTCAGTTATAGAAAACATTAAAATGAATTCAAATTATTATAAGATGGTAAAATTAGAAGTTTTATAAGTTTTATAAGTTTTATAAGTTTATTATTTTATAAATTATTATATGGATAATTATTTATCAGAATATATTAGTTTAGTAGGTGGTAGAAAGAAGTCATCTTATAAACAAAAACGTGCAGATTATACTCGTCCAAGATATTTAGAATCTTATGAAGATTATAAAAATAAGATTATACCATCTATTAATAAAAATAATACACAATGGGTCTTTGATATATTTAATGGAAAACGTGAACAGAATAGAATAATTTATCAAGATAATGATTTTGTATTAATACCCGATATTAAATGGGATGGGCATAATATGATTGATCTACATGTGTTGGCATTTTTTAAAGATCCTAGATTACAATCAATTCGTGATTTAACAATAGAAGATATTAAATTATTGGATAGAGTTATGAAGATTAGTCTTGAAAATATAAAAAAGAAATATAATTTAGTTGAGAATCAATTAAAGATATACTTTCATTATAAACCAAGTGTATGGCAATTACATTTACATTTTGAAAATTTATTTCATAAAACTGGTGCATCATCTGTTGAAAGAGCATATTCAATTTACTCAGTTTTGGAAAACTTAAAGTTAGATTCAGATTATTTTAAGAAGGTAAAATTACATGTTTTTCAATAACTTATTTTATTCACGGTAAAAACCAATATTTTGTATCCCTCATTCTTTGTTCCTTATCTTTTCCAATAATATAATTAAAATGAATTAAACTTGTACTTTTTGGTATTATTGGATTATTAGTTAAGCCAGGATATGATCCATTTAAAAATATGTTTTTATCTAGACTTATATTTGGTATCATATATTTAAAAACTTTATAACGAATAAAATCTTGATCACCTGTAAATTTATTTATATAATTTTCATCATATTCAAAAATATGATAAATATCTGGTAAATTTCTAAATACTATAATACCGCTACAAATATTACAACAATTATACTTATTATTACAATTACCTAAGGGACAATGAATATATTGTTCATCACATTGTGCAAATATCTTAATACTTAAATTTTGCTTCATTACATCTAGTATGATGTTTGTTGGATCTGATAATACAATTATATCTGTATCAATGTATCCAACAGATGTTACATCTATATTTGAAACTAATTTTAATGTATATAAAATACAATCCAATTTAGAAAATGTTATTTTTTTATAGTCTTGTTCAGACCAAGATTGTAAATCAGATGATAAATTTTTATACCTTAAAAATACATTTGCATCTATACATATACAATTATCATATTCTACTAAAGCATCTATACTTTTCTGATCAATACAATATATAATTATCTTAAATTTTGAATTAAAAACTTTCATTGACTCTAAAAAGTTCTTAGTAAAATTAATATATCCATGATTTATTAATGTTATCCATACTAATGATTGATTAAAGTTTTGCATAATTTAAATATTAAGATATATTTATATGTCTTTTTATCTATATAAGATTGATCCCTTCTTTTAGTTACACTAATTTCTCTCATTTCAGTCACACTAATTTTTAATAAAATACCTTTTGTAAAAAAATATTTTATTAAAAATTGAAATCTAGTTTATTTATCCATATTTTATTCATTATATATTAAATACATATAATGAATAATGAATACTATTGTGGTTTGGCTAATCATGGAAATACATGTTTTTTTAATTCTGCTATTCAAAGTATACTAAGATGCAGTGTATTTATTAACTTTATATCAAATTTAGAAATTGAAGATGAATTAATTATTATAATGAAAGATTTTATTAATGATTACAAAAAAAACTCAAATGGTTCAATTTCATTATCTAAATTAATTAAATACTATACTAAACTCAATCCTGATTATAGAATTGGTAATCAAGATGATGGAGATGAAGTTATTGTAAAAATTATTGGACGTATTGATGATATAATTAAGAAAGAAATAAAAGAAGGTAGATTAAAAAATAGTACTATAAAAGGAGAAATTACTGTTGAAAAAATGATGGAATATTTATTTGGTGTTAAAATTAGAACAACGACTAAATGCACAAAATGTAATAATTCGAGTATCTATGAAGTTGTTGAATTTATGTTAAAGTTGCCAATTAAAGGAGACACTATTGAAGAATTATTAAAAAATTATTCAACTATTGAACAAATGACTGGAGACGAACAATATGATTGCAATAAATGTGAAAAAAAAGTAGACGCTCTAAGAATTGATACAGTTATGAAAACTCCAAAATATTTACATTTAAATATAAAAAGATTTGAATTTAATAAAAATTATAAACGTTCCTCAAAAAATGATGAAAGTGTTATATGCAAACCTAATTTAACTATTTGTAATAATACTTATAATCTACGAGGAATTGTACACCATATGGGATCATATAATGGTGGACATTACATTTATAATTATAATAAGAATAAAAATACTAGTTCTGAAGATTGGATTTGTTTAGATGATTCGAGAATATCAACAAAAAATGTAATAAATGAAGTTAATAAAGGATATGTATATTTATATGTAAAATAATAAATTTTTTGATAATTAGTTTATAGATCAAAATAAATTTAATTAAATATTTTAAATGAAGATAATTAAATGGAAATTAATAATTAATAATATTAGCGATATTAAAAGAATATTAATATTTTCAGTTAATCAAAATAATATAATTAATATAGTTAAAGAAGAAACTGAACTATATTTTTATACATTATTTAATCAACAAAAAATATTAGTACAAGTAGATGAAAAGATGGTTGAATTAGATCTAGATAAGAATACACACAATGTTGAAATTAATAATACAGTTAAAGCAATTTTAACTTATAAAAAAGTTAATACTCGTACACATGAAATTGATTCACAAAATAAAATAGATGATAGATATATTTATTGCCGTGATTATAATTCATTAGTTCCAGAGTATGTAAATAAAGTGTATTTTTTAGTAATACGTGATATATTAAATCATAGATATTTTGGAAGTGATTATATCTCTGCATTTTTAACTTATGGTGTTGGATATTTTTTAAAATCAAATGTTAGTTCATTTTTGATTAGACCATTTATAAATCATTATAATATTAATGAAAATAAATATGTTGTTAAAGGTCCATCATTTAATGATTTCTTTATTAGAGAATTAAAGGTACCACTAAAAGTTTTTAAAAACAATGATACAATATATGCACCTGTATCATCAAGAGCAATGTTTTATAATTATAAGAATTTTTATAAGTTAAAACTATATATTAAAGGTAAAAAATTCAGTTTATCAAAGTTACTTGATGAAAAGAAACTATTTACAAAATATAGTGTTGTTATATTTAGACTTGCAATAAACGATTATCATCATTTACATATGCCAGAAGATGGTACTTTAATTAAAATAAAAGAATTTAATGGTACTTATATATCAGTTGATAAAGATTATCTAAAGAGTGAAATAAATGTATTAAATGATAATAAAAGGGTTGTAATGAAATTCAAAAGAGGTGACGGATCAATATTTTATCTGATTATGGTTGGTTCTATATTAGTTTCAAGTATAGTTCAAAATGTTGAATTAAATAAAAAGTATTATACATGTGAAAAAATAGCTTATTTTCAATATGGTGGATCTTGTGTAGTATATGTAAGTGATCAAAATATACATTTTGATGATGATTTATTATATTTTAGTAATGAAGAAATAGAATCATATACAAAAGTTGGTGAAGAAATTGGTAATCTAATTCAATCTAAACCAAAAATATATATAAAAAATTATAAAATCAAAAGGCATATTATTGGATTTATAAATCAGTTAATTGAATGCATTATAAAATTATTTATAAAAATAAATAATACCTATTTAAAAAATCTAAATTTTGAAATCGTTTAAAGATTATATATATATACATAATATATGAGGATCTTTACGAATAAATATATTAGTTATCAGTTATACAATTTAATTAAAAAAAATATACAAGAATGTCCAGATATTATGAAAGTTGAAAATAATGTATATATACCAATTACTGTAAATAATATTATGTCTAATAGTATTACATCTAATAATAATTATATTCGTGCAAATGTATATTATTCTTCATTATTACCATTAAATATAAATGATTATAAAACAAAGTTTTTATACAGAAGTAATAAATATTTTGATTTATTGCATGATGATAATTTTTATATTTTAAACATTCAAAATACAAATAATAGATATTTGGATGTTGAAAAGAATATTCGGATTACAGTATCAACTGAAGTAAAAAATGGAGATGTTATATTAGTTGAAGATAAAAATTTTAGTGGAGTTATATGAATATATGTTTATATAACTTCACTAAAATTCATTTTCAGATGAATAAAAATGATGTGTTGTGAGTGTATGTGGAGAGACTTGTTTTTGAAGACTTGTATCTTTTGCATCTTTTACCTCTTTTACCAATGGTTTTACATAATTAGTAATTATTTTAATACCAACTATCTTTTTTTTACTTTCAAGATTTAGACTATTATTAACATTTCCATCACCAGTAATTTGATTTATTAATGTATCAATTTTTGTTTTTTTAACATCATTTTCTTCATTACTATTAACAATACTTAAATATTCATTTAATAAATTATTTATAGTTTGCATAATATATTAAATAATATAATTATTTCCTATATATATAGGATTTTTATAGAAAAATATAATATAAGAGTTTTAATATAAGAAGTTAGTAATTATATATACTATAAGTTAAATGGCACAAGTTTCAAACGTCCAAAGTCGCACACTCAGAGTCCTCGGTAGTCTCCCCGAATCAGTCAAAACATCTCTCTCTGAATTACAAGGTGTTGTAGTTCTTGAAAAAGAATCAAAAGGTTTCGAAGGTAAATCTAAAACCTTTCTTGCAGCAGAAGAAATTGCACCAGTAATCCAACTACTTGGTTCTAATAATGTAGTCTTTCGCCCTCATTTTTATTCTATCTTTGCTAAGTTCAGCTCTGAACTCAAGCCCACAGAAGTAGATAAATTAAACGAAAAAGTATATGCAGTTGCCCCTAATGCAGAAGTCAGTTATTCCCGTATTGATGCAAACGGCCACACTGGTAAAATCGTAGTTGATCGTTTTGAAGATTACAATCTTCTCCGTGCTTTTTCCGGCGATGTAACATTCTACAAATTTAATCGTACTAAGGCTCAAACACGCGGCCCAGTTGAAGGTCAAGCTGCAGGTGCTCGCCAATCAACCGGTCCTCGTCAATCATTTGCTCCTCGTCGTCAAGCTGCACCAGAAGGTGCAGACTCTGAAGGTTTCCAAGTTCAAACTTACAGAGGTAGACCTAGAGTAAGTAGAGCTGCTCCTGGTACTGAAGGTTCTGCACCAACTGCCCCCAGAGCTGCTGGTGCTCCTAGAGGAAGAGGTGCTCCCAGAGGTCGTGGTGCTCCTAGAGCTGCAAGATCTGCGCCTACAAGTGCATAAACTTATACTATATTCTCATAGTATCTTAGAATTATAATTTTTAATCATTTATTTAATGATTAAAAATGTACCACAAATTTAGTAAAATTACCAACATTTACCATTATAATAATATTTTTTATCTCGTGAATCTAAAATTTTTAGATCATTATGTTCTACATAACAACTAGATGCATTGTTATTTGGTAGTTTAATTTCTTGAAATAAAAATATAGTTTCTTTAGATGAAATAATAATATTACAGGAGTGATTATGTCCCCAACCAGTTAATGCATCTAATCGAGTAACTGTTAAAATATTATTAACTATATCAAATTTAAATGCATCTTTATATTTATTTAGATTTAATTTAATAGTATATGTAATATCATCGGGGAAGTAATGTAAGTTTATAGTCTTTGTATTAGTATCACTCGAACCTATTTTTATTAATATTTTAACTTCTTCAATTTCATACTTTACATTTGGTAAAGGATTAATTCCATTTAAATTATGTTTAAGACATAAATACATATTATGTGTTGGACCATGTGAATATCTATATGGATTATCTTGTAAAAATGATAATAAAAAGCATAAGATTAATGGATTCTTTGGTTTAGAAAAATTAACCATAAATGCCTGAAAAATAGTAGTTGGTACAATTGATAAACAGGAATAAAATGTGATATCTTTATCTAAATTATCTATATTTATATGTGGTACTAAATCAACATCTGCATATACACCACTATTAATATATAATTTACATAATCGCCATAAATCAGCTTTATACATTCCTTGTGGAATTTTTTCAAATAAATCACTAATATAACTATTAAAATTAGTTTTTAAAAAATTAATACAATCATTATCTAAACTAAAGTCAATATTATATTCTTTATTTAAATCAGCCCATCTAGAAAAAACTAATTTTGGGACTTCTTTTTTATATGTCATATAAATTGTTTTATTCATTTTATAAATATAAATATAAGTATATAAATATAAATCTATATATACTAATTATGTATCCAAAAGGATCTTATTTAAATAGTTCAAAAAATCTTAAAATATATGACAATATTCTGTCGTGTGAACTACGTGCTATTGATGGAACATATATTATTAATGAGAAATATGTAGATTTAAATGTATTATATCATAATTTTAATGGTGTACTAACCCCCGATAACTACACAAATAGTTATTTTATTAAATTAGGTTCAGAACAATTGGGAAACTGTTTACGAATAATAATATCTGGAATAATAATTGCAAATAATTTAAAAATGAACGTATTTATTATTAATAATCCTTTACTAAGAGAAAAAGAAAAAAAAGTAATTTCACATTTCTTTCGTCAGTACTTAATTAATGGTAACAATAGTATTGATTATGTTAAACTTAATTATGATAATTCAGTTAAATATGATAAATTTTATGGTACAAATTATGATTTAATATGTGAAGGTATTTTTACACCACCAACTAATGTTGATAAATTTGGTATTACATATTCAATATACAGTATTATTCCTGAAAATATGTCACATGATTTATATATTATAAATAAAATAAAAATATATAAATCATTAAGATTACCACCAATTTTAGAAGAAAATATAAAATCATTTATAGATAAAAATAATTTAAATAATTGTATTGGTGTTCATATAAGATATACCGATAATTTGAAAGATCGATGTAAAATACATAATAATTTTATTACACCATATGATATCTTTATAAATAAAATAAATTCAATTGATCAAAATATGAATTTATTAGTATGTTCTGATAGTAATCTAATTTTAGATAAATTAAGATTAAGAAATAATATTATCTTTGCTGATAAATGTTTTAATAATAACTTTCAGGGATTATATGAAATGTATCTTTTAGCAAATTGTAAATATATTATAGGTTCAAATTCATCAACTTTTTCATATGAATCAGCTTTTATTAATGGTACAAATATTGAATTATATGAAAATAATAATTGGAAAATGTACGAATTAGAAAAATATAGGGATAAATAAAAAATTTACTTATGTTTGCAATAAGCTTCAAATGAATCTTTATTTGGATTATCATTTTTTTCAAATAATTGGATAATTAATTTATTTGTCTTCTCTCTATAGTTGTCGAGAGCTTTATTAACGAATGTATCAATAATATTGGTATCTATTGATTCCTTTTGTTTAATTTGACAAGTTTTAATTTCAACTTGATTTTCAGCTGTTATCTTACCACATTTTGCACGAATTTTTTCATATTCTATTACGATGTTTCGAAATTCTGGCATATTCTTACATACTTTTTGATTTACTAAATTATGTATTACATATAACCAATATGTTAAACCTTCACACGAATCTAAATAATCATCAATCGGAATTGCTTTATAATAATATGAAAATGATGTACAACAATAAGGACAGGGTAAAACAGTTCCTAAACTATCAAAAAATATTTTATATATTACTTTACTTTCAGGTGTTGGTTTATAGTTAAATGTTACTGTATGTAGAAATTTCCAACCATGTGGTCCCCATTCATTAACTTGCATTTTTATTGTAGTTGTAGTTAATATAGTAAATATAAAAAAATTGATTAAATTATATATTGTTATAATTATTAAAAAATAATTATAAACTTCAATGTTCCGACCAGTTCTTCTTTTTAGTTTTTTATCTGCAATTAGTGGTTTAAATGTTTCGAGTTTTACAGTAAAATCTTGCGGTCTACCAACTGATATAGGTTCTTCTCTAGTATTCGATGTTTCTCCAAAGCTTCCCGATACTGACTATATTTTATTTCTAAACGCAGATCTATCAAAAGAAATTATTAGTGGAACATCAAAGTATGATATAACATATAATTTTATTCCATTAAGTCCATCAACAAATGATCTATGTACTGAAATAAGTCATAGTAATATTACATGTCCTCTTCTTGCTGGACATCTAAGTTCTGAAAGTAAAGGAACAATGCCAACAGGATTATCTGGTACATATACAATTAAAAATCAATGGTTTAATTTAGACGGGGCGCGTATTCTATGTATGTTATTTACAATTAAAACATAAACAATATAAACAATATAAACACAATAGACTTCATAATTATGCTTAAAAAATTGATATTTTCATTTATTATTGATATTTATATTAATTTATAATAATATGAATATTAGTTTTAATGTTAATAAAGCTAAAAAGAATGAAGATCCTATTAAGGAGCAAATCAATTTATTTAAACTTAAAGTTGATGAAACTGATAGATATTTAACAAGTTTTAATATTTTTTACGATGATGAAGTTTTCACATGTGTTGTAGAAGATGATGAAATTCAAATATCATTTAAAGATAATAAAATTACTGAAATTGAATGTTATAATCAAGAAACGATAACTAAGGAATTAAGAGAAACAATTGTTAAAGATAAAACTATTTCAGAAAATCTTGAATTAATTAATGGATATTTTTTTAAACTTGATACCAAAAGTGAATTTAGTTATGAAACAGATGATAGTAATGATGAAGAATCCATTATAGAAAAAAGAAAACAATCGACACACTTAACAAATTCATTTGTATCAAGTACATCATCTGCATCCATATCCAATACAATGACAAATGTACAAACTAATACTCGTCGTAGACTAGCGCAAATATTTGAAACTAATTCATGTGCTTCTTCAGACGACGAAGATAAAAAAGTTTCTAATAAGGTACAATTAAACGATAGTTCCGATGATAATTCTTCTTCTGAAGATGATGATTCACCAGGTAGTAGAAATGTTGAACTACCGTCAGTTAAACCTGTAAGATTTGATTTTAATGTTGAAATGAAGTCAGTCATTCCAGATTTATCAGATGATATAATTACAACTGAAAATAACGATACTGATAATTATATACCAGACGATATTAAAAATAATTCAAAGAAAGTTGGTACTAATTCAACTGTTCATCAAATTATAAATGAAATTAATAGTGCAATTAAAAAGACAAAAGATATTATTATTAAACCAATTCAAACTATTTTTGAGATTCTTGTTGAAAATAAATTTCAAGAGAATCTATTTAGTTACATAATTAATATACCAATAAGTTATCCTTTTAAGCCTCCAACAATTTCAATTAAATCTCAATGTAATCAAAGTCTTAGTTATGCTTTAAATAATTGTGAGATTTTAAATGAAACTAAGTGGAATCCGGCTACATCTATTTATGATATTATAAATGGTATATATATGAATCTTTCCAAGTTTGATCTTTCGGATGCACTTGAAAAATCAACAAATATTGACTCTATATTTTATGAACTTAGTATGAAATTTCTAAAAATTACAAATACTGAACCATTAAACACAAAAAATTTCACTTTAAATTTTGACTTTCTAAAACTAAATGATAAGTCAAATTCAAGAGGAATTGGGTATGAAGGCCCAGTATGGGATCACGGAGCTTATCTAAGAGATCAAGAACTAAAGATCATTAGTATTACAAAATTGATGCAACAAATTATTCCATTGATAAATTCAAATTCTGAATATATTAAAGATACATGTATAATTCCATATATTAGTCAGTATATTTATGATGTTTCTCCACTTGAAGTTGAAAAGAGAAAGGATTATTATACTACATTATTTGAATTATTCAATCACATCTATAAGTTAAATGTGTATAATGATAACTTTAGATTAAGTAAAATTTCAGAACAATCTAAAAGTTTAGTAGAATTTCCAGAAATAGTTAAATATATTTCTGATATTCAACTAAATGTAGATAATACGGTAAATAAAGATGGAGAATATATTAATACACTAAAAGAATTTGCGTTTGATATGATTCCAATTCTTGGATCTAAAAGATATAAATTTATTAAAGAAGTAAATGCACTTAGTGGATTTTCTTCTGATTTTGGTAGAAGAGTAGCTATTGAAATGAGAAACTTAAAATTAAATCTTACAAAAGATGTATCTATTACATCTTCAGTCTTTTTTAGACAAGATGAAAGTAATATGGCAGTAATGAAATTCATAATTATTCCTCATCCAGATACTCCATATGCATACGGTTGTTTTGAATTTGATATGTATCTACCTGCAAATTATCCAAATAGTCCCCCACATGTAGAAATTATTACAACAGGAGGTGGTAAATTTAGATTTAATCCAAATTTGTATGATAATGGTAAAGTATGTCTATCACTACTTGGTACTTGGTCTGGTAAGGGAGGTGAATCTTGGTCTACAGAATCAAATATTTATCAAGTACTAATTGCAATTCAATCAGTAATCTTTTGTGAAGAACCATATTTCAACGAACCTGGGTGGGAAAAAGATAGAAATACTGACAAAGGACGTATTGCAAATAATAATTATACTGAACCTATTAGAATGCAAACATTAAAACTTGGAATGGTTGATCAACTAAGAAATCCTCCTTTTGGATTTGAAGATGTTGTAAGAAATCATTTTAAATTACAAAAAGATAATATCTACAAGAAGTTAGATGCATGGTGTGAAATTTCAACTAATAAAGGCTTATTTATGACTTATTATAATGAACTTAAAACGCTTGTTTCTAAACTAGAAGTAGTTTAAAGAAATTCAAGGAAGTTCAAGATTAATAACAAGATTCAAAATATTATTTAATTTATATAATTTTAATTTTTCAAATAATTCATTATATTCTAACTTATTCTTTTGAATAGTTGTTTTATTTTCAAAAACTCGTTCCCTTCTTAGAGTTTTTGCATATAAAATATTTTTTAATATTAATATTAAGTTTTGTTTAAAATAATTAACATGAAATAGTGTATTAAATATTTTATTATTAAAAATTTTAAGTTTATCACTTGAATTCTCATCAAAATTAATTAACTCAGATAATCGTATTATTTTACCATTCCTAAAAAAGTAATTTATATTAAATTTATCAATCATTTCCTTATCAACAAATTTTACAATATTTCTTTTATCTAAGTATACTAGATGAACCATTTCATTTATATATGAATATTCCTTAATAGTACTTATCATACGTTTATATAAATATTTTAAATATACAACATCATACATTGTATAATTTATTAGTTCATCAGTTAATGTATCTATATTTATATCAAGTTCATATAATTTACCCATTTTATGTTCATTTAGATCAAGTATATGACGTTGATCTTTATTAATTATATCATATTTCTCATATAGATAATATATATTACATAAACTATTCTCAATGTTATTATATAATTTATTTTGAGAATTATGATATTCACATAAAAATCGTGTATCTACAAAACTTTCCATAAATTTTATAATTTGTTTTTCATTAGATTCAAAAAATTCATAAAAAAAATATGGAATATCTAGACTATCAGCTCCATGAAATATCTTTGATATTTTTAAATTACATAATATTTGATCTTTTAATATATTAATTGTCTTATTTGGTAAAATCTTAGGATCTATAATAAAAATATTTCCTTCATTCTCTTCTTCAAAATTTATTTGAATTAATGCTACTTGTTTTGCAGATTTTTGTTCATTTATTATTTTTTTAGGATTAAATTCACAATCAATGCATATATATAATTTTTTAATTATATCTTCGGTTTTCTTATTATATGATATCATAAAATTTTCAAAAAAATCTGGATATGTATTTAATGAATTTGAATCTATTAAATAAACCTTATATTCTTTATTTATTTTTATACTAAACATATCTTGTTTTATAATTCGAATAGGTTCCATAAAATTAATAATATATTAATTTTATTAAATCTCATAAATCATTCAAATCATTTTAAATTTTAAACAATTTTTAATTGTTCTACATATTCTTTTATAAATGAATATGATGATATACCGATATGGGAAAACATTGATCTATAAATAAATGCAATTAAGTCAAACCTACCAATACATGCATCGTATAAAGCAAATGCAAATTGTATAAATGTAAATCTTGCAATAGAATCTCTATAACGTATCATTTCTATCTCATTATCTTTTATCCTTTGATAATTATAATATATAATATAAATATATATGACTAGAATTAATAAGAATTTTGACATATAATATATAAATATATTATTTATATAAGTTATTTATTATTTATATAAATTAATTATAATTCTATAATTTAAACTGCTAAAGGACCACTTTGTATGAAGTAAAATTTAAGAATATTAAATATCAAAAATGCCATATTTCTACAAGATCCTGATACTGCAATATTCCAGAAATCAATAGTTCCAGAAGTTAAATAACTTGATACTGCACCTCCAATATCAAGACCAACAAACATTAAAACAGTTTGTATCCAATTATTAAATATTTCATCATATATATTATTTTTCTTAAGATCTCCCTTAGATTTAGCACCCATTGTAAATTTAAATGTAAGTGCTAATGTTACAACTATACCAAATAGTGCTAATACAACTAATCCAAATGGTGTTCTTTGTACTAAGGTTGAACTAGAACGAAATACAAAATAAGTAGGATCATACCATGGTAATGAAACAATTTGCTTTGGAAATGACATAATTTATAATATATATATATAAAATACATAATATAAAATTAAACATAAAATTAAATATATAAAATAAATGTTCCGATTAACGAACATATAATTAAATCATTATCTAAATTATTATATGTTTTTAATTCTAATTTACTTAACTCTTTGATTATTCTTTTATTGATATCTTTATTTTCAATTAAACTATTAATTATATAATTGATTACATCTGTCAGATTGTACTCTTTTAAATCTATAATATGTTTAATTTGATTGTATTTTTTAATGAAATCATTTGATGATTTTAATTCTTTTATAATTTTCTTAATATCAATTTCATCAATCATATTAAATAATAATGAAATATCATTATTTTTTGAGATTTTAGCAAATGTAGTTAAACATTGTAACATATTTATACTTTTACGAAGATCACCATTTGATTTAACAACAATCCTATCAATAATTGCATCATCTAAATCTACATTTTCTTTGTCCAAAATATCATATAATTTATCTAATATATAATCAGTATTTAATGGTTCAAATCTAAATGCTAAACATCTACTTCTTAATGCTGGCGTAATCTTAGTTATATAATTACATATTAAACAAAATCTAGTATTCTCTGTATAGTTCTCAATTATACGTCTTAATGCAAATTGACCGTCTAATGTCATAGAATCTACTTCATCTAAAATTACCATCTTATACATATTCTTTTTACTAAACATTTTATATAGATTATTATTTGTTGAACAAAATTCTTTTATTTGTTCTCTAACTACATTAATACCACGATCATCGCTGCCATTTAATTCTAATATCATATGTTTATAATATTTACCATATATTTTTTTAGCAAATGCTAAAACAGTTGAAGTCTTACCAGTTCCTGATGATCCAAATAATATTAAATGTGGTAATGAATTCTTTTCAACCATATTATTTAAAATAGATATAACTTGTGTATTACCAACAATTTCTTCAACTTTATGAGGTCGATATTTTTCAATCCACGGAATATTATTGATAGATTCATCTACTTTTATTATTGAAGTATTTTGTTGGAATGATTTATCCATAATATTATAATCTTAATATTTGTTTAAGTTATTAAATATTCAAATTTTTTGTAATGTAATATATATATATGAAACTAGTTTCAGTTATATTGTGTAATTTTGGACATTTTAATTTACATCCAGAACTTTTATCACAATTACAGATTCCTATAAATAGTCCAATATTAAGAATTAATGAATATCTAGTGAATTTATATAATTTATATGGTAATAAAATTGCTCAAAATTGTACAATTCGTATTGAAAAAATACCAGATGAAATTCTAAATACAAAAAAAGTAACTATTACAAAGGATTATTTAGGTAAAGAAACATTAGATATATATGAATTTAATGGTGATGTAGTTATGAAATATTGGTGATTTAATTATATATTGTATAATTAAATTATATATAATTAGATTATATTAATTGTATTTTATAGTTACTAAAATTAATTATATCTTTATTACACCATGTATTAAAAAATTGATATTTCTATTTATTATTATAAAGAAATACTTATATAAATCAGTAATGAGCTTTGTTACAAAGAAAGATGCTATAAATCATTATGATAGATTGTCTAAAGGAAAAAATACTGAATTGTATTTATTCCAAGAAGATATTAATAACAAAGCAAAAAAACAATTCTTAGTTAAGACTACTAAGGATATATACGATAAAACTACAATTGATAATAAAAATAATCACTATTATGAATTTTGGCAAAAGAATACTCCGATTAAATTTGCACTCGACTTAGATATATTAAAACAAGATCCAGTATTAGGTCCAATTACTTATGAACAAAGTCAAGACGTTTTAAAAAAGAATATTCAAGATGTATTATATTATGCAGAACAATACTATGATCATGTATATAATGTAGACGATATTATGGTTCTAGAAACATTACCTCAAGAATTAAGTGAAAAGAAATATTCTTATCATGTTATATTTGATAGTTTGATGTTTGCAAACCATTTAGTATGTAAAGATTTTTTTAAACGTATGAAGAAAGAGACTGAATTATTTGGATGTGATGAAAGTATCTATAATCTTGGTTGTTTACGAATTATGGGATCAACTAAAAAAGGAGAAGAAAGAATTCTAGAACCTGTGCAATATCGTATTAATAAAAAATTAACTAAAATTGGTACAGATCTAAACTTTTTTAGATCTACACTTATAACTTATACCGAAAATATAAATGGTGATAATTTTATTGATGAATCTTTTATTGAAAATACTTATGAAGAGTTAATTGATGAAAAAGATATTGGAGACAAAGATAAAGATTGTACAATAGACAATATTGATATCGAAAAAATCTTAAATGAACTACCATCAGAAGTATGTGATAATTATAATACATGGTTAAGAATAGGTATGATTTTATATAATACAAGTAAAAAAGCAAATACTAAATTAGATCTTTTTGAAATGTATAATAAATGGAGTTCTAAGTCTAAAAAATATAAGGGTACTGAAGATGTAAAAAAATATTGGAAACAATTAGCAAATCAAAAAGCAAATTCTAAACTAGGGATTGGTAGTTTAATATATGAAGCTAAAAAACAAGGTATTCAAGGCTATTTAAAAAACGGTAAAAAATCAAATGATGTAATAGTAAACGAATATCCTAAAAAAGTAATTCAATTAACTCCAAAACCAAATACTACTTTTTTAAACCAAAGATATCTTACACCTGAGTTATTTACAAAGCATTTTGGAGCAAGACTATTAGCAGTTCAAAGTGAAAAAGGTACAGGTAAAACATCTAATTTAATCGAAGCCTATTTTAAAAATGGTTTGATTACAGATGATATGAATATTCTATTAATTTCAAGTCGTCGTACATTTGGTGCGAAACTATTAGGAGATCTAAACAAGTATGGATTTAAGTTATATTCTGATTTTGAAGAACAATATATTAGTCACAATAGAATTATATGTCAATTAGATTCACTCATGAGATTAGATCGTAGTAAGTATCATGTAATTATTGTTGATGAATGTGAATCTGTTGCAAGATATATGACGTCACAACATTTTACAAAAAACCATAAAGCAACAATGATTATTAACATGTATGAATCATATTTAAACTCTGCAGATAATGTATATATTTTAGATGCAGATTTAAGTGATAGATGTGTTAATTATTATCAAAAGATTATGAATATGACTGATGATGAAGTGTCTCTTATTGTAAATGACTATCAATTATATACAGATTACAAAGTAAATTATATGAGATTTAATGATTGGATTAATCAAGTAATGATGGATATTGAAAAAAATAAGAAATTAGTTGTTGCTATGGCATCAAATGCTAAAGGAAAAGATTTAAGAGATATTATTGTAGAAAGATTTCCAAACAAAAGAGTTCTATTCTTAAACAGAGATGTAGATGATAAAGAAAAAATCGCAATTGTAAGTAATGTTGATGAACAATGGTCAAGATATGATATTGTTATCTATACACCATCAGTATGTATGGGTGTATCATATGATAAAATTAATCATTTTGATGCAATTTATGCATATGGATGTGAAGGATCATTAGGATCTCAAGAATTTTGTCAAATGATTCATAGAGTACGTCATCCAAAGACAAAAATTATTTACTTAACGTTTGATCGTTATGAAGAATATACTGCAGAAGATCAAATATCATATGAACAAACAGAAGAATTAATTTGCAA
>Ga0114978_10000638_pt1 | contig 29950 bp, 31 predicted proteins | sample S_140212_EF_Meta_FD_87027 | JGI IMG/M metagenome (GOLD analysis project Ga0114978, IMG submission 87027) | Freshwater microbial communities from Lake Simoncouche, Canada to study carbon cycling - S_140212_EF_MetaG | ecosystem: Environmental > Aquatic > Freshwater > Lake | place: Lake...
CAGCCCCCCCCTGGAGATTAAAGGGGTTCCCCGCGCAGCAACCGGGGCAGGTCCCCCGTCGCGCCGCCGGCGTCCTGCATGAAGAACCGACGCGCCGGACCGATGCGGTTGACCACGGCCATGGCGGCACCCCGCGCCAGCCGCAGAATGGGGTCGTCGTTGGCAAACAAGCGCGTAAAGAGGTCGGTCGCCGCCGCCAAGGCCACGGTGTCGAAACGGCGCCAGCGGGCATAACGCTCCAGCACGGCCAAGTTTCCAATATCTTCGCCCTGACGCGACGCCTCGACAAGCACCTGCGCCAGGGCCGCCGCGCCCTTAAGGCCGAGATTTAGACCCTGGCCGGCGATGGGGTGAATACCATGGGCCGCATCGCCCAGCAGGGCTGTACGTGGCGCCGTCATGCGCTCGGCCAGACTGAGCGACAGCGGATAGGTAAAGCTTGGCCCGATCCGCTCGACCCGGCCCAGGAACTCGCCGAACCGGCGGGCCAGATGGGCATGGAACATGGCGTCGCTGGCCGCCTCAAGCGCCGCCGCATTCGCTGTCGTCTCGGTCCAGACCAGGCTGGCGCGGTTTTCTGTCAGCGGCAGGACGGCGAACGGGCCACTGGGCAGGAAATATTCGTAGGCGACGCCATAGTGCGGGTGTTCCAGCTGCACCGTCGCCACCACGCCTGACTGCTTATAGGGCCAGGCCACCTCGCCGATGCCGGCAGCTTTGCGCACAACAGACCCGCGGCCCTCAGCACCGATCAGGAGCGGCGCGGTCAGAATACGGCCGTCCTCCAGGGTCACCGAGGCAGCGGCACCTTCGAACACCACCGAGGCGACCTTGGCCGGTGCCAGCACGGGAATGCGCGCCTTGATCGCCGCCCCGGCCAGGGCGGCGCGGGAATGGCGATTTTCAATCAAGTAACCCAGCGGCTCGCCGCCGGAGGTTTCGCCGATCTCGGCGGCCTCGAAGCGAAGAAAGGCACCCACGCGGGCTCGTGCCGACGCTCCGGGTGCCGTGGCATCTGTCACCAGGATTTGCTCAATGCGCTGGGCATTGGGCTCCAGGGCCTCGCTCACACCCAGAACCCGCCACTGGCGGAAGGATGAGTAGGCGATCGCCGAACTGCGTCCGTCAAATGTGGGCTGGACCTGATCGTTAAACGGCAGCGGATCGATCAGCACAGGTCGCAAGCCGCCGTGCGCCAGGGCCAGGGCCAGGGTGGCACCGGCCATGCCCGCCCCGGCGATGATGACGTCGATATGAGCGGGAACTTCGGGCGCGGCCATGGCGGCGATATGGCCCCCAGGACGGTGTTCTGTCCACCGCAACGCAAGCCTTCGCGCCCGCCATCGTAAACGCCTCTTAACTATTCTCCGGCTAGGGTGAAGAGCTAGGCTTTAAACTTTGGGCTTTTAGAACCTGATGGCGCGCGCGGCGAGGCGGACAACGACGGAACTGCTTTGGGATGCGGCGCGGGTCAGCTGGGCCCTGCCCGGCGCGGCGCGGTTCCGGGGCGGCATCCTGACGGCCGCCGGCATGTTTCTGATGCTGATCATCGCCACCTACAATGCCGCAGACCCGAGCTGGAATGCGGCGGCGGCCGTGCCGGTACAAAACGCCCTCGGTGAACCTGGCGCGATAATCGGTGATGCTGTGATGCAGTCCCTGGGTCTGGGGGCCTGGGCGGGCGCCCTGTTGATGGCAGCTTTCGGCCTGACACGCGTCGCGCAGCGCGATCCTAACGCCGCTCGCAAAGATACCCGCCGCCGAGCCCTGGCCGCCGTTTTTGGTCTGTTCGCCCTGACCGCCTTGTTCGCCGCGCCACGTCCGCCGGTGACCTGGCCTCTGGCCAGTGGCCTGGGCGGATTCTGGGGTGATGCCATCCTGCGGATGGGTGCCGCCGTTCTGACCTTTGCGCACCTACCCGGAGCGCGCCTGATCGCCGCAGCGGTCTATGGCATATTGGCGTTCGTAGCGCTGTCCTACGGGCTCGGCCTTAGTCGTATCGACGCTTCGGCCTCGACCGACTGGATCAGAGGCGTGCTGCGACTGGCACCGGGACCCGCGCCTATCGCCAAGACCAAGAGGAATCGTGCCGCCAGTCGCGACATGGCCGACATCCCGCTGGACGCTCCCGCACCGGTGCCCGCTTCCGCCGCCCCCGTTCAGGTGCGCCGGCCCAAGAACTCGAAAAGTTCCGAGCGCGAGCGGCGCGAGCAGCAGAAGTCGTTCGATTTCGTCAATCCTAACGGCTTCGCCATGCCGGAGTTGTCGATGCTGGCCAAGCCTAAGCCCCGCGCTTCGTCGGTCGATGAAGGAGCCCTGCGCCAGAACGCCCAATTGCTAGAGGGCGTACTGGCAGAATACGGCGTGCGCGGAAGCATCGACCAGATCCGGCCCGGCCCTGTCGTTACCCTCTACGAATTGGTGCCCGTTGCCGGCGTAAAGCACGCGCGTGTTGTGGCGCTTAGTGACGACATCGCCCGGTCGATGGGCGTGGCCGCATGCCGCATCGCTGTGGTGTCGGGCCGCAACGCCATCGGCATTGAACTGCCCAATGCCCGGCGCGAAACAGTCTATCTACGCGACCTGTTGTCTTCGCCCGACTATGAGCGATCACAAGGCGTGCCGATGGCGCTGGGCGAAACCATTGGTGGCGAGCCCTATATCGCCGACCTGTCGAAAATGCCCCACCTGCTGATCGCCGGCACGACCGGCTCGGGCAAGTCGGTGGGGGTCAATGCGATGATCCTGTCGATTCTCTACCGGCTAAGCCCGGAAGAGTGCCGATTCATCATGATCGACCCGAAGATGCTAGAACTCAGCGTCTACGACGGCATTCCGCACCTGCTTGCCCCGGTGGTTACAGATCCGAAGAAGGCCATCGTGGCCCTGAAATGGACAGTGCGGGAAATGGAAGACCGCTACCGCAAGATGTCGAAGATCGGCGTGCGCAATGTCGCCGGCTATAATGACCGCGCGCGCGAGGCCGAGGCCAAGGGTGAGCACTTTGAACGCACCGTGCAGACCGGCTTTGATGGCGCCGGCCGCGCCGTCTACGAGAGCGAGAAAATACGCCCCGATCCCATGCCCTACCTGGTGGTGGTGATCGACGAAGTGGCAGACCTGATGATGGTGGCCGGCAAGGATATCGAGGGCGCGGTGCAGCGGCTGGCCCAGATGGCCCGAGCCGCCGGCATCCACCTGATCATGGCCACACAGCGCCCGTCGGTTGATGTGATCACCGGCACGATCAAGGCCAATTTCCCGACCCGGATCAGCTTCCAGGTTACCAGCAAGATCGACGCCCGCACCATTCTCGGCGAACAAGGTGCCGAGCAGCTGCTGGGCCAGGGCGACATGCTCTACATGGCCGGTGGCGGGCGGGTAACGCGCCTGCACGGTCCGTTTGTGTCCGACGGCGAGGTCGAGGCCGTGGCTGGGTTCCTGCGCGCCCAGGGCCAGCCGCAATACCTGGAAGCCGTCACCGCCACCGAGGACGAGGACGGTTTCGAGGGCGAAGGCGGCGGATCTGGCGGCGATGGCGAGGGTGACCTCTACGATCAGGCGGTGGCCGTGGTGACGCGGGATCGCAAGGCCAGCACCTCCTACATCCAGCGCCGGCTGCAGATCGGCTACAACCGCGCCGCCTCGCTGATGGAGCGAATGGAACAGCAGGGCGTTGTCGGGGCGGCGAATCATGCCGGGAAGCGCGAAATTTTGGCTGGACCTCCACCCCCACCTTAGCGCTGGGCCTTTTCGTTTCGTGTTTACGAAATGGGTGGAATCGGTCGGTTTTCAGATCAACCTATGCCGATTGGCTAAACCAGCGGTGGCTTGAGGACGCCGCCTTCGCGATCTAGGACTGCTGATGATGAAATATGCACTCCTCCTGCTCGCCCTAGCTCTAGTGCCGTTTGCCGCCACAGCGCAGACGCCGCAAGCCCCTGCGCCTGCCATTGCGGCCGGCAAGCCTGCGTCGACGCCGCTGAGCCCCGACGACCAGGCCGTCGTCGACCGGGCGGTAGCCTATCTGGAGGGGCTGAGCGCCGCCACCGGTCGGTTCGCGCAGACCGATGCGCGCGGCACGGTGACAGAGGGGACCATCAGCCTACAGCGCCCTGGAAAGGCCCGCTTCGAATATGACCCGCCTTCAGGCCTCCTCGTCGTGGCTGACGGAAGCCTGGTATCGGTACTCGACCGGCGGCTGAAGACGTTCGATTCCACGCCAGAGGGCGCGACGCCGCTGGGCCTTTTCCTGGCTGGCCGCATCAAGCTGAACGGCGGGGTGAAAGTCACCCGCGTCACCCAGCGCGCAGACGGATTTTCGCTGACCGCCGAAGACCCGCGCAAACTGACCCGCGGCTCGATAACCTTGGATTTCACCGACAGCCCCCTGACCCTCGCGGGCTGGACCCTGGTCGATCCGCGCGGCGGCATGACCCGCGTGCGGCTGACAGATTTCAAGCTTTCATCTCGTCTAGACTCATCCCTGTTCGTTCTGCGAAACCCGCGGCCCGCAATTCACACCCGCTAGGCCAACAGAATAGATGTTACTTTTTTGTCACGCACAAGCCCGATGACGATTTTGGTTGACTTTTACGCTTGCTTGTGGCCCTGTACGCACACATTGGATGCGCAGGTCTCGCGCCGCCAAGCTCCGTTCGGGCAAGTCCCCCTCTCGACGCGGAATAACGAAAACCTTAACGCCCGGGTCCGATCTCCGACCGGGCGTTTTTTCGTCCGCTGCTCCAACAGAATTCAAGGAAACACCATGCGCCTTCGGGTTGCCACCTGGAACGTGAACTCGGTGCGTCTGCGGGTCGAACAGGCCGGGCGGCTGATGGACGAGCACGGGATCGACCTCCTGTGCATGCAGGAAATCAAGTGCCAAGAGCACGAGTTTCCGCGCGACGAATTCGCCGCTATCGGCCTGCCGCATTTAAAGATCGCCGGCCAGAAGGGCTGGCATGGCGTGGCCATTGCCTCGCGCCTGCCGCTCGATCCGGTGGCGCCCCTGGATGTCTGTCGCGAGGGCCATGCCCGCTGTGTGCAGGCGTCCGTCGCCGGGGTTGAAATCCAGAACTTCTACATTCCAGCCGGCGGCGACGTGGCCGACCGTGCGTTGAACAAGAAATTTGATCACAAGCTGGACTTCTACGAGACGCTTACCGCCGAGATGGCGAGGCGCGATCCGAAAAAACCCCTGATCGTCACCGGCGACCTCAATGTGGCCCCCGGCGAGTTTGATGTCTGGAACCACCGCCACATGAGTAAGATCGTCAGCCATACGCCGGTGGAGATCGAGGCCTTCGCGGCGCTGATGGGATCGATGGGCTTTAGCAACCTGCTGCGTGAAGCCACACCCGAACCGGAGAAGCTCGCCAGCTGGTGGAGCTACCGCGCCGCTGACTTCCGCCAAAGCAATCGCGGGCTGCTGCTCGACCACATCCTGATCAGCCCGGGTCTGAAAGACGCCGCCTTTGCCGGCGGTAAGCCGCGGGCTCGGGTGCTGGACCATGTCCGGGCGTGGGAACGGCCCAGCGACCACGCGCCGGTGATCGCAGATTTCGCGGTCTAGGTGCTAGGGCTCTAGCCGGTACCCACCCGGTTCGGTGATCAAAAGCTTGGCGTGCGCCGGGTCAGGCTCGATTTTCTGGCGCAAGCGATAGACGTGGGTCTCTAGGGTGTGGCTCGTGACCCCAGGATTGTATCCCCACACCTCGGCCAATAATTCCTCACGCGTCACCGGCCTTTCGCCAGCGCGGTAGAGATGTTTCAGGATCGAAGTTTCCTTCTCGGTCAAGCGAACCTTGCCGCCCCTGTCGTCGAGCAGCTGTTTGGCGCTGGGTCGGAAAATATAGGGGCCAATGCGGAAAAGGGCATCTTCGCTGGCCTCGTGACTGCGCAGTTGGGCCCGGATTCGGGCCAGGAGCACGCCGAAACGGAACGGCTTGGTTACATAGTCGTTGGCACCGGCATCCAAGCCCAGGATGGCATCCGAATCACTTGCCGCAGCGGTCAGCATGATGATCGGCTGGGCGGCACCGCCCTTGCGCATCAAGCGGCAGGCTTCGCGACCATCCATGTCGGGCAGGTCGACATCGAGCAAAATGAGGTCAGGGCGCAGCTCTCGCGCCGCCTTGACGCCTTCTGCCGCGGTTCCGGCCTCCTTGGCATCGAACTCTTCGTGCAACTGCAGCTGCTCCGCGAGGGCGCTGCGGAGGTCGGCGTCGTCGTCGATGATCAAGAGAGTCTTGCGCTGGGCCATGGCGTGAGCATGCCCTAAAGTGGGGGTGAGGGCCAAGCGGGGGAGACAAATGATCTTTGAGGCGCGCCTCGATGGCCGGTTCCTGATCGGATCGCGCGCGGTACGTTGCGCCTTTGGGCGAAGTGGAGCCCTGCTGGCCGCCGATAAGCGCGAGGGCGATGGGGCAACGCCGCTGGGGACCTGGCCCATCCGACGCCTGCTTTATCGGCCCGATCGGGGCTTGCCGCACACCGCCCTGGAAACCGCACCGATCCAGCCCGACGATGGCTGGTGCGACGACCCGAGCGATGCCGCCTATAATCGTCCTGTGAGGCTGCCCTACCTTGCCAGCGCAGAGGCCATGTGGCGCGACGACCATCTGTACGACCTGGTGCTCGTCCTCGGACACAACGACGACCCGCCCGTGGCACCGATGGGCTCGGCCATCTTCCTGCACCTCGCGAAACCGGACTATGCACCGACAGAGGGCTGCGTTGCGCTGGCGCGTGCCGATATGGAGCAGCTACTCGCTGAGGTCCGTCCGGGCGATCAGATTCGGATCGGGGCGGCTCCCGAACAGGGCTGAGCCAACGCGCACACTGGTTGCACCGCAGCTCACAGCATCCTCAAAGTCGGCACTCATGCCCATCGACAGCTTGTCGATACCGTTGGCGGCGGCGATTTCAGCCAGCAGCATAAAATGCGGCCGAGGCGGTTCGTCAGCAGGCGGGATGGCCATCAGGCCCTCGATCTCCAACCCCAGACCTCGGCAAATCCTGAGCAGGCCGTCGGCATCCTTGGGCAGAATTCCGGCCTTCTGCGGCTCAGACCCGGTATTGACCTGGACATAGAGGCGCGGCGTGAAGCACCCGCGCGAGGATTCTTCTGCGATGGTGGTGGCTAGTTTTTCGCGGTCGACCGTCTCAATGACGCCGAAAAGGCCCAAGGCGACCTTGACTTTATTGGTCTGCAGCGGGCCGATCAGGCGCAGTTCGAGGTCGGGGTGGCGGAACCGTTCAATGGCCCAGCGCTCCTGCGCTTCCTGCACGCGGTTTTCGCCAAACACCGCTTGGCCCTCTTGCAAAACCGGCTCTATCGCCCACCAAGCCTGTTGCTTGCTGACGGCGACCAGGGTCACATCGGCGGGGTCACGCCCCGCCGCCAGGGCGGCCCGTTCGATGCGGGTCAAAATAGCGGCGCGGACGCTCATGGACGGGTGATGCTCTTGAACCAAGTGGAAGCGCTGCGGCGTGCGTCGCACAGGCTAAGGCCTTGCACGGCCGGCGCAAAGAGGCTGCCCCGTCTATTGGCCTTCACCGACCCAGAACGGAGTGGGGATGTGCTTCGACTGGCAGCGGGCTTACCGCGCGGATCAGCCCTGGTTTTCCGGACGTTCGGGGCGGAGGGCGCGCTTAATGTGGCGCAGGCCCTGCGGCGCCTAACCTGGCGGCGCGGCGTGCTACTGCTGATCGGTGCCGATGTCAGATTAGCGCGCGCCGTGAAGGCGGACGGGGTGCACCTTCCGGAGCGATTTGTGGGGCGACTGCCTGACCTGTCCGGTCGGGGCCTGTTGCTAACCGCGGCGGCGCACTCGCCTGCGGCCGCGCGGCGAGCTCTGGCCTTAGGGGCGGACGCGGTGGTGGTATCCGCCGTCATGCCCAGCCAGAGCCCGTCGGCGGGGGGGGCAATAGGATTGCTGCCGCTGGCGCTATTGGCGCGAAGCCTGGCCGGACCGGTCTACGCGCTAGGCGGAATTAGCGCATCGAATGCGCGCAGGGTCGCGGCGACCGGGGTCGCGGGCCTGGCGGCCGTCGGAGCTTTCGTCCGACCCTAAGATCTAGAACTTGAAGGCGGTCTCGAGGCGCACGCGGGGCGTGGCTTCCGGGGGCTGGGCCTTGCTGATCAGGGCTTTGGGATCAGGCTGGCTCAGGCTGACCGCGCCGCCGAGGCGCAGGGCGGGGGTGAGCTTGAAAAAGGCGCCGGCGCGGACGTCTTCAAGCTGAATCTCGCGATCGACCGGCTGGTCGAAATCAAACTTCAGGCCCCAGCGGCCCTTTGTTGCGTCGAACTCCAGGGTCTTCTTCGAAGAGGTCCCGTGCTGGAACGCCTGGGTGTTGAAGTCACCACGGACGCTGAAGCCATCGGTGGCCTTGGCGCCCAAATGAACCGGCTCAGAACGCGCGGCGAAACCCGATCCCAAAAGGATCAGAGCACTTGCCGCCAGCATGGACTTGGCCGTCCGGGTCACCCCTGTCTCCGATAAAGCGTCTCGCGGGCACAGAAGCCCTCTGAAAATCGAGATCAGATAAACGGCGCCGTTACGCAAAGGTCAACAACAGCATGGTCTTTTCGCGCCGGGGGGCCTGGGTTCGAGCCTCGCCTGTGGCGGCAAAGCCACGAAGTCTGCCCCCTTTTGTGCCACCTCCGTACAGGTCTTACAGCGGCGGAAGGCGTTCGCCGTAAGGCTGCCATGAGCCCGGGCCCGGGTGAGCGGGTAAAAAAGCGCCTTGGATGCGGACCGGGGCCTGATATAGACCCTTCGGCGCGGGCGAAACCTGAGCAGTGGAGCAAAGAATGGCGTTCGAGCGTAGGCGAGCAGTGCGGATATTGCGGATCGCCGCCATGGGCTTGGCCCTGGCGAGTGTTACAGCGTGCGCCAGCACCCGCAACCGCCTATTCGGCGGCGGCAAGAACACGGTTGCCGCGACGGAAGCGCCCGCCGGTGCGATCGGCGTGAACGGCTATCTCTGGCGCGCCACCCTAGACACCCTGGCCTTCATGCCCCTGGCGTCAGCCGATCCCTACGGCGGCGTTATCATCACCGACTGGTACGCCAACCCGCAGCTGCCAAACGAGCGGTTCAAGGCCACGGCCTATATCCTCGACTCTCGCCTGCGGGCCGACGGCCTCAATGTCGCGGTCAACAAGCAGGTCAAGGACACAGCTGGCAGCTGGGTCGACGCCCTGCTGGCCGACCAGACCGAGACCGACATTGAAAATGCCATCCTGACGCGCGCGCGCCAGCTGCGCCTTTCCAACATCGGGAACTAGCCCGCAACCACCATGGCGGCCTATGTTCCCAGCCAAGTCGAGCCCCGGTGGCGCGCCGCCTGGGAGCGGGCGGAATCATTCCGCACGTCGGCGGACTTTGCCTCGGACCCACGTCCAAAATACTATGTCCTGGAAATGTTCCCCTATCCGTCAGGGCGCATCCACATGGGCCATGTGCGCAACTATGCGATGGGCGATGTGGTGGCCCGGTTCAAACGAGCACGCGGCTTTTCCGTGCTGCACCCCATGGGCTGGGACGCGTTCGGCATGCCGGCCGAGAACGCCGCTATGGAACACGGCGTCCATCCCAAAAGTTGGACCTACGACAATATCGCCGCCATGCGGGCCGAACTCAAGGCCTTGGGCCTGTCTATCGACTGGTCCCGCGAATTCGCTACCTGCGACGTGGCTTATTACAGCAAGCAACAGGCCTGGTTCCTGAAGCTGCTAGAGCGCGGCCTGGTCTATCGCCGCGAGGCGAGCGTGAACTGGGACCCGGTCGACATGACTGTCCTGGCCAATGAACAGGTCATAGACGGCCGCGGCTGGCGCTCTGGCGCTGTGGTCGAGAAGAAGAAGCTGACGCAGTGGTTTCTTCGCATCACCTCTTATGCCGACGCCCTGATCGAGGGGCTGGGAACTCTGGGCCGCTGGCCGGACAAGGTGCGGCTCATGCAGGAAAACTGGATTGGCCGCTCCAGGGGCCTACAGATGACCTTCGCCTTCGTGGGCACGGCCCCTGTGGGGTTCGAAGCCGGCGTCGAGGTCTATACGACTCGGCCCGATACCCTGTTCGGCGCTTCGTTCCTGGCGATTGCCGCCGATCATCCCTTCGCCGAATCGCTGGCGAGCGATCCGAAGGTCGCGGCCTTCCTGGCGAAATGCAAAAGGGGCGGCTCTACCGCTGCGGATATCGAGACCGGCGAGAAGCTGGGGCTAGATACCGGCCTGGCCGTAGCCCATCCGTTCAAATCAGGCGCGACCCTGCCCATTTGGATCGCCAATTTCGTGCTCATGGACTACGGTACCGGGGCCATTTTCGGCTGCCCGGCCCACGACCAGCGCGACCTGGATTTTGCCCGAAAATATGCCCTTCCGGTCACGCCTGTAGTGCTGCCGCCCGGCGCGGACCCAGCCGATTTCAGCGTCGGCAAAGAGGCCTATACCGGACCCGGTACGATCTATAACTCTGATTTCCTTGATGGTTTGGCCACAGAAGCGGCAAAGGCCGAGGCTATCTCCCGCATTGAAACCATGGGCAAGGGCTTGGGTGCCACAGTCTATCGGCTGCGCGACTGGGGCGTAAGCCGCCAGCGCTACTGGGGCTGTCCGATCCCGGTGATCCATTGCGCCGCTTGTGGCCCTGTGCCGGTACCGAGAGATCAGCTGCCGGTGGTGCTACCCGACGATGTGACCTTCGACCGCCCAGGCAATCCGCTGCTGCGCCACACGACCTGGCGGCACGTCTCCTGCCCGTCGTGCGGCGGCAATGCCGAGCGCGAAACCGACACGCTGGACACCTTCGTCGACAGTAGCTGGTACTTCGCTCGCTTCACCAATCCAGGCGCGGACGCCGCCATCGACAAGGCCGCCGCCGATCACTGGCTGCCCATCGATCAATATATTGGCGGGGTCGAACATGCGGTGCTGCACCTGCTGTACGCCCGCTTTATCGCCCGCGCCCTCAAGGACGAGGGCGTGTTGTCGGTGGAGGAGCCGTTTGCGGGCCTGTTCACCCAGGGCATGGTGACCCACGAGACTTATAAAACTGCCGCTGGCGACTGGGTTCAGCCCGATCAGGTTACCCTAGTGAGCGACAGCGGGGTGCGCCGCGCGGTCTACACCGACACTGGCGAGGATCTGGTGGTGGGCGACATCGAGAAGATGTCGAAATCGAAGAAAAACGTGATCGCACCGGAGGAGATATTCTCGGCCCATGGCGTCGACGCCGCCCGCCTGTTCGTGATGTCCGACAGCCCGCCCGAGCGGGACGTGCAATGGACCACTGGCGGTATAGAGGGCGCAAGCCGCTTCGTTCAGCGGGTCTGGGCCGAATTCGAGACCCCCTTCACAGCCGGCGGCTCGGACGACGACGCCCTGGCCCTGCGCCGGGCTGTGCACCGGCTGATCGAAGCCGTGACCGACGGTATTGAGGGCTTCCGCTTCAACTCGGCCATCGCCAAGCTCTACGGCTTTCTCAATACTCTGAAGACCAGTAAGGCCGCCGGGGGAGCGCGCGCCGAGTCTCTATCGATCCTGGCGCGATTGATCGCCCCCTTCACACCGCACCTGGCCGAGCAATGCTGGGAAAAGCTAGGCGAAGCCGGCATGATCTGCGACGCGCCCTGGCCAGACGCCGATCCGGCCCTGACTGCACAAGACGAAGTTGTCCTGCCGGTTCAGGTCAACGGCAAGCGGCGCGGCGAAATCCGTGCGCCGGTCGGTGCCGCGCATGCTGATGTCGAAAAAATCGCCCTAGCGGATGCCAACGTTGCGGCGCACCTTGATGGTCTGACCGTTCGCAAGGTGATCGTGGTGCTGGACCGTATCGTCAACATCGTGGCCAACTAGATGAACCGACTGCGCGCGTCGCTGATCGGCCTGATGCTCCTCTCGCTGACGAGCTGCGGGTTCACACCGCTCTATGCCGTACCCGGGGTCGCCTCGGGACTGTCGACCATCGCCATCAGCGCGCCGCAGGGACGATCAGGTTTCCTGCTGCGCCAGTCTTTGGACGACGCCTTCGCCCACGACGCCTCTGCCCCGGCGGCCTATCGCCTGGGCCTGTCCTATAACGAGCAGAAAATCCCGCGCGGCGTGCGGATCGACAACGTCGCCAATCGCTACGAGCTGGTGCTGACCGTCGGGTACACCTTGACCACCACCACCGGAACACCCGGTAAGACCGGAAAGGTGCAGGCCAGCGTAACCTATGATTCCGCCGACCAGCCCTATGCCTCCATCGCCGCCGAGCAAGACGGGCAAGAGCGTGCCGCCGCCAAAGCCGCGCGGCAGATTCAGATCGAACTGGCCGCCTGGATGGCCAGCAATAAGCCCGCCTAAATGATCCTGACGCGCCGCCCGGACATCGAGCGGTTCCTAAAGGGCCCATACAGCAGCGTGCGCGTGGCCCTGATCTACGGCCGCGACACAGGAATGGTGCGCGAACGGGCCGATAGTCTGGCCCGCAAGATCGTGAGGGACCCAGACGACCCGTTCGATGTCTCCGCCCTGACAGGTTCCGACGCCGAAGACGAGGGGGGGCTGGAAAGCGCCCTGACCGCCCAATCCATGACCGGTGGCCGGCGGCTGGTGCGGCTGCGACTATCCAGTGACAAGGCGGGTCCAGACCGCGCGGCCGCGGCGGCCCTGACCGCCCACGCCAACGGTGAGCTTAATCCGCTGGCGTTTTTCCTAATTGAGGCCGGGGCGCTAGGACGCGACAGCCAACTGCGCAAGGCGGCGGAGGCCAAGGGCGTCAATGAGACCTGCGTGGTCATGCCCGCCTATGAAGACGAGCCCGGCGATGTGGCGCGGCTGGTGCGCGAGGGCTTGGCTGCCGACAAGGTGTCGCTGACCAACGATGCCTTGGCCTTGCTGGTTGAGCGCCTGCCGCGCGACCGCGGCGTGGCACGGCAAGAAATAGAGCGCCTGGCGCTATTTCTGGGCCCGGGAAGCGGGACACGGGGTGATATCACCATGCTGGCCGACTTTTTCGGGGTTGAGCCTGAAGCCTCCCTATTCGAAGCCGCCAACGACGCGTTCGGTGGCCGACTTGGCGCGGCTCAGGGCCACCTGCGGCGAGCCCGGGCGGAAGGCGAGGGGGGCCCGGCCACGGTGAGGGCGGCCGGCATGCATCTGACGAAGTTGCGCAAGGCCTTGACCCTGATGGCCAGCGGTACCGAGGCCAGTGCCGCCGCAAAATCGGTTGGGGTGTTCTGGAAGATCGAACGCGAGTTCCTGCGCCAGGCCCGCGCCTGGTCGCTGACTGAACTCGACAAGCTTCAGCCGCAGGTCCTGGCGGCCGACCGCGCCTGTAAAACCGCCGGTGCGCCGGATGATCTAATGGCCGAACGTCTGGTACTAACCATCGCTGGGCGGGCGCGCGCCCTTGGCCTTTGAAGGCGATTGAGGCTATCACGCGGGGAAAGCCTCTGTGAGCCTCATACCATGACCGATACTCCGCCCGACCGCCTATCGATCAATCCCGACAGCCCACACTATGACTCCGCCTTGCTGGAGCGTGGCGTAGGCGTGCGCTTCAAGGGTGCCGACAAGCAAAACGTCGACGAATACTGCGTCAGCGAAGGCTGGGTGCGGCTGGCGGTGGGTAAGGCGGTCGACCGCAAGGGAAACGCCATGACGGTGAAACTGCAGGGTCTGGTTGAACCCTATTTCCGGGACATTGCGGCCTCGGAGGGCTAGAAAATGGTCGAATACACTGGTGGATGCGCCTGTAGGGCGGTTCGGTTCACAATTACGGCAGAACCGGCAGGGGTTCGCTATTGCATGTGCCGTGGCTGCCAGTACCTGGGCGCCGGCAGCGGCACGGTCGGGGCGGCATTTCCGTTAAGCGCCGTGACCATCACCGGCGAGACCAGTGACTTCGCCAACACCGCCGACAGTGGCGCCCAAATGCACCGCCGGTTTTGTTCAGCCTGCGGAACCCCGCTGTTTAGCCAGGCTGAATCGCGGCCGGGAACCATCATCATCCGCGTCGGTGCCATGGACGATCCTGACGCGTTCGTCCCCACCTCGATCATCTGGACCAAGTCGGCCCCGAAATGGATCTGCCTTGATGAGAGCCTGACCATAGTCGAGGGTCAGCCGGTCAGCCCGGCGCCGAGCAATCCTTAAGTATCAGGACTTATTGGCTGTTTTGCGCCAGACAGCCGTCGGCACAGGTCGTCGAGCTGTTCCAGGGTTTGGTAGCTGATCGTCACCGTCCCAGCCCCGCCGCGGTCGGCGATCGAGACGCCGAGGCCAATCGTATCCGTCAAATCGGCTTCCAGGGCGGCGGTGTCTGCATCCTTGCCGCCGGTTGACTGTCCGCCCACGCGCCCGCTTGCCTTAGGCACAGCAGAGGGCTTGCGAGCTAAGGCTTCGGTCTCGCGCACCGACAGGCGCTTTTCGATCACCTGATTGGCCAAACCCGCAATGTCCGCCCCGTCGGCTTGCAACAAGGCGCGGGCATGACCCGCACTAAGCGCCCCCTCGGAGAGATAGGTTTGCACTGTCGGCGGAAGTTGCAGCAGGCGCAGAGTGTTGGCCACATGCGGCCGGCTCTTACCCACGGCCAGGGCGATCTCGTCCTGCGTATGGCCGAAGCGATCGATCAACGCACGATAGCCAAGGGCTTCTTCTAGGGCATTGAGATCTGCGCGCTGGACGTTCTCGACAATGGCGATTTCGAGCACGGCGCGGTCGTCTAGGTCTCGCACCACGGCGGGAATGGATCGAAGGCCCGCGATCTGGCTGGCCCGCCAGCGGCGCTCGCCGGCAACGATCTGATATTCGCCCGGTTGATCGGGCGCGGGTCGCACCAAGATTGGCTGCAACACGCCCTGGCGGCGAACGGTTTCGGCCAGGGAGTCTAGCTCGGCCTTGTCAAAGTGCCGCCTCGGCTGATCTGGATTGCGCCGCACCAGCTCGATCGGCAGCTCACGCTGGCTGGCCGGAACAGCCGTGCCCTCCGGCGGCGCGGCAGTGTCAGCCTCGCCCAGCAAGGCGGAAAGGCCCCGCCCCAGGCCGCGACGTCCCTCGGCGCTCATGCGGCTTGCGCCTGGCGGGCGCGCTCGCGACTAACGACTTCGCGGGCGAGCTTCAGATAGGCCTGACTTCCGGCGCATTTGAGATCGTAGATCAACACCGGCTTACCGAACGATGGCGCCTCGGAAACCCGCACATTGCGCGGGATTACGGTCTCGTAAACCTTGTCACCGAAGTGGCTGCGCACATCACTCGCCACCTGATCCGACAGGCTGTTGCGCTTATCGTACATCGTCAGGACCACACCCTGCAGCTCAAGCGAGGGATTGAGGCTGCCACGCACCAATTCGACGGTGCGCATCAGCTGCGACAGGCCCTCCAGGGCAAAAAACTCGCATTGCAGCGGCACGAACACCGCGTCTGCCGCGGCCATGGCGTTGACGGTCAACAGGTTCAACGACGGTGGGCAGTCGATTAGAATGTAGCTGTAGGCACCGCTGACGCGGATTGCCTCGATCGCGTCGCGCAAACGAAACGACCGTCGCGGGGCTGAATGCAGCTCCATTTCAACACCGGAAAGGTCTGGATCGGATGGCAATAGGTCCAGCCCCGGCAGGGCAGTCTTCAGGGCAGCCCGTGTAAGGGTCGCCTCACCCATCAGCACATCATAAAGGGTGGTTTTACGTTCAGCGCGACCAACGCCCAGCCCGGTGGAGGCGTTGCCCTGAGGATCGGCGTCGATCAGCAGCACGCGCTCACCCACGGCCGCCAGGGCGGTACCCAGGTTAATGGCAGTGGTGGTCTTACCGACCCCGCCCTTCTGGTTGGCCACAGCCAATACGCGTAGCACTCGGTCAGGCTCCTCGTAGGGGCTTCAGCCCTGAAATCTTCACGATCCGACCCCGAACATCACTCAGGCTGGGGACCAATTCGCCTTCGAACTTCCAATATCGGGTGGCTTCCGTCAACTCAGACACAATATCTTGTCCTTTGAGGAAGAGTCCGACCGTCTCGCCACGCAGGTAGGGCCGCGCGAACCCGAGAAGTTTTACCAGAGGAGCGCAGGCGCGTGCTGTCACAACATCAACAGGACGGTCAACAACCTCCGCACGGGCGTGGATAACTTCAGCTGGGAGGTTAAGTTCAGCCACAACATCACTGAGGAAGCGGCAACGTTTGGCCATGCTTTCAACCAAATAGACTCGTGCATTCGCGCGGTCTTTGAGCAGACACGCCAGAACGATCCCCGGCAGCCCCGCGCCCGAACCCAAGTCGGCCCAGCGCTGGGCCCCCGGTATGACCGGCAACAGCTGAGCGCTGTCGAGAGCATGACGTCTCCAGAAGTCAGGCAGACTGGCGGGCCCGACCAGGTTCATCACGGCGTTGCCATCGATCAGCATCTGGCGATAGCGCTCAAGGTCAGCGGTCTGCACCTCGGTCGCACCGGTTAGGGCGCGGAATCCGTCTGCACCCAAGGGCTCCAGGGGTTGTGGCGGCTCAGGCGGCGGCGCGTCGGACATGGGCCAGCAGAGCGGTTAGGGCACCGGGGGTGACGCCTTCAATACGGGCCGCCTGCCCCAGGGTGACGGGCCGCACCATAGCCAGCTTGCTCCGGACCTCGTTAGAAAGCCCCCCAATGACGGCATAATCCAGCGAATCGGGCAGTTTCAGCGCCTCGTCCTCACGCAGAGCCGCGGCGTCCGCCGTCTGGCGATCAAGATACCCCGCATAGGCCGCATCGATTTCTACCTGTTCGCGGGCCGCGGCGGGCCAGTCGGCAATCTGCGGCCAGACCTGGGCTAGGCGGTCGAGATCAATCTCCGGATAGGCCAGCAGCCCGAATACATCGCGGCGATGGCCGTCCTGGCCGACCCCCATCCCGGCAGCGGCGGCCTGGGTCGGGGAAAGCGTTAGGGACCTTGCTTCAGCACGCACGGCGTCGAGCTGCTGCTGTTTCACGTGAAACGCCTTGGCCCGCTCTGGCCCCACCAGGCCGAGTCCAATGCCAAGCGCGGTCAGCCGTTGATCGGCGTTATCCGCGCGCAGGGTAAGCCGGTATTCCGCCCGACTGGTGAACATACGGTAGGGCTCGCTAACCCCACGCGTGACCAGATCGTCGATCATCACCCCGATATAGGCCTGGTCACGGCCTAGGATCACGGCGTCCTGCCCGTTAGCAGAGCGGGCGGCATTCAACCCCGCCAGCAGGCCCTGGGCGCCCGCTTCCTCATAGCCCGTCGTGCCGTTAATTTGGCCGGCGAGGTACAGGCCGGGCAAACGCTTAGAGACCAGGCTGGGCAGCAATTCACGCGGATCGACATAGTCATATTCGATGGCGTAGCCGTAGCGTAGCACCTCGACCCGTTCCAATCCGGCCATGGTGCGCAGGAACAGGAGTTGGGCTTCTTCAGAAATCGAGGTGGAGATCCCGTTGGGGTAAACCGTCGGGTCGTCGAGACCTTCGGGCTCTAGGAACACCTGGTGGCTGTTGCGGTCGGCAAAGCGCACGACCTTGTCCTCAATCGAAGGGCAATAGCGCGGACCAATACCGGTCGCGCGACCGCCATAAACCGCCGATTCGCCGAGGCGCTCGGCGATAATCTTATGCGTGGCTTCATTGGTATAGGTGACGCCACAGGCGACCTGGGGGCCGGCAATAGGCAAGGCGCACGCTGCGGTCAGGAAAGAAAAGGCCGTTGGGCATTCGTCGCCGGCCTGGCTCTCAATCGCGTCCCAATTGATCGTGCGGCCATCCAGGCGCGCTGGTGTGCCCGTCTTCAGGCGCCCCATGTCAAAGCCAAGCCCATAGAGCCGCTCGGAAAGCCCAATCGCCGGGGCCTCGCCATGACGCCCCGCGGGCGTGCGGGTTTCGCCGCGGTGGATCACGCCCTTCAGGAAGGTTCCCGTCGTCAGCACCACACTCGGCGCATGGTACGAGATGCCAGCGCCGTCGATCACACCGGCCACCCGCCCGCCAGTGACAATCAAATCCTCGGCGGGCGCCGCCACAATCTCGAGACTGGACTGAGCGGCCAGCGCAGCCTGCATACCCTGGCGATAGAGCTTGCGGTCAATCTGCGCCCGCGGCCCACGAACAGCGGGGCCCTTGGAGCGGTTAAGTAAGCGAAACTGGATCCCAGCTTGGTCCGCGATCCGGCCCATCAACCCATCTAAGGCGTCGATTTCACGCACCAAGTGGCCCTTGCCTAGGCCGCCGATAGCCGGGTTGCAGCTCATCTCGCCAATGGTGTCGGCGCGATGGGTCAACAGCAGGGTACGCGCACCAGTGCGTGCAGACGCAGCGGCGGCTTCGCAGCCGGCGTGGCCACCGCCGATGACGATCACGTCCCAGATATTAGGCTCGGGAATTGGCATGTGGCGTTCCCATACGCTTTTGGCGGTGCCGCGTCGATAATTTGCGCTGTTTCACGTGAAACGATGTTCGCCGAAACCGGCCTTCAATCGTGACGACGCAACTACTTGCCGATGCAAAAGCTCGAAAACACACGGCCCAGTACCTCGTCGGCCGCGACCCTTCCGGCCACCCGCTCCAGCGCCCGCGCCGCCAGCCGCACATCCTCGGCCGCCAACTCCGCCCCAACCTGTAAGGCCGCAGACGCCGACATCAGCCGGTCATGCGCATCCGACAACCGTTCCTGATGGCGCAGACGCGTGGCGGACGGGAAGTCAGACCCCGCCATCAAGCCGATGGTCCTTGCCTCCAGCCAGGCTCTTACCGGGTCGGCACCACTGCGACCGACGGCGGACCGCAATACGTCCAGCCCAGCGATCGCAGCCCAACCATCGGCCGCCCGGGCGTCGTCCCCCTCACTAAGATCAGACTTATTGATCAGACAGAGGTCCCCCGGCCGGGCCTCTAGGCGCGCCTCGACCCACGTATGGTCATCCGCCGATCCATCAACCACCAGAACGCGCAAATCAGCCTCTTCAGCCCAGGCCCGCGCCCGGCGCACGCCCTCAGCCTCGATTTCTTCTTCTGATTCCCGCAGGCCAGCGGTGTCGGCCAACAACACCTGGTAGCCGGCAAGCACCATGGGCTGCTCGATTACGTCGCGTGTCGTGCCGGGCGCTGCCGCCACAATGGACGCCCTGCGCCCAACTAGGGCATTGAGGAGGCTGGACTTCCCGGCATTCGGCGCGCCGATCAGCGCCACGCGAAGCCCTTCCCGCACCCGCCTCCCGCGCATGGCATCATTAAGCGCCGCGTCGAGCTGGGCTAAAAGGCCATCGATAGCCGGCCCCGCCTGGGCCGCGACATCGGCCGGCAGGTCTTCGTCCGGAAAATCGATGGCGGCCTCAAGGAACGCTAGGATCTCCACCAGCGTCGCGCGCCAAGCCTCATAGCGCCGGCTCAGCGCCCCACCCAGCTGATCTAACGCCTGCCTAGCCTGGGCCGCTGTCTCGGCCTCGACCAGGTCGGCCACAGCCTCGGCCTGGGTCAAGTCCAGCTTACCGTTGGCGAAGGCGCGGCGGGTGAACTCGCCGGGCTCGGCCAACCTCGCGCCAAGGGCGAATGCGGCCTCGAGCACGCTGCCAACAACACCAGGGCCGCCGTGCAACTGAAGCTCGGCCATATCCTCGCCCGTATAGCTGGCGGGACCCGGCATCCACAGCACCAGACCCTGATCCAGCGCAGCATTACAGTGGCTAAGCCGGCGGAGGCTGGCGCGGCGCGGCAACGGCAGTGACCCAGCCAACGCTTGCACCAGGGCCGCGGTTCCGGGGCCCGAGAGGCGAACGACCGCCAAGGCCGCGCGGCCAGGCGCGGTCGCCGGCGCAACAATGATATCAGTCATCAGCGGTGTAGGATTTCTTGCTCATACCAGCCGTGGTGGCGGCGGTCATCAAATTGCGGAACTGCTCTTGGGCACTGGCCCCAAGCGCCATCCAGTTCTTCAAAAGCTCGTCCGGAGCCAGCGTGTTGATGTTCGCGCTCAGCCGCTTCTGCATCTCACCGACGAGGTATTCGTTTAGCGGCGATATGTCCGGCAAGCCCATGAAGGACCGCGCTTCCGCCGGGGTACAGTCCACTTCGATCGTCACCTTCATGGCGCACTCCGTATTCCTGGCGCTATAAGCCAAACTCTATAAGTACGTCACAAAAGAAGGAGGTCCAGAACCATGTTGCGGATCCAATTTGAGCAAACCGGCGGGCCGGACGTGTTGCAGGCCGTCGATGTGCCGATCCCCGATCCTGGCCCAGGTCAAGTTCGGGTCAAACAGGCCGCTATCGGCCTAAACTTTATCGAGACCTACCAGCGCACGGGCGCCAACCCCATGCCCCTGCCTGGTTGTCCCGGCTCAGAAGGTGCGGGCGTTGTCGACGCGGTTGGCGAGGGTGTGACTAGCCATAAGGCTGGCGATCGGGTCGGATATGCCGCCGGTGCGCCGGTCGGTGCCTATGCAGAATACTATGTGCTGCCGGCTTGGAAGGCCGTGCAGCTGCCCGAAAGCATCGATTTCAACACGGCAGCCGCGATCATGCTCAAGGGCATGACCGCCGAAATGCTTCTGATGCGCGTATTTCACGTGAAGCCTGGGCAAACCATACTGGTGCATGCGGCAGCAGGGGGCATGGGAACCATTCTTAGCCAATGGGCAACCAGCCTCGGCGCTCGGGTGATCGGCACTGTCGGGTCGGCAGAAAAAGTGGCCGTGGCAAAGGCCAATGGCTGTGCCGAAGTCATCCTCCATGGCCAGGAAGACATTGCCGCCCGCGTGCGCGGCCTCACCAGCGGCAAGGGCGTGCCCGTCGTCTATGATGGTATTGGGGCCGCCACGCTGGCGGCCAGTCTGGACAGCCTGGGCCTGCGCGGGATGCTGGCCAGCTTCGGCAATGCGTCCGGGCCCGCAGAAAACGTCTCTGTGCAACGCCTGAAATTCGGGTCTTTGTTCCTGACCCGTCCCGGCGTGTTTGACTACACATCCAACCCGGAAGAATTAAACGCCAGCGCGAACACTGTTTTCGAGGCCGTCGCAAAGGGCCACTTCAAGGTGCAGGTGAACCAAACCTTTGCCCTAAAAGACGCCCGCGCCGCCCACGAAGCCCTGGAAGGACGCCAAACCACCGGGTCGAGCCTGCTGATCCCTTAGGGCCGGGAGCCCTGAGCGAGCGACACGATAGAAGGCGTCGCGAGACACCAGGCCTTGGTGTTAAACCAAAATTGCTGGTGGCAAGGCTCGGTGGGCCGATGGGACACATCCTCCCGTCGGCCTGCCGAAACACAATCAGGGCGGCACCCTGGCCGCACCAGAGTAAGTCGTGCGACCCCCGCACGCATTGCAAAATCAATGCTTAGTTTTCGCCCGTGACGACAATTCGTTCAGCAGGTGCTTTTAGGTATTCATCGACTGGAAGAAGTCGCCGTTGTTCTTACTCTGGCGCAGCTTGTCCATCAGGAACTCAATGGCATCTTGCGGGCCCATCGGATTCAGAATGCGACGGAGAATATAGGTCTTCTGCAGCTGTTCCTTCGGTGTGATCAGCTCTTCCTTACGGGTGCCGGATTTTAAGATGTCGATCGCCGGGAAGATCCGTTTATCGGCAACCTTACGGTCCAAGATGATTTCACTGTTACCGGTGCCCTTGAACTCTTCGAAGATGACTTCATCCATCCGCGAGCCCGTTTCGATCAGGGCTGTGGCAATGATGGTGAGCGAACCGCCCTCTTCCACATTACGGGCCGCGCCGAAGAAGCGCTTGGGCCGCTGCAGCGCGTTGGCGTCCACGCCACCGGTCAGCACCTTGCCTGAGGATGGCACCACCGTATTGTAGGCGCGCCCCAGTCGGGTAACCGAGTCTAGCAGGATGATGACGTCGCGCTTGTGTTCGACCAGGCGCTTGGCCTTCTCGATGACCATCTCGGCCACCTGCACGTGTCGCGTGGGGGGCTCGTCAAAGGTCGAGGAAATCACCTCACCCTTAACGGTGCGCTGCATGTCGGTGACCTCTTCCGGCCGCTCATCGATCAACAGCACGATCAGATAACATTCGGGGTGGTTCGCTGCGATCGACTTGGCCATGTTCTGCAACATCACCGTCTTACCGACTCGTGGCGGCGCCACGATGAGGCAGCGCTGTCCCTTGCCGAGCGGGGCGACAATATCGATGATCCGGCCCGAACGGTCTTTCAGGGTTGGGTCTTCGATTTCCATCTTTAGCCGCTCCTCCGGATAGAGCGGTGTCAGGTTGTCAAAGTGCACCTTTTGGCGGACGCTTTCGGGGTTTTCGAAATTAACCCGCGAAACATTGGTCAGGGCAAAGTAGCGCTCGCCCTCCCGCGGCGCACGGATGGCGCCTTCGACGGTGTCACCTGTCCGCAGGCCAAACCGCCGAATCTGTGAGGGGCTGACGTAGATGTCGTCGGGACCCGGCAGATAGTTCGATTCCGGTGAACGCAGAAATCCAAACCCGTCTTGTACCACTTCAAGCGTGCCGCTGCCGCTGATTTCCAAGGCCTCGTCAGCAATGGCCTTGAGGATCGCAAACATCATGTCCTGCTTACGCATGGAGTTGGCGTTTTCGATCTCCAGCTTTTCGGCCAGGGCCAGGAGGCCTGCCGGGGTCTTGTCTTTCAGCTCCTGAAGCGACATCGAACTGATACCCAGGCTGGCGATAACGGCGGCGAGATCAGCGCCATCATCCTGACCCGCATCATCGGCCTCGACTGCAGACAAGATATTATCGTGTTCTGCTATTTCGTCAGACATGGGGCGCCTCACAACTCTCGGATAGGCCGCGTGATCCGGAAAACCTCCCGGACCTCGAGCGTGGTGTTATTTTCATCGTCGGCGGTAAGGGACCGCTAGGTTTAGTTCGGGGGGCGGACCGTAGAGGGAACCCTTGGGCTCATGGTTCGCAAAAAGGCGTGCACACCAAGTCTGTCGACCCAGCATGAGTGGGGCACGCAAACCACAGCGTGCCGGTTGGGTCAAGCACGGAGCCCTGCTAGCCGAGTGTCAGTGCCGGCCAAATTCCGTTGTTACGGCAATGACCATAATGATCGCCGCTAGGAACGGTAGCTCGTTTGTCGCACGCCAAAATTTCTCTGACCGAACGTTTGTCCCAGCCTCAAACCGCTTGCGCGCCCGGGCTAAATAGCCGTGCCAAGCAAAGAGAAACACAACTCCCGCCAGCTTTGTGATCATCCAGGACTGAAACAAGAATGCCCACCCTCGGATATTGCCATCAGCCACGATGAGGCAGAGCCCAAAAACGAGCGTGATGATCATTGAGGGGTTGATGATGCCCAGCAGGAGACGGCGTTCCATAATCTTTAGCTTTGTGTCCAGCTCGCCTTCGGCGATGGCACCACAGTGATAAACGTACAGCCGGGGCAGGTAGAGTAATCCGGCCATCCAAGCGATTACGGCAATGATATGTAGTCCGCGTATAAGATCATAATACGTTACGAACCAAAGACTCATGCGGCGACGCTTTCACGGAAGGCGCAGCCTTTCCAATACTTACCGCACCCAGAGCCGGCCGGGCATATGCCCGTTTTTTCTAAAGCCTTGATTGCGGCCTGCGTCAATGCATTGATGAAGTCTTTATCAATTCCTAGGGCTGGCACCCGGATATAGGGCTGAACCCCGACACTTTCCGCCAAGAGCGCGTATTCATGGTCCATCTCAACCAAGGTTTCGACGTGCTCTGAAACAAACGCGATCGGCGTAATAATGACGCCTCGCCCATCCTCCGCCGCTGTCGTCAGTGCCTCTTCAGCATAGGGACCTAGCCACTTCAGCCGACCAACGCGGCTTTGATAGCAAATACGCCAATCCCAGTTTTGTCCCAGCCCGTCTGGGCCAAGCTGCTCAATAACCGCGGCGCAGGTTTTCTGCACCTGCATCTCATAGGGATCACCAGAATCGACAATAGACTGGGGCAATCCATGCGCAGAAAATAGCAGGCGCACGCTATCAGGCTTTCCGGCCCTTTCCCAGGATTGTCGAATCATCACTGCGTGGGCGCGGGCAAAGTCAGCAACATCGGGATAGCAACACACTGTGTGGCTTGTTCCGCCGCCCTTGTAGACTTTGTTCCACGCGTCCAGCGAAGAACCGGTCGTTGTGGTCGAAAATTGGGGGTAGAGCGGCAGCAAAACCAGCTCATTGGGCGCAAATACGGCGACCTGCGCAGCTACAACATCGCTCATGGGTTTCCAATAGCGCATCGCCACAAAAACCCTGATCTCGTCATCTGGTAAGGCCTTAGCCAAGCTGGCTTCCAGCGCACGCGCTTGACGATCAGTCTCTTTTGGAAGCGGTGATGCACCCCCCATACGTTCATAATTCGCTCTGGCTGATTTGCCTCGAGTGGTCGCGATAAGAGCTGCTAGCGGGAGTCGCGCAAAGGCTGGTAGCCGGATAATGGCCGGGTCTCTAAACAAATTAAATAGAAACGGCACAACGGCCTTAGGGTTGTCTGGCCCACCAAGGTTGAATAATACGATCGCAATCTTGCGATCTGCTTTACGGGTCTTTTTCACTGGCCAGTCACCTGTTTGAGAACCCGCTCAACATGACTGATGGGGGTATCTGGTAGAATACCGTGGCCCAGATTGAAGATGAATGGACCCTCTCCCCAGACCTCAAGATATTGTTGGACTCGGTAATCCAGAGCTGAACCACCGGCACGCAAAAGCAGCGGATCAAGCGCGCCCTGAATCGGCTTCAGCGCTTGCACCCTCTGACCCAGTTCGAGGGGGGCCGTAGTATCAAGACCTACAGCAGATATATCGACCTTAACCGCATAGCGCTCTGCAAGCGCCGGTGCCCCACGAGGGAAACCAATGACCGGTACCGTGATGCCGCGCGCCCGCAAACCGGTGAGTATTTTCTGATGTGGTCGAATAACCAGGCGTTCAAACAACACGTCGGTCAGACCGTCGGCCCAGCTCTCAAACAGCATGAGAGCCTGGGCACCTGCGTCCACCTGCATAGAAAGATAATCAACACTTGCCTCGCAGAGTATATCCAGCAATCCAAATAGATTTTCCGGATTTTTATAAGCAAAGCTGCGCGCCGTCGTCCTATCACTTGATCCGCCTTCGATCATATAGGTCGCGACCGTCCAAGGCGCCCCTGCGAAGCCGATAAGCGCCTTGTCCGCCGCCAGGTTAGTGCGAACCCGCTTCAGCGTCTCGCCCACCGAAGCCAAATAAGAGCCCGTTGCACCGGCAAGACTACGCATCTGGCTCAGCTCCGGCATCTCACCAAGCTTGGGTCCCTCGCCAGCCTCAAACCAAACCTTTTGACCTAGAGCCATCGGCAACAGCAGGATGTCAGCAAAGACGATAGAGGCATCAAAGGGGAACCGCCGCATCGGCTGCAAGGTCGCTTCGGCGGCCATCTCGGGATTCATACAGAAAGCAATGAAATCGGGGGCTTGAGCCCGAAGAGCCCGGTACTCTGGTAAATATCGCCCCGCTTGCCGCATGAACCACACAGGTGGTCTGGCAAGAGTTTCTCCCGCCAGAGCCCTGAGAAATTTTGGTGTGTCGCCGGCCTGCATGCAGAGCCTTAAAGCCTCTCTTGAGTATGATCTCAACCCATCCTCTTTCTAACCTCTAGGAAGATTAGAATCTTAGAATGTTAGCGGTAGTTGGGGCGTGGGCGATGGGGATAGATCCAATAAGGGCCGGGCCGCGCGGCGTTCGTCGTCGATGCGCCCAATAAGGGTTAACAGCTCGTTAACAGCCTGTGAAAAGCGGGGACAAGCCCTTACCCCTTGCAAAGCCTAACGATTCCTTAGCGCAGTCGACCGGTAGGGGTGTATTCCCCTAGGCGTCCCCAGCGGGGGACGGCTAGCCCGCACACAACCGATGAATAGAGTCCAAAAGCGCTGGCGATCGCAATTGCAAAACCCTGGCGATCAACAGCTAGACCCGGCATAGCTAAAATAGCGACATTTCGCCCACCGCAGCCATTGAGAAGCACCCCGGTGATTAAGCCCTCTCCCACCGAAGATTCACAGGCCTGGCCAGACAACCTGGGCAGCCGCGGCTCAAGCGCGGAACGGTTTGGCACCTATTTCCATATCCACCTGGTATCCGATTCAACGGGCGAGACCTTGAACGCTATGGCTCGCGCCGTCTGCGCACGGTTCACCGATATCCTGCCGATCGAGCACATCTATGCCCTGGTTCGGTCTGCCCGACAGCTGGAGCGTGCCCTTGAGGAGATCTCTGCCGCGCCCGGTGTGGTCATGCACACCATCATCGATCCAGCATTGCGTACGGTCCTTGAGGGGGGGTGTCACCGCTTAGAGGTGCCCTGTATTGCCGTGCTTGATCCGGTCGTTTCAACTATGGCCCGCTATTTGGGTGCGCGTATTTCAACCCGGGTTGGCGCTCAGCACGCACTCGACAACGACTATTTCAATCGCATGGAAGCCTTGAACTATGCCATCGCCCACGATGACGGCGCTGGCGGTCAGGATCTAAACCAGGCGGACGTCATCTTGGTGGGCGTGTCGCGAACCTCCAAAACGCCGACCTCAATCTATTTGGCTCACCGCGGGGTTCGCGCAGCAAACGTGCCCCTCATTCCGGGCCAAGGCATTTCTCACGCCCTGACCACAGTGCTGCATAAGCCAATTGTAGGCCTGCTGGCCTCGCCAGATCGACTGTTGCAGATTCGGCGCAACCGCTTGCTGGCGCTGAAGCAGGACAGAGAAAACGATTATACTGATCCAGACACCGTTCGCGCGGAGATCATCCAAGCCCGCCGTTTGTTTGAGCGCCACGGTTGGCCCATCATCGACGTAACGCGACGCTCGGTTGAGGAAACGGCAGCTCAGATCATGAACTATCTGTCGAGTGGGCGAAATCAGGCGGAAACACCACAATGATGGCCGTTGTGCTTGCATCGACGAGCCCCACGCGCTGGGCGATCCTCGAGGCTGCTGGGGTTGAATTCGAAACTCAATCACCGGCCGTAGATGAGGGGGCCGCCAAGATCTCTCTTGCCGCCGAGGGCCTGACCACCCGAGACATGGCCGATGCCCTTGCTGAGATGAAGGCGTTGAAAGTCTCTCGCCGTCGCGGCGGTCTCGTAATCGGCGCTGACCAGACGCTCGATCTTGATGGGGCGCCCATCGATAAGGCCCCAACGATGTTGGCCGCCCGCGAAAGATTGCTCGCCTTGCGGGGTCGTAGCCACAAGCTGCATTCCGCCGTCGTTGTCGCGCTCGATGGCGTGGTGATTTGGCGCCAGGTCGAGACCGCTACCCTGACCATGCGTTCGTTCAGCGACGTCTTTCTTGACCAGTACCTTGCCGCTGAGGGGGAAGAGGTGTTGTGGTGCGTGGGCTGCTACAGGCTGGAAGGTCAGGGCGCACAGCTATTTGAGCGGATTGACGGCGACTATTTCTCTATCCTGGGCCTGCCATTGCTGGGGTTGCTCGACCTGCTGCGCCGCTACGGAGCTCTAACCCTATGACGGTCCGCGCCGGCGTTGTCGGCCACCCGGTTTCACACTCGCTCAGCCCGCTGATCCATACCGCCTGGATCAAGGCGGCCGGGTTGAATGCGGAATATGGTTTGTTTGACATCTCGCCGGATGATTTCACCGCTTTTATCGCCGCTCAACGCGGCGGCGTGCTGCGGGGTGTGAATGTGACCGTGCCGCATAAGGGGGCGGCGCTCGCCTCCGCCACCTATGTCCGGCCGGCCGCGCGCGCCGCCGGGGCTGCGAACCTGCTGTTGTTTGAGGCCGACGGCACGATCATCGCCGACAATACCGACGGGCTTGGCCTGCTGGACGCCTTACACGAACAGGCGGTGTTTAGTGTGAAAGGTAAGACGGCGACAGTGCTGGGTGCGGGGGGCGCAGCACGGGGTGCCGTTGCCGCACTGACCGATGCGGGCGCGGCGCGAATCTGGGTGGTCAACCGCACCCTGGAGCGCGCGCGAGCGCTGGAGGATCTGGGCCCCGTGAATGCAACGGGCTGGAGCAAGTCGACAGACGCGTTTCTAGAGGCTGAGGTTGTCATCAACGCCACGACGCTGGGTCTGGGCGGCGGTCCCGGTCCGCACGCGCCCCTGGGCATGACCGAACCCGGCTGTGTGGTCATGGACATGGTCTACAAGCCGCTGGAGACCCAGCTGCTGGCCGAGGCGCGCCGACTGGGTCGGCCAGCTGTGGATGGCCTGGCAATGTTGATCGGACAAGCCCGACCGAGCTTCGCGGCCCTCTATGGTCGTGATCCGGATTTAACGGTCGATGTGCGCGGTCTGGCGCTGAGGGCCTTGGGGGAGAAGGGGTGATTAAGCTCGGTCTCACGGGTTCAATCGGCATGGGTAAGTCGACCACGGCCGCGATGTTTCGGGAGCTGGGCGCGGCGGTGCACGATTCGGACGCCGCGGTGGCGGCGCTTTATGCGCCAGGCGGAGCTGCTGTGGCATCCGTTCTAAGCGAGTTTCCCGATGCGCCGGGCGCTGGTGGCGGGGTCGACCGAGGAGCTCTGAGCCGCATCATCGCGCGTGATCCCGCCGCCCTCATCCGCCTAGAAGCGATTGTTCACCCCCTGGTGCGCGAGGCGCGCGACAATTTTGTGGAAGAGTGCCGCGAGGCTGGGAAAGCCCTTGTCGTGTTCGATGTGCCCCTGCTGTTTGAGACCGGAGGGGATCAAGGGGTCGATAAAATCGCCGTGGTCAGCGCCCCGGCGGAGGTTCAGACGGCACGGGTCATGGCGCGGCCGGGCATGACAGCGGACAAATTCGAAACCATCCTGGCGCGGCAGATCAGCGATACGGAAAAGCGCGCGCGGGCCGATTTTGTCATCAACACGGGCGCGGGGCTGGAAGCGGCGCGCCAGCAGGTCGAAGCGATTGTCGCCCAGCTTGCCGGAACGGCCGAACGACGGCATTGATCGGTGATGGTCCGCCAGATTGTCCTCGACACTGAAACTACCGGCTTCGACCCCCTCACCGGCGATCGTCTGGTGGAGGTAGCCTGCCTAGAAATTCAGGACCTGGTGCAGACCGGGCGTTCGTTTCACCGCTACATCGACCCGTGCCGCGACATGCCGGCCGGGGCGGAAAAGGTGCACGGCTTGTCGGCGGCCTTCCTGCGCGGCAAGCCGAAATTCGATGATCCCGATATTGTTGATGCCCTGCTCGACTTCATCGGCGACGCCCATATCGTGGCGCACAATGCCAGTTTTGACCGGAATTTTGTAAACTGGGAGCTCCAACAGATCGGGCGGGCCGCTCTTCACGAGAGCCGCTGGATCGACACCCTGGCCATGGCCCGCACGCGCTTTCCTGGCGCCCACTGCTCGCTCGACGCCCTGTGTAAGCGTTTTAAGATCTCGCTGGCCGAGCGCGACAAGCACGGTGCCTTGATTGACGCGCGTCTGTTGGCCGAGGTCTACCTGGAACTCCACGGCGGTCGCGAGCGCGGGCTCGATCTTGGCGGTGTGTCAGCGACCGAGGCGGTTTCGGTGGTGGCTGCCGGGTCCTATGGTGCCCGGCCCAGACCCCTGGCACCGCTTTCAACCGAAGCCGAACGCGCGGCTCACGCCGTCTTTCTGGAGACGGCGCTGAAAGATAAGTCGCTGTGGAGCAAGCTGGGCGGCTGAGCGCCCGGCGCAGCCGCCGCCTAAGCGTTGCCGACTGGGGTGGCGATGCTCTGCACGGCACCCTGGGCCTTGCGGGCCGCATAGACACCAGCGAAATCGATCGGGTCGATCATGAAGGGCGGGAAGCCACCCTCGGCGGTCACGTCCGCAATCAAGCGGCGGGCGAAGGGGAACAGGAAGCGCGGGCATTCGACAAGCAGCACGGGCTCCATGTCCTCTGTGCGCACGCCCTCGATCTGAAACAGGCCAGCAAATACCAGCTCGATCACAAAAACCGGGGTGTCGTCGCGCACGGCCTTGGCGGATAGTTTGAGGTCGACCTCAAAAAGACCGTCCTG
>Ga0114978_10000639_pt1 | contig 29918 bp, 15 predicted proteins | sample S_140212_EF_Meta_FD_87027 | JGI IMG/M metagenome (GOLD analysis project Ga0114978, IMG submission 87027) | Freshwater microbial communities from Lake Simoncouche, Canada to study carbon cycling - S_140212_EF_MetaG | ecosystem: Environmental > Aquatic > Freshwater > Lake | place: Lake...
CCATGCTGCTCGACCCAGGTACGCACATCGGCAAGAGCTGCTTCCGCTTCCGCTTGAGTGCGGCACAGGATGACAAAGTCATCCGCATAACGCACCATTTGGTCGCCGTTCTCGCTCATCCGGTGGTCCAGCGGGTTGAGATAGGCATTTGCCAGGACGGGGGACAGAACCGCTCCCTGGGGCACTCCGGATTCCGGAGTCCACGTTCGCAGGTCCTCGAAAATCCCCTGATCAAGAAATTGCTTGATCAAACCCAGCAGGCGGCGATCCGAAATCGATTGTTGGACTATTTCCAGTAATCGATCTTTCGGAATCGTGTCGAAGTAGCCTTTTAAGTCTGCGTCGACAACATAAACATGACCCGTGGCGAGTAACTCTTCCACACAACGCAGGGCCTGATGACAGCCTCGTCCATGGCGAAAGCCGTAGCTTCGGTCATGGAAGGTGGCATCCAGAATCGGCTCGATCACGTGAACCACCGCCGTTTGCACGACGCGGTCACGAACCGTGGGGATTCCTAACGGTCGCTTGTCCGAACTGCCCGGTTTGGGAATCCACACCCGCCGAACCGGAGAAGGGATGTAAGTCCCTTGCCGTAATTGGTCCTGCAGATGCTGAAGCTCTTGCCGTTCATGCTCAGCAAAGTGCTCGACCGTTTGTCGATCAATCCCTGCCGCTCCCTTCTTGCCCTGCACCTTGTGGGCCGAGCAGAAGAGATTCAAAGTATCAAACACCTTATCGATCAACGTGTGCCATTTGCCTCCTCTCACCTTGTTTCCCAAGAGTGTCGACAACATGCGAGCCGTCCAAACCACGTGATGAGCCCACTGGGCAATGCCCGGTATCTCTCCGGTCGGGGTAGCCGCGAACGGCACTGTGACCGGGATGTAATCCCGTTTGTTCGGCGATCGGTGTTCCTGTGTTTTGGACATTTCGCTTCTACTTTCCTGTTCCCCTTCGCTCCACCGCGTTTGGCTGCACGGCTTCCTCGCTACTATGAGAACTCTGCCTCCTGTCGTGTCGCTTCAACCGATTTCCCCGATATCGCCATGTTTGTACTCTTCCGCGTGCGATATTCCGCCGAGAGCCTGGGCCATTGGTCACGCAGCGTCCCTCACTGCGAATTTAACGGGGTCGTCGTCCACGCCTTCACACGACAGGTCTCCCTGCTTATCTCGTTTGAACTTCTGACCATTCCATCCTCAACCACCGCATCACCATTTCGTCATGATCGATTTGGCTCGTTACATCATCGTCATGACTTGCCCGTGTCTCTCTTCGGAACGACTCGAAAGTCGGCGAAGACAACGTCGCACAGACAAGGGTTCGCTGTATGCTAGCTAGCTCCCCGACAGGTTTGGCCGAATCAGGTTCACTTTCGTTACGGACTGGTCATTCTCCTCAGGTTGCTCCTCACCCTTTCTCACGAAAACGCAATTACCACTGTTGGATTCAGGCCGGTAACGGGGACCTGGAAGGGACTTACACCCTCCTGTTCAAACGCCTTCACAGGCGCACTAGCCATCATCGCTCTGCGTGATGAGGCTTGGTCACGGGACTTTGATCGTTTTGAGCTCGTCTGCAACAGATTCGGATCATCATTCTTGGGCAGATTCGGACAGAAAATATCGGACAGAAAATCCATCAGAAATTTGGCTGGATGAGAACTGGAAAATCTTCGGATTCGCTGGGTGACTGGCGTTGGGTTGCACTGAAAGATTTCAAATGGGTTGGTTTTGAACGGTTGTTTGGTTCACGACGGAGCCTCATCACGCGGGAGCGATGATGGCTACGTTGGGGACCTGATCATACATCACGATTAACTGCGTGATCGCTGCGACGCTACGGTGAGTCGATCGCTGCGAACCCTCTTGAGTGGGGTGCCCGAAAAGGGGGACAGGGACCGCGGACGGAACCAGTCCCCCTTTTCGAAAATTCCGTTTTCAGAATCTTGCAATTTCGTCTCGTCCGATTCGTGCGATTCGTTTTATTCGTGGTTCACCATCTTCGCATTTTTGAAAAGAATGTGACTCACGAATCGAATGCCGTCTTCCATGGACATTCGAACGGTAGTATTCGACGATACAGAGCGTCGCTCGTTACTGTCTGAAACCATTACACCGCAACACGGTCATCGAATTCTCTACTTCGGAAACTCCATGGACTCCCCTTCCGCTGACTCTCCTCCTGCAAATGGATCACCACTCGATTCAATGCAAGTCGATCGACCCACCCCACCGCGTGGCTCGGTCTGGCTCGCCTGGCTGGTCATTCTGGCAACAATTGGTGTCATCCTGTTTCCGGGATTGCTGAAACAGAAACTCGAAGCGGTCGACCCCTCGATCATCCTGCTCGAAATCCAGGCCCGGTATCTCGTCGGTGCCTCGACCGTCTCGTTCGAAGGAAAAGAACAACTGAAAAACCAGCTCGCACCGGTTTTTGGCAAAGGATCCTTACGCCAGCGGCTAATCGGTGCGGTGCTGCTCGGTGAACTGATGGGACCGGGCGAGGCGGCCACGTCGCTGAGCGACCTCGAGCAGCAAGTTCAGGACGGGCGTTTGACCGTTGACCAAGAGGACGACCGAAAAGCCCTCGGCCTGCTGCAACAGATCCAGGCGGGGTTGATTGCGAAAACTCCCTTGAGTGATTCGCAGTCGGACGAGGAACTCGCGACGGGCCGAGCACTGCTCGCCAAACGACTCGGCTGGGTCGGAAAGTTGGCTTACTTACCCCCAGGAAGCCCAGATCGTGCCGAACGCGAACAGTTGCTGGCCCATGCGCAGCGAACTCTGTTCGTCATGCTTGGTGCTTTTGGACTGGCTGCCGTCGCTGCCGCTGTCGGATTTCTCTTGCAGATCCTCTGGTGGGTTTTCGCCGCTTCGGGACGACTCAAAAGTGGTATTCCACCGCTGTCAGGAGACGGAGCCATCTATGCCGAAACGTTTGCCGCCTGGATGGTGTTATTCGTGGTCCTGAATCTGGCCTTGATGTACTTGCCGCTGCCAAAATGGGGACTGGTCTGGGTCCTGATTCCCCAGATTGGCAGTCTGGGAGCACTCGCCTGGCCCCTGTTTCGTGGGCTGCGCTGGAGTGATGTTCGCCTGGATCTTGGGCTGACACTGGGAGAACAACCGTGGTCGATTCCGTTCATCGGCGTGGGTGCCTACCTCAGCGCCCTCCCCGTGCTGGGACTGGCGATGGTTGTCACGGGGCTTTTGATGGCTTTCATGAGTCAATTCGCGGGGAATGGCGAGGCCGCCGCAACACCCATTCATCCGATTGTCGAGCCGATCCTGCGTGGCAATTGGACGCTGCGGCTGCAATTGCTGTTTGTCGCCGTCTTCGCCGCCGTTCCCGAAGAAATCATGTTTCGGGGCGCCCTGTATCGACACCTGCGTGAGGCAAAAACCCAATTCGGCTACATTTGTGGCGTGGCATTCGCCGCGATCCTCAGTAGCTTTATCTTCGCCGTCATTCACCCGCAGGGACTGTTTGGCATCCCGATCCTCATGAGCCTGGCGATGGTCTTTGCCCTGGTCCGCGAATGGCGAGGCTCGATCTATCCTGTCATGATCACCCATGCACTCGTCAATGCCGGGACCAGCACCCTGTTGTTACTGATTGCCGATTGACACGTCTTACCTTCTGTGACCCGCTGCTGCCGCTCCCTCTGGCCTCCTCGGTTGATCAGCCTGCAAAGCAGCGGAAACCTTGATTCCTTACGAAAGGCATTTCGATGACAACTCGATCATTCGTGTTATTCTTCACCGCTTTGCTGGCCGCCAACATCCCGATGACGCCAGTACGGGCCGAGCATGATGGCAAGGTGCAAATCCTGCTCTTGGGTGACAGCACCACGGAAGGGAGTGTTCCCCGGCGACATCTCCCCAAGGGGCCCCACCTGGAAGATGTGATCCGCGAATTACTCGCCGCGGAAAAAGACCTGCCCCCTACGAACGTGATCAATCTGGGGCTGAGCGGCGAGTATGTCCGGCGGCTGCTTGATTCCGGCCGTTACGAAAAAGAAGCCTCGAAACTGCCGGGCCTCGACTATGTCCTGATTCGATATGGCTTGAACGACAACGCCTATCGAGAAAATCTGGCCGAGAATTTTCCCAAGGATTATCACGAGCTCATCGGTCGGCTGAAGACCAATCATCCCCAGGCAACAATCATCGTCATGACGGTCATCCCCTACGGCGACGAAGCGACCTCGACCCGATTAAATCAACTGAATCGACAGGTTGCCGCAGCGGAAGGGCTGACCCTATTTGATATTTATCCCCGGTACGCTGAGGAGCTCAAACGAGGCCCGGATATGCTCAATTATCGTCGTTATCCACTGGAGAAAATCCCCGAAAATCGACGAGAATTCGTCACGCCGTTTCTCGCCCCCGGGCAACCAGGAACGGTCGAAGTCATGGATAATCGACTGGACGCTCATTTCGGGCATCTTCCCGGCTGGTTCGGTGATCGGCATCCGAATCTGGCGGGATACCATGTGATCGGTGACGAAACCGCCAAGTTTCTGACCCCCCTGATCCGTAAGCAGTTTGGGAAACCATAACTTGGGTGACGGCGAGCACTGGCTGTGGCCCTTGGCGGTGGCTGTCACTAGAGGAATTCGCCGTCTGCGTGTAGCCTTGATGGCCCTGTAACGCGCTTGGTCTGTCGGAATTGATTGAAAAAAGGAGTTTGATTCATGTCGAGGCAATGGATGATCGTCGGTCTGACGATGCTGGGTTTGGCGATCCAGACCACGCAAGCGGCCGAGCCCCGAAAAATCGGTTCGGTCGAGGGACTTACCGAATACCAGCTCGACAACGGGCTGAAAGTGGTGCTTTTCCCTGAACCGTCGAAAGACAAGATCACCGTCAATATGACCGTGCTCGTCGGTTCGCGGCACGAGGGATACGGCGAAGCGGGAATGGCACACTTGCTGGAACACATGCTGTTCAAGCCGACCGCCGGACATCCCCGCCCTGATCAGGACTTGCAGTCGCGTGGCGCCGACTACAACGGCACAACCTGGGTCGATCGGACCAATTACTACGAGACCATGCCCGCAGGGGACGACAATCTGGAATGGGCAATCGGGTACGAAGCCGATCGCCTGGTGAATTGCCCCATCAAGGGAGAAGAACTCGCCAGCGAAATGACCGTGGTGCGAAATGAATTTGAGATGGGAGAAAACAACCCCAAAGCGGTGCTCGAACAACGAATGATGGCTGCCGCTTACGAATGGCATAATTACGGCAAATCGACCATCGGTAATCGTGCCGACATTGAACGAGTTCCCGTCGATAATCTGCGCGCCTTTTATAAAAAGTTTTATCGACCCGATAACGTGATTCTGTTTATCGGCGGTCGCCTGGACGAAGCCAAGACCCTGGCGATGGTTCAAAAACACTTTGGTCCGATTGCGCGGCCCGAGGAGCCGATTCGTGCCACCTACACCGAAGAGCCCGCTCAGGACGGAGAACGGGTCATCACATTGCGGCGCGTCGGCAGCGTTGCTGTCGCCGGTGTTGCCTACCACATTCCCGCTTCCGCAGATCAAGAGTTTCCTGCCGTTGCCATTCTGGAAGCGATCCTGACCGCCGACAAAACAGGGCGATTGTACAAGTCGCTGGTGGAACGACGTCGTGCGGCCAAGGTACAAGGAATGGCTTACGCCTGGCACGATCCGGGGGCGATCTTCATCACTGCCGAAGTCGCCGCAGGGAATGAACCGAACGGAGTCGTCGAGGAGATGCTGGATACCATTGAAGAGGTCGTCACCAAGGGGATTACCGAGACAGAGCTGGTTCGAGCCAAACAGCAGTTTCGGAAATATCTCGATCAGGTTCTCGCCGATACCCCGAAACTGCTGGTCGAGCTTTCCGATTCGGCGGCAGCGGGAGATTGGCGCTTATTCTTTCTCAATCGCGACCGTCTCGAAAACGTTTCAGTCGACGATGTGAATGCGGTTGCCAAAAAGTATCTCCAAGCGACCAACCGCACGGTCGGGGTGTATCTCCCCACGCAGCAGCCACAGCGAACCCCCGTCGCCGCCGCACCCGATGTCGCCAAGCTGGTCAAAGATTATACCGGCCGGCCCGAGTACTCGGTCGGTGAAGTCTTTGATGTCTCGCCCGCAGCAATTGAATCCCGCATCAAACGGACCACGATCGAAGGGGTGAAGGTCGCAATGCTCCCGAAAAAGAATCGGGGAGGAACCGTCTCGTTGCAGTTGCGATTGCGGTACGGAACCGCGAAATCGTTATTCGGTCAGACCCAGGCGTGCGAGTTTATGCCGACGTTGATGACACGGGGGACACGAGAACTGACCAGCGAGCAGCTCGCCGATCAACTGGACGAACTGCAAAGCACGATGGCAGCCAGCGGCGGGGCCGGCGAGGCCACGTTCGTGATTCAGTCGAAACGAGAGAATCTGACTGCTGTGATCGATGTGTTGCGGCAGGTGCTGCGAGAACCGGTCTTCCCGGTGTCGGAACTCGAAATCCTGCAGCAACGCCGCGTCTCTGAATTGCAGGAACAAACCTCAGAGCCTCAAGCACTGGCTCCACGGATCATCTCGCAAAAGATGAATCCTTATCCGGTCGGTGATGTGCGTCATCAGCCAAGCCTGGTCGAGGAATTGAAACAGCTGCAAGGGGTCGAGTTGGCCAGCGTTAAAAAGATCTATGCCGATTTTCTTTCCGCTCAAGCGGGGGAACTGGTGATCGTCGGCGACTTTGACGCTGACGCCACCCAGAAGGCCTTGACCAGCGCACTGGGCGGCTGGAAAACCAAAATGCCGTACGAACGGATTTCCCGAACGGCCGATCAACCCCCGAAACCCGAGATGATCCGGATCAATACCCCCGACAAGGCCAACGCCATGTATTTTGCGGGATTGCTGCTGGCCCTACGGGACGATCACCCGGATTATCCCGCCTTGGTGATTGGAAACGAAGTCTTAGGGGGAAGCGGCTTTGCCTCACGACTAATGAGCCGGATCCGCGAGAAAGAAGGGTTGTCGTATGGGGTCATGTCTTCGTTCCGGGCCAGTCCTTTGGACCAGCGGGCCACGTTTTCGATGATGGCCATCTGTAATCCCGAAAACGCCGAAAAAGTCGTGGCGCTGGCTCGTGAAGAGATCGAACGATTGGTTAAAGACGGAGTTTCCTCTGACGAGTTATCCGATGCACAGCAGGGCTGGATTAAGGGGAGCGAGGCGGATCGGGGGGACGACGGGAAGCTGGCGGCAATTCTCGCGAATGGATTATTTGCGGGAAGAACGCTGGATTACCAGGCAAAACTCGAAGCCAAAGTGAAGGGATTAACTCCCCGGGACATCAAGCAGGCATTACAGCAGCATCTGGATGCCGCAAAACTGGTCAACGCAGTGGCCGGTGACCTCAAGCCTTAGCCGTGTGTTGAAAAAGGGGGACAGGGACCTCGCACTGCGTATCATTCAAGTGGATGATTGATTTCGGTCGGAGTCAGTCCCCGTTTTTCACGTTTTGCAACAGACGGTTAGGCTCCGCCACGAGTTCATCGAGAGAAAATCGAGAGAAAAGGGACACCAACAGCGTTCGGTGTCCCCGTTCTCTACGGAAGTCTGTCAAGTTGCTTTGCGAGTTGAATGAGTTGTGTCACGTTGTGATTCGCATTTAATGCAACTATGATTGCAACACTTAAAACACGGCCTTGGGGGCGTTTTTCAACTTAAGATATTGACAATCTTTGAGTTGCGATTGCAACAGTTACGGAGATCGGCCCGCGTCTTGGATGGCGTCACTGCTTGATTGCCATAGCGGCTTGGGTCGAAACGTTTGAAAAGTGCGTTTGCCGCGACATCGACAAATCCCGTGACCCACAAGACCCATACAGAACCGAGGGGGATGGCGGCCCAACACAAAGCTGGGAAAGTACTGTAATATTCGTGTTATTCGTGGTCCCGCAGGGGAACCCTGGTTTTCTGTTTGCAACGGATCCCCTTTACGGGACGGTCGTGCTTTGCAGCATGGCCGAGATCGCGGTCACCACGAACATTACCGGGGCGAGGATGTTCGTGTCAGCCGTGATTCGTAGCCTGCCCCTTGATAGATTTGTTCTGTCCGCCGGAATGCGGCCTCGTCGGCGTTGAAGAGCGTGACATGCCGGGGAGCGAGCAGTCCGAGGGTGTCGGGGATATCCAGCACTCGCAGAACGTTTAAGAGCGTCGGGCCCTCGCGATGCGATGTCGGGGGTTCGACGAGCAGCACCTCGCTGATACTGGATTCGAACAACGCGGCATAAGCACCGAGCACACCAGCGGCACCACGCCCCGCCACGCCGATTGTCAGTTCGTTTCCTTCCGCTTCGTGCAACCAACGGGCGACCGACTGAATGTCATACACTCGTCCGGCATCAACCGTCCGACCGACGAGTGCATGAGCCCGCTCGACATAGTTCGGGGGATTGGCCTGGGTCCAGGCGAGTGATACGCCGCAGCCACGGGGACTGATGGTCACCGTGGATTGACCAGCCAGTGCAGTCTTGCTGACCCAGGCGGGGAGCGTTGCCTCGGGTTCATCGGGATTTAAAATCACCAGCCATAAGCGTTCGCGCTGCTCGGGAGAACGGGGAAGTTTTTGCGGAGCCTCGTGTCGGCGGGCCAGGACCAGGATTTCGTCATCGGTGCCGAGGACCAGCTGACCATCGGGACGCTGGTCGCGAATCACGGCGGCAGCGACCTGATCAGGCCATTCCCGGAACACTGTTGCCTCCAGGCGTTCGGTCAGCGTTTTTGACCAAGTGAGATATTCGGCATGTGTACGAGGTGGCACCGGTTTTCCGAGGGAGACAAACGTTTCGTCAATGCTGGCATTCAGGCTGTCAGTGGGAAGATCCTGATCTTCCGGAAAGACGCGTAGGCGCTGGCCGTCAATCACGGCTTGTCCGGGTTCGTGGACTTCGCGGTTGTCCCCCTTTAAGTGTCGGTTGATCCAGCGATAGGCCATGAGTCTCAGTTCGACGTTGTCGGCATGCCCGCCGGGGGTGATACCGATGTCGAATAAGTCTCCTGGTTTCTTTTCGTACCAGCGGTAAAGTTGGGCGAGGCGTTCTCGAATTCGTTCGTTGGCGGGCGTGGGGAAGATGGGGTCATATCCCGAGTTTTCGAACAGCAGGGGACGGGGGGCGATCAAAGCGGCGATCGTGGTCCATTCCCAGCGATACGTGTTATGGAGGAACATACAATCGCAATGGCCGTTGCAGACCTTGTCATCCACGTAGCTTTGCAGGTCACTCATTCCACTGACAGGGACACAGACTTTGACTCGTTCGTCGGCGGCCGCAATCCAGAACGTGGCAGCGCCACCACCACTGATTCCTGTAACCGCCAGTTTGTCCGGATCGACATCGGGCCTTGAGACCAGATAGTCAATTGCGCGAACCCCGTTCCAGCATTCGACCCCTGCGGGGGTATAACCCGCTGAATGCCACCACCAGCGTTGTTTGTTGTAGGTTCCATGGTGGGTACCGGCGAGTTCTCCCAGTTGCAGGGTATCGATAATCAGGCAGACATACCCATTGGCTGCGAACCACATCCCATGGTGCTGGAAGGCGGCTTTGTTCCCATCTCGACCGCGGCCTGAGTGACCGCAGACGTAGAGGACTGCGGGTAATTTGCCTTGAACATTCGCGGGTCGATACAGATTTCCGGTGACATACAAACCAGGTCGACTTTGAAAGTGAATTTTTTCGACGTGAACGGCATCGAGTTCGAGGGTTCCGGTGACGGTTGCCTTGAGGGGCGTTCGTTCGGGAAGTGGCCAGAGGCCGAGCATATCCAAGTATTTTTGCCGGAGGTCAGTGCGGGCCGCTTCCCATTCCTCTCGCGTTTGGGCTCCTTCGAGAAAACGGCGACTCAGTTCCGAGGTTTCGCGAATGAGATGCCTGTCGATGATGGCATTTCCGGGCGACGGCAGGGGTGCAGCATCCTGAGCAAGCAGCCCAAAGTTGCAGAGCAAGAGAAAGCAAACGAGTCGCGAAAAGAGGGACATGGCAAGCCTCGTGAGGTGTTTTGTTCAAGTACCATTTCTACAGCGCGTGGTTCTACAGCTCTTGGGTGTCGGTTGCGTCTGGAATCTCCCTGACGATATTAGGTTTGTTCCCGCAAACCGCAATGGAAAATGGTGATTGAATGCAAAACGGGCAGGAATAGCCGATCAAAAACCCTTTCAAGACAGCTCGCTTCCATTTTCCGATTCCGTTTCCTTTGGCGGCCGAGTTCTGGATTCCTCGACCCCCCCGATCACTTGCCGATCCGCCCCGTTTTATGTATGAAATCGACTGTACTCCCGCATTCGACCCAGCAGTCTGCCCCGTAAGGGACGTGCCATGGATGGCTCGATTGTGAAGTCGTGCTTGTTGATTTTCAAAGGAATCTGGTCCCAATAGGTGGTGGCCATTCCTCCGTGTTCATCCAACTCGCACCTCGGATTTCCCCCAATTTTAGGAATTGCACCGATGAAATTTGGCAAACTGACCGCATTCGGATTATCACTGATTGCGCTGTTGATGAGCGCCCAATCCGTGGCGCTGGCTCAAGCTCCTGCTGCCGATGCGGCGATCAAGGACCGCGTTGCCGGCTTTGTAAAAGCCTATAATGGCCGAAATGCCGCAAACTTGTCTGACTTTTTCACCGACGATGCCACTCTGATTGATGTCGATGGTGGGGTGATTCGTGGAAAAGCGGGAATTGGCGCACAGTTCGCGACAGGTTTTGCCGCAGCGTCGAATTACACTCTTGAATCCTCCGTTGATTCGATTCGTTATATTACACCCGATGTGGCGCAGATCGAAGGTGCGTCCACTCTGAGTGCTCCGAATGAAGCGACAATCGTCAACCGCTTTGTGACGCTGTTCGCCCGTAAGGACAATGTCTGGAAGATGGCGGAAATTCGCGACCTGCCAGCACCTGCAGAAGACATTCATCCCGGAACTCGACTGAAGGAATTGGAGTGGATGATCGGCGACTGGGTTGATCAGAAGGGGGATCTGAAGATTCATTCCTCGGTCAAGTGGGGTGAAAAGCAAGCCTATTTGACGCGCGTCACGACGGTCGCGGCTGGCGAAGAGACCAGTTTCAGCAGCTTGATGGTACTCTGCTGGGATTCTCAGTCTGGTCAGATCAAATCCTGGCTGTTTGATTCCGAAGGGGGACGAGGGGAAGCGACCTGGACGCGTGCATCTCAGGATCAGTGGGTCTTGCGGGCTGCGGGGAGTCTGCGGAGCGGATTGCCGAACTCGGCAACACAAATCGTGACTGTGGTTGGCAAAGACGCCATCAAGACCAGTTCGATCGACCGAATCATTGGGGGCGAAGTCGCTCCGGATACGGATGAAATCATGATGGTTCGCAAAGCTCCTGCGGTGGGTGGTGCAGTGGTTCCAGTGGCTCCTTTCGTGAAACCAGCGGTCCCCGTCCCCGCTGGTGTTAAGGTTCCCGCCGCTCCCGCAGTCAAACCGCAACCGTAATCGGGGGCGGATTGCGTTACTGGCTCGTTAATCATTCTGGTTGAATCCCGATTGGTTTTGATGGATTCAACTTGTTTTTCGTGACTTTCTCCATTTGTCTTTGCTTCAGGGTGTCATCGAGATGACTAAGCGATTCGCACTTTTCCTGATGATTTCGGCCGGCCTGACATGCATCACATCTCCGGCATTCGCCCAACGAGGACGAATTGGCGGTGGTGGTGGCGGCGGGGGTATGGCACGACCCGCGGGTGGTGGCGGGGGTGCCCCGATGCAACGTCCAGCGATGCCCAGTGGCGGTGGCATGGCCCGGCCCGCGCCGGCTCAAATGTCGCGCCCTGCAGCCATGCCCAGCCGACCAGCCAATCCGGGTGGCGGGAATTTTGGGGGTGGCAATTTTGGCGGTGCGGTGCGTCCCTCAATGCCATCAGCCCCTGCGGGGATGGCGCGTCCATCGATGCCGAATAATGGACTGCCGAATGCGGGAATGGCAAATCGCCCCAATCCGGGAGCGATGACACGTCCGGCACCAGGAGGAATTCCTGGGGGGCTTCCAGGTGGTGGGATGAATCGCCCCACCACGTTTCCGGGTCAAATTGGTGGGGGTGCGGGTCAGATCAACCGACCATCAGGGGGAATCGCCAGCGGTGTTCGTCCCGGCGGTCCGAGCACTCTTCCCGGACAAATTCAAAATCGACCCAGCCCTGGTTTTGGGGGCGTGAATACCCTCCCCGGTCAAATTGGCGGGGGTGGGTTCAATCGTCCAGGAGCGGGGGGAGCCACGACCCTGCCCGGGCAAATCGGCAATCGACCGGGGGGTGGGCAAATTGGGATGAATCGACCCAACCCCGGCGCTGGCGGCCCCACAACACTCCCCGGTCAAATTGGGAATCAGCCCGGACTGGGTGGTGGTGGAATTAACCGCCCCGGATTCGGTGGAGCAGGAACATTGCCCGGTCAAATTCCAAACCGCCCAGGATTTGGCGGCGGCGGCGGGAATTTTCCTGGGGCGGGTGGGACCGGTTTGAATCGACCAGGTCAGGGTGGTGCTGGAAGTCTTCCAGGTCAAATTGGGAATCGGCCCATCGGAGGAAATGGCAACGGACTCGGTAACGGACTCGGAAATCGACCCAACTGGGGTTCCGGTGGAGCGGGGAATCTGCCCGGCCAGATTGGAAATCGGCCGATTGGAAGTGGTAATAACAACAACGTCATCATCAATAATAATAACAACACTAACATCAACTCCAACCGCCCCAACATCAACGTAGGGGGTGGTGGATTTAATAACGGCAATCGCCCCAATGGTAACTGGGGCAATAACAACAATTGGAATAACAACAACAACTGGGGAAATCGCCCTGGCGGCAACTGGGGCGGGAATGGCAACGGTAACTGGGGAGGTAATGGTAATTGGGGCGGAAACGGAAACGGCAACTGGGGCGGGAACAACAACTGGGGTCATGGCGGCGGCTGGTACGGCGGCGGCGGAAATGTTGTGAATAACAATTATTACGGGCCAGGCTGGAGTGGTGCCAATTATGGGAATTGGTATCACGGTGGTAGCAGCGGAAATTTCTGGGCTGGTGTGGGAACAGGCTTAGTCGCCTCGTGGGGAGTGAACGCACTCTATAATCCTCGCTATGCTTATAATAGCTACGGATATTACCCTTCGGCTTGGGCAGCACCCGTCTATGGAAGTTGGGGCCTCAGTTCGGTCTCGTCCAACTGGATGTATTCGAATTATGCCAATCCGTACATCACACCCGCCACTCAAACCGTATATATACAACAGTCACAGCCCGTAGTGATTGCGGTGGACGGGACCTCGCAAGCACCCGTGACCGAACAGGTCGTCGCTTATGATTACTCGAAACCGATCAATACCTCGTCAACACCTCCTGAACCAACGGCGGCCGAGTCGGCACAAAAGGTTTTTGAATCTGCCCGAGCGAGCTTCAAACAGAATGACTATGGACGGGCATTAAGTCTGGCGGATCAATCGTTGAGTCAACTACCGAGCGATCCCGTGCTGCACGAATTCCGTGCCTTATGCCTGTTTGCCCTGAAGCGATATGACGAAGCAGCCGCAGTCAACTATGCCGTGCTGTCAGCCGGCCCTACCTGGGACTGGGCAACGCTGATCAATCTCTATTCGGGAATCGAAGTTTATACCAGTCAGTTGCGCGAGCTGGAAAACTTTGTCAAGCTAAAACCCGACTCGGCACCGGCTCAATTCCAGCTGGCATATCTGTACCTGGCCCAAGGGGCAAAAGAGGCGGCAGCCAGGCAATTTGGCGTTGTCGCAAAACTGCAACCCGCTGATACGCTGTCGGCACAGCTTGCCAAAACGCTTGATCCTTCAGAAGAGCAAAAACAGATTCAAAAGACAATGACGGCCGAGAGCAATCCGCCTCAGCCATCGGCAACGCCAATCGATCCGGCCGTGCCAGTGGCTACCACAGAAAAGCCGCAAACAGAAAAGCCGCAAGTAGCACCCCTACCTCCACCCGCCAAGATGGCGGGAACATGGATTGCCAATCCAGATCCGAAGGTCAAAATCACTTTGGTTCTGAGTCCCACGGGCGAGTTTTCTTGGGGGGTCACGCAAGATGGTCGTACACAGACCATTCAAGGGCAGGCGGGATATCAGGATGATGTCTTGATTTTGAGTCAACAGGATGGCCCGCCGTTAGCGGGTAAGATCACGTTTGACGACGAGAAAAAGCAATTCGGGTTTAAGCCACCAGGCTCACCTGATGATGTACCCGGCCTGAGCTTTGCTTTTGAGCCCAGCCATATCTGATCAGACCGGAATTCCTCATTCATTTGAGTCGTGCTCACTTGAATGAGGCAACGACCCGCCGGACTGTGGCGGGTGAATTTCAGTGAACAGATCACAGGAATTCCATCACGACGCGATCCGCAACGAAGCGACCTTCCCGGGTCAATGTGATCCGGGAACCGTCGTCCTCGAGCAGACCTCGTCGTGTTTGTTCCTGGATTGCCGTCCCGCAAATCGCGTCCAGCTCCATTCCGGTCTGCTCACGGAACTGCTGTCGTGAGACTCCTGAGGTTCGCCGCAGCCCCAGATAGATTCGTTCTCGGGCTCGATGATCTGGCTCAAGCTCTTCCGAATCAGCAACAGGGGATTCGTTTCTTTCCAGACGTGCCAGCCACCCGAGGACGCTGCGGAGATTGGTTTCACGTCGCCCATTCAAGTAGCGCGCAGCACCCGGTCCGAAGGCCCAGTATTCGTCCCCGTTCCAATAAACATGGTTGTGGCGGCATTCGTATCCCGGTTTTGCAAAATTAGAAATTTCGTATTGCGGATATCCCGCAGCAGGCAGCAGTTCCATCGCCAGTTCATATTGGTCTCGTTCAGCCTCTTCCTCGACTCCACAGAATTCCCCTCGTTCGCGTCGCGTCCAAAACGCGGTCCCTTTTTCAAAGGTGAGTCCGTATGTCGAGAGATGTTCCGGCTCAAGGTCGATGGCTCGCTTGAGCGTTTCTTCCCAATTGGCAAGGGTTTGTCCGGGAACACCAAAGATCAGGTCAAGTGACACATTCTGGAACCTGGATCGCAATCGCTTCATCACGGCGGCAATATCATCCGGCCGATGATTTCGTTCTAACAGCTTCAGAGCGTGGGCCGAAAAGGATTGGACACCCAGGCTAATCCGATTGACTCCCTCTTCCGCCAGTAGGGTGATTTTCTCGTCGGTCAGGTCCAATGGATTGGCTTCCACGCTGAATTCGGCGGTCGGTGAGCACTGAAACTGCTGGCGAATCCGTTGAAACAACATCCTCATTTCGCTCGGTTGAGGATGCGTCGGGGTCCCCCCACCCAGGAAGAGTGTTTCCAGGGAAGTTCCTGGTGGGATTTTTGAGTTTGCCATTTCGCGTTCGATGGCTCGCAGGTAGTCACCGACGAGGTCATCTCGCCCCGACACCAGCGTGAAGTCGCAATAGCCGCAGCGATGAGCACAAAACGGAACATGAAAATAGGCCGCACGCGGTAACGGGGAGTCAACGAACGGAGCAAACGATGTCACGGTAACCTCGACAGATTTCTAGCAGACAACAGAAAAAGTTCTGTTTGATGGCCCACCAGGTGACGTTCCTGGTCGACACCTCTTGAATTGGTGAAACGATCTGATCTGCTGCCATGGCGGGGGCCGATCAGCCATTCTCATCGTGATCCCCAGAGGATTTGCGTCAATTGACAGGGGCTCATCCGCTCGCGATCTTACCAAACTTGCGGATTATTCGGGCAATTCCGGCGTAAGCAGAACAAACCGTGAGTCGTTTCAGATGGGATTCAGTATCTTCTTGACTCATCAAACCTTACAGTGCTAGGGTATGCGGGGGGCGGTTTTTCCTCTAGCCTGTTTCCATTCAGCCACCACATATTCGTGGAACTTTCGTGATTCGATCAATTTCTATTTTCCCGCAATTGTTTTTGACTTCGGTTTAACGAAGGAACCGACGACTTTGTCGTGCAGGGCGAAGGATTGCTGCTCCAATGTCCAATTTTGTTTTGTAGAGATGACGATTTTCTGATGACAGCCCCCGTCAAGAGGCTTTTCTCAGGATCGGAAATCGCGATCGAGTGGTAAAACCGATCCAATGTGGTTAATTTGTCGCAATAATTTGAATTCGGGCTCGGTGCTGAGACCCTCATGAACCGACTTTGCCATCCATCAACACGACACCATTCTGACAAGAAGGATGGACCCGTGAAGTACGTCGATCGGGCAGAATTTCCAATCAGTGTGCACAAGGCGGGAAACGCTTTTCGCGTTGCCATCGTCTGTTCGCTCATTTCGTGGGCGGGCTATGCACAGGCTCAAGCGCCAAGCAAGACCAAGCCGGGGACCAAACCGGTTACCAAGCCAGCCGGCAAGACCGTGCCCAAAGCGGCTTTGGAAAAATTCGAGCAACCAGATCCCGATAAATTGCCTCCGGGGTTTCAGCCTGCCCCGGAACCATTGGCGATCATGGATCTTGATCAGCCTCTCGCCACCACGGACGAATTGGCGAAGCTGAAGAAAGAGGTGGTCAGCAAGTTTACCAAAACTCTGCGTGATTGCGATTTGAGTTCCACCGGCAAACAGGTCATCGAAACGGGCGTTCGGTATCGACTCGCTGAAATGACCCTGAAAGAAAAGCGGAAAGAACTGCCAGATCTCCATAAGGCCTTGATACGAGATATCACAACAGGGATCGGTAACCCTGGGATCAAGCCAGCGGATGTCGCGTCGATGGTTCAATTTGTCAATCAGGAACTCGTCAAACAGATGCCGCAGTTGCTGGTCAACAACTTTTACGTACGGCTGCATGCGGTGCTGATACTCAGTGAATTGGATTACGCACCCAGCCACGCACTGTTATTGCAGGTGATTCAGAGCAAAGAGATCCAAGAAGATCCCGTTTTGGGACAGCCCTCTGCAATCAAGATCGCGGCGACCCAAGGTTTAACTCGAATTCTCAAATATGCTTCGCCACCGGTGGCGCAGCGAACCATCATCGCCCACGCATTGGTTGACGAACTGCAAAAGCCGAACACACATTGGTGGTATCAGCTCCGGTTGATCGAGGCACTCAGGCACATGACCGTGGCGGTCGATGCGGGGAACAATAAACCGTTTGTGATTGATCAGTTACTCGCCGTGATCAATGACCGTGAACGACCCTGGACGGTTCGGTCAAAGGCCTGTTTTGCGATTGGCCGAGTTCCGATCCCTGCGGCTGTGAAGCCCGAAGATGTCGTCAACACCGTTGCGGACTTTGCTTTGCAACTTTCCACTGCAGCACAAGCCAAGCCGAATGATCAGGTCTGGAAGAGTTGTGTCTGGGATGTTTATCTGGCTTTTAAGGCGGATGGATCCAAAGATAAGGATGGCAAAGACAAAGATCAGGATGCGGAAAGAAAAGGGGCCGGTGGATTATTGGCCCGCATTAAGCCTGTCGCCCAGCCCGCCTATGACCGTATTGTTCCGATCGTTCGCGATGTGATCCATGGCAAGTCACCGGATGCAGGTGATGTGAAAAACTTGGGTGATTTCGTTCGTGAGCGAGTTCCGCAAAAGTAGAACGATTACTTCTGACCCCGTTTCCACTGCTGGAGACTTTTCCAGTAGTGATTGGGATTTCGTTGACGGGTCTGGTATTCACGAAGGTATGCCTGATAAGCCGGATCCAACGGCCGCGTTTCCCCATCCCGATGGGCATAGACCGTCATCCCCTCGAAGGGGAGGGGTTCAACCGTGTCACCGTACACCGTATTCAGGTCCGCATCCTTGTCCCAGCCAACCGTATAAAGCACGAAATCACGAACCCAGCCTGGCGGGAGGGGAGCTTGTGGTGCGGCAAATCCGAGGCGGATTTCATCACCCGATCCGGTGACAACCAGTTGATCATCGCGTGATTTCAATAGCGGAAGCACATCACCCAGTCGAGTGAAATGACCTGACATCGCCGGCCACTGCTCACCGGGAACCAGATGCTGATAATCAAACTGATCAGGGCCGTTACCGTGAGTTGGCCAGGAATGGAATGACACCCCGCCACGATCAACCAGCTCGGCGCGCATCAGGGTTAATTCCGTTTCACGGACTTCGACAGGGGCATCATCCACGGTGAAAAAGATGGAATCCCAATAGAGTTCCATCGTCGAAACAATTCGTAGCCGGTGATCGTCGCCGGAAAAGAGATCGGACAGATCGACCGCAATCGTCTTGGTCTTGCCTCCTGGAAAGCCCATGAATGGCCGAACTTCGCGCCATTCGCCTTGCGCATCGGGTACAGACAAGGCGGGTGGACGGGGTTTGGGGAGATCCGGATTCTGCGATAACTGCACACTGAGTGACGTACTTCCGGGATACATCCAGCCGGTTAAATACAGCATGACTTTTTGTGCCGCAGGAAATGGACCCAGATCGAGTTCCAGATGGTGCTCCTCGGTGAACCCTTGCGCCCGCTTGATGTCAAAGGTCTTGGTAAAATCCTGATCGCGGCTGAGGATCTGGCCAAGGACATCACGACCACGCGTATCGGTTGCTGCGACCGGCCTGCGAGGGTTTTGGACCGTGTGAATCTGTGGTGCCGCAATCGTGGCGGGCCCAACTTTTTCATTGGTAAAAATGTCGGTTCCCGCCGGGTGGTCGATGGCGAACAACTTGAACTGATCGAAGTATTCTGCCTCCCACAACTCGGCCGTCACCCGCAGCTGATATTCGTGGTTCGCCTCTTTGAGCTGTCGACCATCGATTTTGATGTATTCCCACTCGCGCCACGGGGCGACAACCGATTCGGCAAATTTGAGTCCGAGGGGCGCATTCCATAAGAGGTCCGTGACAAACACGAATCGCTCACCGTCCCACGTGTAAAGATAGGGGCACGAGCCATTCAGCTTTTGTTCGATACAAATTGGCTCATCAGGTACCGGGTCCACCACGTTGGTCGGGATCCCGTTGGTCCAGAGAATTCGCACGACATCGGCATGCTCCTGAGCCCCCAGGCCAAAATGGGTCAGGGGTTCGGTGACCACTTTCGCCTGATAACGCTGGCCGGATTTCAATTCGAGCATACCACCCAGGTTAATATGGTTTGTTCGTTTGTCCGAATTCTGTTCGCCCGGTTTGACCGTGTAGCCCAGCAACTGAATTTCCAGATACTGATTATCGGGATTATCCGATTCCCGACATTGACTCGACAAGAACGCCCAACCGTCGTGATTCGTGGTGAACAGATCCAGATCACCATCCCGATCAAAGTCTGCCACGGTCATCGATTCGGTCCCCTTGAGTCCGCCAGCAACCGCAGTGGGGGTGGGTGAAAATAGACCCTGACCATCGCCGATACGCAATGAGGCACCAGACGTACCGAGCAACAGCACGTCCGAGGCACTGTCATTGTCAAAATCTCCGACATGAGCCGATTGGAAAGCCCCCTCTGCCAGCATGGTGATTTCATACGTCGAGACCATCCCACCGGGGGTTCGTTGCGTCATCACCAAGCGGGCAGCCTTTGGACCTGCCGCAATGAGGTCCCATGAGGTATTCCCGTCCAAATCACCCACTTGTAGTGAGGTCGCCCCTTGCAGCGGGGCCAATTCTTCGATCGGACGATAACGAAGCCGCCCATGTCGAACATTTTCCAGCCATCCAACTCCGGCGGATGTGGCGACCAGCACATCGATATCCGAATCGTGGTCCCAATCGACAATCGCCAAGGCGCTGACGAGAACGTCTGGGGGAGGGAGCATCGAACGGGGGGTGATCTCTTCGAACGAGAGATTCCCGCGATTCGAAAAGAGCCGTAAGCCTTTAGGTGTCGAAACGATCAGGTCGAGGTCGCCATCGTTATCAAGGTCTGCAACGGCAGCGGCTTGAATATCACGCACTTCATCAAACGCGGCACCCCCCGATCTGGCCACGAGCGTGCGAGCCTCGGATTTGGGCTCTTTGCGGTTCTCGATCAGTTTCAGGCCGGCAGGCCCAAACAAAATGAGATCCGGATCGGCGGTATGACACAGTCCTTGCATAAACGCTTCATGACGCAGCGCATCCGCCGGTTGCCCCATTCCAGGAATGGATTTGAGCTCTTGATCGATATCGTCATCGAGATCACAGACGATTGCACCGGTATAGGAACCGCTGGTCTCGATCCGTGCGAGGGGGTCCCAGGACGGATTTTGTCGCTCATGACCCCAGACCGTGACGAAATCCGGCTGTAACACGAGCAGGTCGAGTTGTCCATTCAGATCAAAATCGACAGCGCTGACCTGCCGTCCCCCGTTGAACTGCGGCCAATTGGCAAAATCATGCGGGGGGAGGAAATGCACCGGATTTGATCGGGTTTCCCCGGAGGAAGGGAGATCTGACCGCGAGCGGAATTCTGGACCAAAATCGGCAAGCACATATTCCAGCGAATCCAGCATGACGAAGCGCTTATCACGGGCCGCTTCGGCGATGATCAGATTTTTGATGATCGTCGTCGAGCGTTGAGCGACTTGCCAGTTTCCTTCCTGGGTGGCGGCAAGTCCCTTGTCGATGATTTCATTCAGATCGACTCGCGTATTGACTTTGATCGTCTCGACAAACGGTGCAATCGTTTCCTGAACTTGCTTCAGTGTCGCGGCAAATTCGGGTTCACGTCGCTGGGCCATCAGTGGCAGCCAATCTTTGATAACGAACAGATTGTTGGGCTCACGCTGAAAAACACTCTGCAGTGCTCGAAAGCTTTCCTCTGCCGCGGCGTCACCCGGTGTTGTCTGCAGCAGCGAGAACAGATCATAGCTCGCTCCGACCGACTGCGGATTCAACCGCACCGCCTCACGCAGGTCATTCAGGGCCACATCCGTTTGCTCTTGCTTCAAGGCGACGCGCGCAGCAATGACATGCGGGATGAACGACTCGGGCTCGGAGGCTTTTGCTAACTCAATGGATTCTTTGGCCCGAGCGGCCATCTGCTCAAAGTTTGTGGGATCGCGATTTTTGTCGAGTTTATCCAGAGCCAGTTGTCGGCAGATTGCCAAATTCCTGGGACCGAAGGGGTCGGCTGGAACCAGACGAATGATATTGGTCAGTTGCTGGTCTGCCGCGGCAAATTCGAGATTTTCCAGATGACCGATCGCGTGATTTTTTTGCTCGATCAACAGCAGGGATTCTTCCCGCGATAACTTCATGACTGGCGGGGGGGGGTTGGCCCCCGGCCCTTGATCGAGCATTGGTCGCAGGGTGAACCAGAACGCCGCCAGCAGCGATACGGCGACCCCCAGCAACAGAAACGGCAAGAGCCAAAGTTGATTTGCAGGTTCTTTTGCAGGTTCTGACGGGGGTGTCTGCATGACGGATCCCAAACTTCGTGAAAAGCATCAAACATTCGAATACCGCACAGATTAGGTAGTCGCTGCTCTATCCGCTAGATACGTTCATTTAGACGATTTCGCGAGTCACCGGACCGTGAAATTTGTTTTTTCATCTGGATAGGAAAGCCTGCTGCGGACGTAGGCGAGCGATGACCGTCTGAGACGAGCCGGTTTTGTCATCAAAAACGGAAGAGGAATCAAACGGGCCTGGAATTTCAGCGTCGAATCCCGGTGAGATTGACGCCACTCCCAATCAGCAAATTCTGTTCGTAAACCCAGCGGTAAACAAGCCCCGTTTTTTCTGGGGGGAGCACTTGTAACTGGTCAAAACCCGCCTCCTTGAACCAGGACTGCAGTTCCGCGACGGTATGGTGGTACTGGTATTGGGGGGCGAACCAGTCAAACGTATCGCAAACCCGGTTTTCCCGGTTAGGATGTGCACTGAAATTCACGACTTTATTCAGCGTTTTGTTGATGATCGGCAGGCCACCCAGCCAGCCACCCCATTCACACCAACGTTCCAGTTTTTCGGGATCCATTTGGGTTGTCCGCCGTCGGATGGCAGAATTGATCGATTCTTGCCACCACTGATTGCGACGATAGAGCCAGACCGAGTAGCGTCCCCCTGGTTTCACCATCCGGGCCACGGCATCGAAGACCGAGCGAGTATTTTCATCGTGGTGCATGACTCCGATGGAAAAGACAAAATCAAACGAAGCGGGTTCGAGTGGCAATCGCTTGAGATCGGCTTGGATCAATTGGACCTGGGGGAGTTCACAACATAATTGTTTGGCTTTGGTCACAGCGATACTGTGGTCGGCACCCACCACTTCGGCTCCTGCTTCACCACAGACTTTACTGTAACGCCCACCACCACAGCCGGCATCGAGTACCCTCAGTCCGCGCAAGTCAGCGAGTCGGGTCCCCGTTTTTGCCTGAAAGGTCGCACGGTCTTCGTCATCGTGGGCCACTTCATATTGATTCCACTGACGACCAAAGCTGGCGAGATGCTGATCCGTTGTGAATCGCGGAATCCCATCAATCACAGGAAACGACTTTCCACAACCCGAACAGTTGACCTGGTTGTCCAGGCAAACGAAGGGGGATCCGCACTCCGGGCATCGCAAAAAGCTCATCAGCTGTTCATCTCCATCGCAAAAGTCAGGGTTCTGGGGGGCGGCCATGGGGGTATCTCATCCATCACCTGCGGCAGACTTGTTTCCCAGAAATCGATACCCCGTCCCCCGTACCGAGAGAATCGACTTGGGTCGGGTCGGATCGGGTTCCAGGATTTTTCGCAAACGAAGCACAAAGTTATCGATGGTTCGGGTCGTCACATCCGCCGACTGATCCCAAACTTCTTCCAGAATCCGATGTCTGGAAAGGACCTCTCCTTCGTGTTCAATGAAGTATCGCAGCAGCTGCATTTCAAGGGTGGTCAGGCTGTACTTTTTCTCACCGACATCGACTTCAAAGGCATGAAAGTCGACTCGGACTTCACCGAACTGATAGATTTCGAGTGTCGCCAGATCGTTGGACGAACTGACAGACCCGGCGTCGGTCAGAATCGTACGATAGCGCTCTAAAAGATTTTTGACGCGGTTGAGGAGTTCCGGGAGAGCAAACGGTTTTGTGATATACTGATCGGCCCCGACATCGAAGGCGTGCATTCGATCTTCGACCAGTGTTCGGGCACTGAGTACGATGACGGGTACCAGTTTATTCGTGGTGCGAATCGCGGTACAGATTTCGTAGCCACTCATTCCCGGCAACATCAAATCGAGAATGATCAGATCGATACGTGGCACGGCGGTCTGGAACAGGTTGAGCGCGGTGTGGCCATCCCGGGCCAGCAGGACCTCATACCCTTCCTGCTCGAAGTTAAACTTCAAGCCGAGTGCCAGAGCCTCTTCGTCTTCCACGATCAGGATTCGCATCGAAATCGACCTTAAAACAACCTTACAACGAAAATTTCCTCTTACTGCTCAAACCCCTGTCATTGGGATTTTCCCTGGACGATCGGCAGACCGGCTGGCACCGAGACACCCGGGACGGCTGTTGGAATACTTGGCGATTCTGCGGCTGGATCTCTTGTTGTTCATTTTCAGGGTATCAGGATATTAGGAATGATGACGGCCTCCGGACTGGAGGGTCGAGGCCGCCAGTTCGATCAACTCTGGTTCCAAACCACTTTGTTGCAGTTGTCGCACGGTCGCGTCAATGTCGTACTCGATTCGTTTTAACTGCACCTGACCATTCTCGATGATGGCGTAAGAGGCACGGGGATCGCCATCGCGAGGCTGGCCAACGCTCCCAGGATTCAATACCTGACAGTCTCCCAGATCGAGATGAAATGGGATATGGGTGTGGCCCGCGCAAATGAAATCGGCTTCCACATTTTCGAGTCGCCCCCGCCAGGCATCGGCATCGGCGGCCAGGTATTCATCCATCGGATCGCGCGGTGTTGCGTGAACCAGATAAAATCGAAAGCCGTCCAGAATCAGGTTTTGCGTAACGGGGAGCTGTGACAGGTATTTGAAATGAGCGGGTCGAAGCAGATTCCAATGTAACCGGCGGGTTGCCCCCGCCAGCTGCCGGAGCCCACCCCCTGCCGAAGGGGGGACTCGTTGAGCCACGGAATGATCGTGATTTCCCCGGACTGCGGCGGTGGCATAAGTCTTGATCCAATTGATACAGGGGATGGGATCAACCCCATATTCCACCAGATCTCCCAGAAAAAGACAGGCATCGAACGACTCGCGAATCGCACCCAGCGCAAACGAATTTGCATGAATATCAGCGAGAACAAGAATTTTCATCGTCACTTCAATCAGGTAAATCCACAGCCAGAATCGCGAATCCGTCTTGACGGTTGACGTATGGAGACGGTTTAATCAATTTAATGGCCGCTTTCGAGTCCGTTTGCCAAGAACGAATCATGAGTTCCCCGATTGATCAATTGACCCCTCGAGAAAAGCTTCGCGACGCCGCGCATTTGCTTCGCGAGCTGGCCGAACATCTTGAGCAGGGATTTGTACCCAAAGTTCATGAACTTAAAAAGTTAAGCCGACAGCAAGATCCCGCATCCGATCAGCCACCAGTCACAGATCTCACCATTCGCAGTTCGGTCGCGGCAGTGGTGGAAAGCGATCGGTACTCGGCGGGACTGACCCAGAACATCGAACATTATCTCATTTCAATCCAACACGATGTTTCAGAGTTGCTTCGTCGCGGAATCGGCAAACCGTAAAGTCTGGTCCTGTCAAATTGGCGAAGGGAAAAAACTCGCAATTTCGAGCTAATTCGGAATTCCGTCTTGCATTGGTATTCAAACCATCCAGAATAGTGTTGTCTTTCCAACGCGAACGCGTCCATCAGCGTATCCTTTCCATTCGCGAAATTCCGTTCTCCATTTCGGCTTTTGTTTCTGCTCGCTGTTCGTGTCACTGTGAACGAATTCGATTCTGATATTTGACGATCTTTTCCTTTGGCGTTGATCATGCCCAGTAGTTTGAATCAACCGATGTCTGAGTCCGGATTATCCGGGGGTTCGGGCTTTGGTTTTGGGTGGCGTTCCGACAAAGGCTCGGGTCCCGAAACGGTGATCACCAATCCGAGGGGGGGGCCTGCGCCGGGATCTTCGCCTGAGATCGCGATTTTTGAGAAAGATCTGGTTGGTCGTCTTTTTCCAACGACTCACGACGCCGAGCACGTTGCCGGCATCAGCATCGGTCACTTTACGATCCAGAAGCGTATCGGAATGGGTGGGATGGGAAGCGTTTTCCTGGCTTCCGACGAGCGACTCAAGCGCGAGGTGGCGCTCAAGGTGCTGGCCCCTTCGTTGGCGCTCGACAGTATGTCCGTTCAGCGTTTCCAAAATGAAGCTCAGGCTGCTGCACGACTGGATCATGACAATATCGCCCGGGTGTTCTCTTCCGGGGAAGAGTCCGGATTGCATTTCATCGCCTACGAATATGTTCCTGGCCAGAATCTGCGTGATTTGATTCGTTCCAAAGGGTGGCTCGAACCTGCCGAAGCGGTGAATTATGCCATCCAGTTAACAGCAGCGTTGCATCACTCATCGAGTGCCGGGGTAATCCATCGGGATATCAAACCCTCGAACGTTTTGATCACACCGTTTGGCCGTGCAAAGCTTGTCGATCTCGGCTTGGCAAGAAAGACATCGCTGGGAACCTCGTTTGAACTTACGATTCCTGGCACAACGCTCGGAACCTTCGATTATATCTCACCCGAGCAGGCTCGGGATCCGCATAGCGTGGATGTTCGCAGCGATATTTATTCGCTCGGCTGCACCCTGTATCACATGCTGACGGGTGAACCTCCCTACCCTGAAGGAACGGTCTTACAAAAACTGCTCGACCATCAGGATAAAGAACCACCGGATCCCGCGAAAAAGAATCGTCGGGTTTCGCCGATGCTTTCGCATGTTGTCCGGAAAATGATGGCCAGCCTTCCCGCTCGCCGGCATGCGTCACCCGGTGATTTATTGCGAGATCTGCTGATCGTCGCCCGAAGTCTGGGGGCGGGGGCGGTGCCGATAGACGGTCAAGTCTGGCTGACCGCCACCCGATTCAAACCTCCCTTCTGGCAAAGCAATTTTGGCTGGGTGGCAACGACCTGTGCCTTATGTCTGCTGGTCGCCTGCGTCCAGTTTTATCCCAGCTTGACCCGGAATCCTTACGCACCTGCACTCATGGTGACCAAGGAATTCATTCCCAATCCCGAATCGTTCACCCCTGATGTGGCGGTGACAGAGCCTGTTGTTCGCAAAACAGTCCCGAAAACCGAGCCTGAAGCTCCGCCAAAGCGATCGATCAGCCCCGAAGTCTCGGTGGTCAATTCCTCACCCCTGTTTTCAAATCTCAAAAACGAATTCAATTCGACCGATCCCAGGCCGACAAGCGCCGTACCGGCTCCGTTTGTCATCCCGTCAACCACGAACGAAGTCGCGGCCTTTTCCGATAAACCGGCGGTCGTTCCTGATCCCTCGGTGGCAGCGATCCAGATTGTGAATGGGAAATCCTATGTCAGTCTCGAGGCGGCTTGCACAGAAGCGGCGGAAAATGGGAGTATCATCGAGCTGAGCTACAATGGTTTACGAGAGCCGGAACGGCCAATTCGATTGCCGAACAAGAAATTGATTATTCGCGCCGGGGAAGGCTTTCGACCGACGATCCGCTTTGCCCCAGGGGATTTTGTTGCGGACGGAGCCCAGCCGCACATGATCACCGTCGCGGGTGGTTTGCTGGAACTCGTCAATGTTGACGTGATCATGGAGGTTCCCAATCGTGCGGGGACCGACCGTTGGGCTCTTTTTTCGCTGGAACGCCCCGAAAAGGTGCAATTGACCGGAGTAACTCTGACCCTGAAGAACCTCTACAACAAGTCCGCTTGTCTGTTCGAGCAACGAGCTCCCGTCGGACAGGGCTTGGATGGGATGGGTGTTCGCAAAACAGGGATGCCTGTCGTGCCACCAGAACTGTTATTGTCCGAGAGTTTTGTCCGCGGAGTCGGTGATTTTATTGTGTTGCGCGACCCGGTCCCCGCCCGGTTTGAAATTAAGGATTCGGTAATCGGCGTCGATGGGAACCTGCTACAGCTGAAACTCGTCATGGAATCACTGGGGATGGAGCGAGAGAGCATTTCGCTGGAACTGGAACACGTCACCTGCCTGCTCGGTCAAAGCCTGTTATCCGTCGAAGGGATGGGGGGGATCACAGAACGACTGCCACCCCTCTTCTTGAATGCCCGCAACAATGTCATCTCGTGCGGACTAGGTCGACCCTTGATTTCGCTACGAGGACTGGCCGAATTCATGGATTTTCAACAGTCCTTTTCGTGGAAGGGGGACCTCAATTTCTATAATGATATCGAGACCTTCCTGGAAATCTCGACGGCTCAATTGACGGGAAACCAAAATCTTGATCACGCACAGTGGAGACTGCACTGGGGGAGCAACGAAGGTGTCCGCTCGATTAATCTGCAAGTTTTGAAGTCGCCGGGAAAATCCTTTTCCAGTCTGACCGAGGCCGATGTGTTGCTCTCGACCGAATCGAACCCTGCCGTGAAGGGAGCCAGCGACGGATACGCCGCCGGTGCTCCCATCCGAAAATTACCCCCGATCGACCAATAACCGGGCGGTGATCAGCACAGAGATCGCCCCAGAGACCCCCTTCGAATGGCGGCGCGATTGGCGGGGTGATACCATCAGTCAATTCCGATGACTGTGAATTTCCGCTGGCTGGGATTTGTTGTGCCAGGATTCGATTCAGGCCCTGTGTGGAGATGCTGCGAATGAACTTCGTTCCGTCGAACCCGATCACCGCTGCTGGCAAGGGCTGGCGATTTATCATGCTGCTGCTGCTGCTGCTCGGCAGCGAGTCCCGGTTCGTTTGCGGCCAGGACGCCCCGGCGAACAAAACCGATAAACCTGAAAAAGCGAACGAGGAAGCGGCGGAAAATCCGTTCCCGAACCGCCATCCCGCACCGGAACTCGAAGGGGGAGTCGAGTGGCTCAATACGGGGGGGCCGATCTCGGTCAAGGATCTGCGTGGCAAGATTGTGCTCGTCGATTTCTGGACCTTCTGCTGCATCAACTGCATCCACGTCCTGCCTGACCTGCACGCTCTGGAAAAAAAGTACCCGAATGAACTGGTGGTGATTGGTGTCCATTCCGCCAAATTTGACAATGAAAAAGAGACGGGCAACATTCGCAAGGCGATTTTGAGATACGAGATTGAGCATCCCGTCGTCAATGATGCCGAGATGGTCATCTGGCGGAAGTTTGGGGTGAATTCCTGGCCATCACTCGTAGTGCTCGATCCAGAAGGGCAATACTGCGGCTATGTTTCGGGCGAAGGGAATCGGGAACTGCTGGAAAAGGTGATTGACCGTCTGATTGCCTATCACAAATCCAAGGGAACCCTGGACGAAACACCGGTTCGATTTGATCTCGAACGGAGCAAAGTCCAAGACACGCCCCTTCGTTTTCCCGGCAAACTGCTGGTGGACGAGGCGGGTGGGCGGTTGTTCATTTCTGATAGCAACCACAACCGTCTCGTGGTTTGTTCGCTGGATGGCCAGCTGCAACACGTCATCGGCTCGGGCACGATCGGTCGGAAAGATGGCCCCCTCAATGAAGCCCAGTTTGATCATCCGCAGGGGATGGCCCTGGTGGGCCAGACGCTTTACGTCGCGGATACAGAAAATCATCTGATCCGGATAGTCGATCTGGAAAAAAAACAGGTGTCGACACTCGCCGGGACCGGTGAACAAAACCGGACACGAACACCCGGCGGACCACTCATGGAAACGGCGTTGAATAGTCCATGGGACCTGACGATCGTCGAGGGAGTCCTCTATATCGCGATGGCAGGCCCCCATCAAATCTGGGCTCATCAGCTTGGTTCAAACACATTGGGACAGTATGCGGGATCGGGTCGCGAAGACATTGTCAACGGCCCACTGGAACGATCCGCGTTGGCACAGCCCTCGGGAATTGTGAGTGATGGCGAGTCGCTCTACGTTGTCGACAGCGAAGGTTCCGCCGTGCGGAAGATTTCGACCATGGCAGAAAATGATCTGGAAAACCCGAAAGGGGACGTGACCACCCTGGCGGGGACACACGATCTGCCTCGCGGTCGCAGTCTCTTTGAATTCGGCGATGTCGACGGGACCGGAGACGACGCCCGTTTTCAACATCCGCTGGGAATTGCGCTCGGTGATTCTGCGGTGTTTGTTGCAGACAGTTATAACCACAAGATCAAGCGAGTTGACCTCAAAACTCGCGAGGTGACCACCTGGATTGGCACAGGCAAAGCCGGTACCGAACTGAACCCGCTGCAACTGGCCGAACCCGCCGGTCTGGCGATTGCCGGGGGAAAAATGTACGTCGCGGATACGAATAATCATCGGATCGTGGTGATTGATATGGCAACGAAAACAGGACAGGAATTCCCGATCGACGGACTTGCATCACCCCGTCCTGCTGCGGAATCCGCGTTGGCCCAGACGGCCGAAGTGGTGAAGTCCAATGAGCTGGAACTGCAGGAACTTGCCGCTGGCGTTAAAATCAACTTCCAGGTCGACTTTACCTTCCCCGAAGGAATGAAACTGAACGAATTACTGCCGGTCTCGTACAAGCTCAAAGCGGAAGGGGATCAGTCACTCGTCGCAGCCAGTGAGCTCAACGTCAAGCAAGAAGCGACCTCGAAAGGGACCACCACCAGCTTCTCGATTCCAACGGTGAAGCCAGCAGGTCAGGCGACGTACCTGCTTTCAGTCACCTACGGATACTGCCGAGACGGAAACGGGGGAGTCTGTAAAGTCGGCACCACCCACTGGAAAATTCCGGTGCGATTAAAAGAAAACGCTCGGGCAAAAGGGGTGAATCTGAAAGTGACGGCCAAGTAACCCGAAGGCCAATTTCAAAGAATCCGAAGAGCAACACAAGAAATTTCAATAAACTGAAAACTGAAAACTGAAAACTGAAAACTGAAAACTGAAAACTGAAAAC
>Ga0114978_10000641_pt1 | contig 29887 bp, 20 predicted proteins | sample S_140212_EF_Meta_FD_87027 | JGI IMG/M metagenome (GOLD analysis project Ga0114978, IMG submission 87027) | Freshwater microbial communities from Lake Simoncouche, Canada to study carbon cycling - S_140212_EF_MetaG | ecosystem: Environmental > Aquatic > Freshwater > Lake | place: Lake...
CGACATCGACGGCGCGCGGCCTCACTTTCACAAGCGTTCGACCGAACTGTATTATGTTCTGTCCGGAGCGGGAACGGTCACCGTGGGGGGGATTGAGCATCCGGTTCAGACAGGGACCATGGTTCATATTCCCGCCGGGGTGATTCATTCCGCCTCGGGGCGGATGCGGGTGCTGGTCATTGGGATTCCGGACATTGCGGACGATGATTATTTTGAAGTCGCAATCGCCTGACACTGGCAGCCTTTGCATCGGGATGCCACTTCAAGCGTACGCGAACAAAGTGAAGCACGTCGACTCAATGCTTTTGCAATCTTTTCCGGGCAAACTTTTGCAATCGTTTTCCATCGACTTCGGCAACAAACAGATTTCCGTCCGCGTCAAAAGCGAGCATGTGGGGCATTTGAAATTCACCCACGCCATCCCCTTCCTTTCCCCATCGCTTACGGACCTTTCCTTTCTCATCCAGTAGCAGGATCTGACCCGCCCGTCCATCCGCGACGAAGAGTCGCCCGTCGGGGTCGAATGCCATTCCGTAGGGAGCAAACCCCTTCCAGGTCGCCTCCCATTTTCCCTCACGATCGAAGACCTGAATCCGATTGTTTTCGCGATCTCCGACGAGTACTCGCCCCTCACCGTCGACAACAATCGAATGTGGCAAGCGAAATTGGCTACGGTCGACCCCTGCAGTCCCCCACGTTAACAGCAGTTGGCCTTCCTGATTGAATTTCATCACACGACTATTTCCATAACCATCAGCAATATAGACTTCGTCGTCGGGCCCAAATGCAATGTCCGTCGGTTCGTCAAACTGATCTTTGCCCACCCCGGCCACACCGGTCCCCAGCACCAGCAGTGGTTTTCCGGTCGGATCGAACTTGTAGACACGACTCGAGCCAACATCGGTCACCCAGACGTTATCGTCTTTGTCGACCCGGAGTCCATGCGCCGTTTTGATCAGCTCATCACCCCAGGAGCGCAGCAGTTTCCCTTGAGCATTAAAGCAGAGAATTGGTCTTGGGCCGCGATGAAACAGGTAAAGCTCCCCTTTTTGATTCACCGCAACCGCCGAGCACTCGGCCAATCCAAATTCGTGGGTGAGTTGCAGGAATTGGCGTTGCGGAACCAGCGAAAAACCCAAATCACGTGATGGTTTGGTGTCGGCGGTAAAACCGAACTGACAAATTCCCAAGCAGCATAGAACCAGACAACTCATCAATCGCGGCTGGCAGAGGACCATGTGAATTTCCCGAAGTGAATTTTCCGTTCAGATCATCATGCATCCCCAGCCGCGAAGTGTACAGGGTTCTGTGGAAAATCGGGGGGAACGCGTCCCCTACCGATGGACGTTCTCCGGTGTCGGCTTTCCAAACCTGAGGAAACGAGATCGTTTTCATCCAGGGCGGTCAGTAAGCGTTTCTGACAGAACTTGTTATTATCTTTCCATGAACAATCCGCCCCCCGCAGACATGTCGCGCGACGAACTGGCCTTGAAGTATCTCGATTCGCTCCCGTACGTCCCCTACCCTGTACAGGAAGAGGCGCTGCTGGCTTGGTTCGAGTCGACTCAGGGAGTGATGGTTTGTGCCCCCACCGGTACCGGAAAAACTCTGATTGCCGAAGCGGCAGCCTTCGAAGCCCTGCATACGGGCAAGACGATTTACTACACCACACCGCTCATTGCTCTCACCGATCAAAAGTTTACCGAACTGCAGAATTCGGCCGAGCGTTGGGGGTTTCGTCGCGATCAAGTCGGATTGGTGACCGGAAACCGTCGCGTCAATCCGCAGGCAAACGTGCTGGTGGTGGTGGCCGAAATTTTGCTGAACCGGTTACTGACATCGCACTGGTCGGCCCATGAAGAGGCGGCAGCGGAAAAAGTGCGACAGGTTGCCGCCGAGCATCTCAAAACCGAATCGGCGAAGGATCACGCGGGAAGCTTGCATTCGTATAATGATCTGATCGGTTGGGATGACGAACTGGTGGAAGAGTTGGCCGAAGAGGCGACCAGTTCCGCCAGTGCTCCCACTCCCCTCGCGCTGGATTTCGATCGCGTTTCGGCTGTGGTGATGGATGAATTTCATAATTTTTCCGATTTGGAACGAGGGATCGTCTGGGAGTTCTCGCTGGCGCTGCTGCCGAAGCATATTCGGTTGTTGCTGTTGTCGGCCACGATCGGTAATTCGGTCAAGTTTGTGTCATGGTGCCGCAAGACCCACGATCGGTCCCTGGAATTGGTGCAAAGTACGGATCGCCGGATCCCGCTGCAATTTCACTGGATCGGTGACAGTTATTTAACCGATCATCTCGAAGACATGGCGGCGGGTGACGAAAGTCAACGCAAGACACCGGCACTCGTCTTCTGCTTCAATCGCGATGAATGCTGGAATGTTGCCGAAGAACTGAAGGGAAAAGCGATGCTGGCCAGCGGTCAGCAGAAAAAATTGATCGCGGCACTCGAAAAATTCGAGTGGATTAAAGGGGTGGGACCTAAGTTAAAACAACTGTTGATGCGCGGAGTTGGTGTGCATCATGCCGGGTTGCTGCCGAAATACAAACGGATCGTCGAAGACCTGTTTCAGCAAAAGCTGCTGACGATCTGTGTCTGTACGGAAACCTTGGCGGCAGGAATCAATCTTCCGGCCCGGTCGGTGGTTCTACCATCGCTGATGAAGGGGAAGCCTGGGGATTTGAAGCTGATTGACCCCAGTTCGGCACATCAGATTTTCGGACGAGCGGGGCGGCCCCAGTATGACACCGAGGGGCATGTTTATGCCCTCGCACACGAAGACGATGTGCGGATTTTACGTTGGCGCGAACAATACGATTCGATCCCCGAAGATACAAAGGATTTTGGGTTACTGCGTGCTAAGAAGGCCTTGAAGAAGAAGATGCCGACGCGGAATCCCAATCGGCAATATTGGAACGATCAGCAGTTTGAAAAACTGCGGTTCGCCACCCCCGGAGACCTGGCCAGCCGCGGTCCGCTCCCCTGGCGGTTGCTCGCGTACATGTTGCAGTTGTCACCGGAGGTCGATCGACTGCGGCGACTGGTCCAGAAACGACTGATGGAACCCAAGCAACTCGACGCCAGCGAACGGCACCTGGAACGAATGCTGATTTCGCTGCATGCAGGGGATTTTATTAAACTGGCTCCCGAGCCCCCGGCCCCTCCCAGTCTGACAAATCCAGGCTCGGCCACTGCGATCACAGCGGCGGTCCCTGCGGAAGTCGAGTCCAAAAAACCAACGTGGTTATCGAAGCACTTGCAAAAGGAGGTCGACAAGAAGCTGGAAGAAAAAACCGGCAAAAAGGTCGATCATGCTGCTGAAGAACGGGAACGAAACCGCTATCGCCCGATCCTGGCCGAACCGACCGAGCGATTAGAGCAATTGTTTGCGTTTCGCAGTGTCAATCCGATCTATGGCATGTTTCTGTTAGAGCATCTTGGCTTGGCCGATTGGACCGAGCGGATGTTGATTTTTGAAAGCGTGCTGGAACTTCCGCGTGCGCTGGTCAGGCATGTTCGCGTTCCCCCACCGTTCCGTCTGCCACCCGGTCCGCTGGCACTCGAACGGCTCGATATGGAAATCGTCCAGCGGGGATTGATTCCGGCGAGTGATCTTTATCCGGAATTTGATCCCTCGGTCCCGCCGGAAGAGCGGAAATATGCACCCGCACTGGCTGATAAGTTGCGGATGCTGTTTGACTCGGAATACCCCGATGTGACCGATGTCATGGTTCAACCGGTGATGGTGGCGGCAGAGCTCTTGCTGAACTGGAATGGAAATTTCTTCAATTTTGTTTCGAGTCGTGACCTGGCACGGCAGGAAGGGCTGATCTTCCGACATTTGCTGCGTATGGTGCTGCTATTGGATGAATTCCGTCAGGTGACTCCGGTCGGGGTTGATCCTGTGGTCTGGCAGGCTGAGCTGCAGGAAACCGCAGATCGACTGACCGCTTGTTGCCGGACGGTCGATCCCGGCTGGACGGATTCGATGCTGACACAGCAAAACAATGCGGACTTCATCGAACGATAGGGGGCCGGGACCGGGCTTGGAAAAAAAGGGATTCGGTTATAATGGCGTAAAGGGTGCTGGTTATTCCCTGATGGGGGAGCCGTCTGTGGTCAAGTTTTCAGGCGAATCACTTTGTCTGGTGTGTGGATTGGTTCGAAGAGCGGCAAAATGAATTGGTTGGGTGGTTTGGTCCGTTCCTTTTGTGTGAGTCGGAGTCATTGATGCGGGTCGGTATTTTTGGAGGGACGTTTGATCCGATTCACGTGGGACACTTGGTGTTGGCCGAGCAGTGTCGCGAGCAAGCTCTGCTGGATGAAATCTGGTTTGTTCCCGCCGCCGAGCCGCCGCATAAATTAACGAAGCGGATTAGTCCCGCAAAATCACGGTGTGCGATGATTGAATTCGCGATCGCTGGCAACCCGTCCTTCCGTTTGAACACGATTGAACTGGATCGATCAGGCCCCTCGTTCACGGTCACGACATTAGAGCAGCTGCACGCGCAGAATCCGTCGCAGGAACTATTTCTGCTGATCGGTGCCGATTCGTTACGGGATCTACCGCAATGGAAACATCCGGCACGAATCCTGGAACTGGCCACGATTCTGGCCGTCAATCGGGGGGAGCGGCCCCTTCCTGATCGGACCGAACTGCGAAATCTGGTCGGATCGAGTGCCGATGCGCGGATCGAGATCGTCAACATGCCGGGGATTGATTTTTCGTCCACAGACATTCGTGGCCGAATTCATGACCAGCAGAGTATCCGTTACCTCGTGCCACGTGCCGTCGAGATGTACATTCGTCAGCACAAACTTTACCTTTCCTGCGATTCCTCGCCATAATTGTTGAGAGGAAGGGACCGATCAAAGTCTCGGAATGTTACGCTACAACCATGGAGCCGGCTGCTCTGCTCTGATGCCCGGCTGTTCTGTTTTGCTTGCGAGGTACGGCTTCGAATCATCCCGGTCCCAATGGGACGAAAACCCGATTCAAATTGGTTTGTGATCATCCTACGAGAGGAGTTTCTGAATGAGTTACGGTGATTCGCGTTACGACCGACGTTACGCGTCAGGGAATCAAATTGGAATTGGGCTGCTCGTTCGCATGATTCCGATTCTCATCGGGGTTTGCACTGTGGGATTTACCATGGTGCGCGGGTGTCAGCAGGGGCCGTTTGGCAGGTCTCAGATCGTCGGTATGAACCCCGCAGAAGAAGCCAAGCTGGGCCTGCAGGCCTTTCAGGAAGTTTTGAATGACGCCCGTGTGATTCGGGGGACACCCGCAGTTTCCAAAGTTCGTGAGATTGCCGACCGGTTGATTCGGGCCACGGATAATCAGCAATTTCGCCAATTGGTGGGAACGCCCATTCCCGAATTTCAGTGGGATCTGAAAGTGGTCGACGATAAACAGGTAAACGCGTTTTGTCTTCCCGGCGGCAAAATCGTCGTTTATACCGCGATTCTTCCCGTAGCAGAAACCGATGCCGGGTTGGCGACCGTGATCGGCCATGAGATTGCTCATGCCTTGGCACACCATGGGGCCGAGCGGATGGCTCAGCAGCAAATGGTGCAGATTGGCCTCACGTCTGCCAGTGTTTCGATGGGAGACATGGATTACTCGCGCCGTCGGCAATTATTATCGGTCTTGAATGCGGGTGCCAAATTTGGAATTCTGGGGTATAGCCGCAAACATGAATCCGAGGCGGATCACATGGGGCTGTTGTTGATGGCCGCAGCAGGATATGACCCGCAGGAATCGGTTCGATTTTGGGAACGAATGTCCCAAGCGACCGGCGGCGGCCAAGCCCCACCCGAGTTCATGTCGACGCATCCCAACCATACAACACGAATTCGAGATCTGACGCGCTGGATCCCCGACGCCGAACCGCTCTACGAAAACAGTCCGACAAAATCCGCGACCGAAGTTTTACCCCGACTTCGGTAGGCGCGACGGAAATACGAACGAGGGAACCAACGCGCATTCCGAGCAGCGATCAACGTTTTGTTTGATCGCTGTTCTTGATTTCAAGAGGCCCCCGATGATTGATCTGTTCGAGCACCGAACCGCAGGGTTTCGATTTTTCCTGCTCTGGGCCCTGATCGTGGGATCCGGATCGCTCCGAGCGGCCGAGGAAACCTCGCCCGCTTACGACAAAGAGGTCCGACCGATCTTGTCGCAATTCTGTTTCAAGTGTCACGGCCCCGATGACGGGCAGCGACAAGGAGGATTGCGGCTGGACCAGCGTGAAGGGGCCACCTCGCCAGCGGCATCCGGTCGCCGCGCGATCCGTGCTGGTGACGTTGAGTCGAGTGAGTTGGTGCGGAGAATTTTGTCTCAGGATGCCAATGAGCAAATGCCTCCCCCCTCCACGAAATTTGCGCTGACGGATGCGCAGAAATCGGTACTGAAACGCTGGATTGCGTCGGGGGCGAATTACACCCCCCACTGGGCATTTGTTCCGCTCGTTCGTCCATCGGTCCCGATGCTCACCACGAATCCGAATCGGATCCGGCTCGATTCCCCGATTGACTCGTTCGTGGTCCATGCGCTGCAAAAGGCCAGTTTGACACTGTCACCGGAAGCCGATCGCGAAACGCGACTTCGCCGTGCGTCATTCGATTTGATGGGCCTGCCACCGACACTTGAAGAAGCGGACGCGTTTCTGGCGGACTTGAGGCCCGATGCCTACGAGCGATTGCTTGATCGCCTTCAAGCTTCGCCCCATTATGGTGAGCGTTGGGGGCGAAAATGGCTCGACCTGGCCCGTTATGCCGATACGAACGGATATGAAAAAGATCGCCCACGCACGGTTTGGCCTTACCGAGACTGGGTCATCAACGCGATCAATGCCGATCTCCCCTTCGATCAATTCACCGTGGAACAGTTGGCGGGGGACATGCTGCCGAACGCCACCATGGATCAGCAGATTGCGACGGGATTTCACCGCAATACGATGCTGAACGAAGAAGGGGGAATTGATCCGCTCGAATTTCGCTTTTATGCCATGACCGATCGAGTCGCGACCACGGCCACCACCTGGTTGGGGTTAACGCTGGGATGTGCCCAGTGCCATACCCACAAATACGATCCGATCACACATCGCGATTATTACGGCTTTTTTGGGCTGCTCAACAACGCGGACGAGCCAGAACGAGAAATCGTCCGGCCGGCACTGGAAGCAAAACGAGTCGAGATTCAACGTCAAATCGCCCAGCTTGAAGCCGACCTTCCCAATCGCTTCCCCCTTCCTGATCAATACGTATGGGAGGTCGTTAAACCCACGGGCATGAAGTCGGTCCAAGGTGCCAAGCTGGAATTGGGTGAGGATTTTTCGGTACTGGTGAGTGGTGAAACCTTTGATACCGACCTGTATGAAATTCAAATCGACTCGGACCTGACGCAGATTTCCGCGATCAAACTCGAAGTCCTCACCGACCCGTCGCTCCCCAGCCAGGGTCCGGGTCGTACGCCGCATGGAAATTTTGTCTTGTCGGAAATCACGGCAGCGGTTGCGAATGATGAGCGTCCGGGCGAATCACGTCCGTTGAAATGGATTCGAGCGGCAGCGGATTTTTCTCAAAAGGATTTCCCTGTCACCAAGGCGATCGACGGCGATACCGAATCCAAGTCGGGCTGGGCGATTGCGACCGAGTCGGGAAGTTTGAATGTGAATCGGGTCGCGACGCTGATTCTGGCCGAGCCCGTTTCCGCCCAACCGCAAACCTCACACTGGACAATCCGGTTAGTGCAACAGTTTGGATCAAAACATACGCTGGGCAAATTTCGACTCAGCTTCGGTCGTTTACCGGCCAATCAAAGCCAGCCCGAGGCGGAACGTCGCCAATCCCATTTTCTGGCTCGCTATCAACAGTGGCGAGCCGTGGAATCAGAGCAACTTGCTCACTGGTCATTACTGCAACCGGTTGCCGCGACCAGCGATCTTCCGCTACTCACAATCCAGCCAGATGGTTCGATTCTGGCCAGTGGTGACCAGTCCAAACAGGATCGTTATGAGATCCGGTTGAACAAAACCATCGCGAACATGACGGCCCTGAGAATCGAGGTGATGCCGGATCCGAGTCTGCCTCGCAACGGTCCCGGTCGGACATATTATGAAGGGCCGTTTGGCGATTTCTTTTTGAGTGAGGTTTCGCTGGCGGCGGATGGCGAGCCCGTGAAACTGGTCCACGCTTCACACAGTTTTGCGAGTGGTCAGGGGGCCGCTGCGTGTCTGGACGGGAATCAGCAAACCGGTTGGTCCATCGACGGAGGACAGGGGCGACCGCATGTCGCCGTGTTCCGTTTTGAAAAACCGATCGCCGTGGCAACGTCTCTCGACCTCAGTCTGCTATTTGAAAAGTACTATGCGGCCGGCCTTGGTCGGTTTCGCGTCTGGGTCACGGATGACATTCGTCCCATCGAGGCTCGCCCTTTGCCTACCGAGTTAGAACCGCTGCTCCGTGCGGAAACCGCTGAATCAACACCCGCGACAGAATTGGTTCGTTACTTTTGTCGTATCGCTCCTGAGCTCGCCGGGGAACGGCAGTCCATTGAAATCCTTCGTCGAGAAGCGATGGCGGCGACAACGGCCTTGGTGATGCAAGAGCGCCCACCCGGCAATCCGCGACAAACCCGCAGACACCATCGGGGTGAGTTTCTGCAACCCAAGGAATCGATTGTCCCCGCTGGATTATCGATGTTGCCACCGCTTCCACCCGATCGATCTGCGAACCGACTGGCCTTGGCAGAATGGCTGGTCAGCCCGGAAAATCCGCTGACGGCACGCGTCACCGTGAATCGGCACTGGGCTTCGTTATTTGGACGGGGGATCGTGCAAACCACAGAAGATTTTGGAAGCCAGGGGGCCAGTCCGACCCATCCGGAATTACTTGACTGGTTGGCAGTTGAATTTTCTGAACGCTCGATGAAGGGGGTTGCGAACCCAATCGGACGACCGCAGGCATGGTCCATAAAACGGCTGCATCGTTTGATCATGTCGAGTGCCACCTATCGGCAATCCTCGCACGTTTCTGCCGAGTTGCTGGCTCGCGATGCGAGTAATGAATTGCTGGGCCGGAGCCCTCGACTGCGGCTGGAAGGGGAATTGGTCCGGGATCTGGCGCTGCAGGTGAGTGGCCTGCTGTCGGAAAAACTGGGTGGGCCGAGTGTTTTCCCCGCACAGCCAACCAGTGTCACCACCGAGGGAACCTATGGTTCCCTCGCCTGGACCGTCAGCAGTGGTGAAGACCGTTATCGCCGTTCGTTATACACCTTTGCCAAGCGGACCTCTCCTTATGCGATGCTCATGACATTTGATGGTCCCAGCGGAGAAGCCTGTATTGCACGACGGGAAGTGACCAATACCCCGCTTCAGGCCTTGACGATGCTCAATGACACGATTTTCATCGAAGCGGCACAAACCTTGGGGCGAGAATTTTCAGGACGAAACGAACCCGAATCGGTGAGGCTGCAAACACTGTTTCGACGTTGCCTCACGCGCCCGGCTTCCACTGAGGAACTGTCGCTACTGACTCGTTATCTCGAGGAACAGTCAGCGCGCCTGCAGCGAAAGAATCTGGATGCTGCGGCGATTGCAGGACCTGGTGACAATGCCATCTCCCGCGCAGCATGGACGCTGGTTGCGCGGGCCCTGCTGAATCTGGACGAGATCATCACCAGAGATTGATCGAACCCCCCTCTGTGGTGATCGGTATCAGTGTCAATCGGAATCAATGTCAACCTGTTGGGAAAAGGATGCTTGATCGAGTCATACTGCGGATCCAGAGAAATCGAGAGCTGAAACCGGAATTCCGAAGCGACAGCGAAATTTTCACCGAAAGCAATTGCCTTCGCGGTGACGGAGTGCCAGAATCGGTGAGTGTATACAGGAGGACGTTATGGGCGACGTATCCATCCGAATCGTGGTCATCCGCAGCATCCGGGCAATGATGCCGGCGGCGATTGTGATGTCGTTTCTCGCGGTAATGTCGCTGTACGCGCAGACCGATCTCCCCGTGAATCCCGAGTCGGACTTGGGGGCGTCCGTCACTCCCATTGAAAATTCGAATCCTAGCATCGAAAATTCCAATCCCGGGAGCCAAAACTCGATCACACTTCCTCGGCAGCATTCGCTTACGCAGGGTGTCGAGCTTGTTCGACGATTGATTGATCAGAAAGATTACTTTTCGGCATGGCCTTTGGCCGTACAAATCCTGGCTGAGCCGAATGCGTTTGTTCCGACGCGAACCACGACCGAGGTTGCCACCCACGCCGAAGTCCGGAGGTTACTCGCTACGATTCCCGCGGAAATTCGTCAACAGATCGATGAAACTGAACAGTTTGCTGCCAAACGTGTGTGGGAAAAATCACGCACCGAGGGACCAGATCAGATTGCCCGATTTGCCGACAACTTTGTCGATTCGCCAACCGCGACGAACGCCTGGTGGGCCATGGGATGCTCGCTGCGTGATCGCGGGAAACCGCGCCATGCGGCGGCGGCGTTTAAACGATCTGCGCAACATCCCAAAGCGACGAGTCTTCAACGTGCAATCGGACTATTCGCCTGCCTGGAATCGTTGCTGGACTCGAAGCAGGAGTCTGAGGCCCGTGCCATCCGGCAAGAGTTGATGACGCTCGATTTGCAGCTTCCCCTGCAAATGCAAGGACGCTCGCTGACCCTCGGTCAATGGTTGGCCGAACCGCCGTTATCCAAGCCTTCTTTGGTCATGGATCAGATCCAGGCAGACCGTTCCCCAACAGAACGCGTCCCCGCTACAGAAGATTGGCGCCGGCAGCGGCCTGTTTTGCTGCCAAACTGGAAGCAGGAATTTTCGTCGGTCTTGAAAGGATCGCTCGAGGTGGTCGAGCAAAAACAGCGAGACCAGTCGATCAATTCCTTTCCGATCGTTGAACCGATGATCATCGGTCCGCGTGTCATCGTGCGCACGCTTGATGATATCCGGGCGTTTGCCATCGATACCGGAAAGCCCCTTTGGAGTATTTCGAATACCGAATATGCGATGCTGGGCAAACGATCGATCGAAAATAGTGGACTGCAACCCCTCGTGATCGATTGGGCTCAACGGCGAACGGTGTGTGATTCGATGTTCGGGCGCATGGCGACAAACGGTTCACAATTGTTTGCCATTCAGGAACCCGATCGCGCGGGGGAATTGCGGATCAATCAACTGACGCCCCGAGGAACTACGCGCAACGGGCCCCGTTTTAATCAACTTTGTTGCTATTCGGTGGAAACGGGTGCACTTCAGTGGGAAGCGGGTGAAGCTCCAGCGGATAACGGTGGAACTTTTGCTGGGACTGTATTCCTGGGTCCGCCGCTCATTGTGGATGATCGGCTTTATGTGCTCGCCCAGCATCGGACCGAGATGGCACTGGTCTCCCTTTCCGCTGGCCGTGGTGAACTGCTCGCCTCGCTGTCGCTGGGGACCGCTCGACTGCCGATCGACGAGGATTTGCAGCGTTCTCGTGTGGCATGTCCCCTCCTCTGGTACAACGGTCTGCTCTTGTGCTCAACCAGCGCCGGGGCGGTCGTTGCCGTCGACCCTCTGTTGCAGACATGGAAATGGGCCTATCGCTATCCTGCGACAACGATTTCCGCAGGGGATCTGGCACCGACCCCCATCAGGAATTCCGGGCAACTGCAGACCGAACCATGGTGGGAACTGTGGCGAGAGCCGTTTGCCCAAATTGTTTCGCTGGAATCGAAAGCTGTTGATCGACGAGATCCTGCTGCCACTCATGCGGGACCGGAATCGGTTTTGGTTTTTGCTTCCCCGGAAACGCCGTCACTCCATGCAATTCAGCTTCCCGACGGCCAGCCATTGTGGCAAGTTCCCAGAAGTGGAGGATTGCTGGTCGCCGGAATCGATTCGCAGGAACAGTCGGTCATTGTGTTGGAAGGTGATGCGGTTCGGTCTCATGATCTTCGTAGCGGCAAGCAGTTGTGGCGGACCAGCACCGGTGAAGACAGTGGCCCGGCCGTTTTAAGCGGTTCCGTGATCGTCCTGCCGGTGCGGTCAGGCGGAACGACGCTGCTGGATGCAAAGAATGGTCAGATCCTTTCCGAGACAACCTCAGCCGATGCACCACTCGGAGTGCTAGCGGGGACAGAGCAAGGCTGGATTGCGTTTCAGCGTCAGAGTGTCATGCTCTTACCAAAACTTGCAGACGTTCGCCGACAGATCGAGATCGAATTGCACGGGGATCCGAACAACGAGTCGCTGCGAGTCCGCGCGGCATTGCTTGACCTGCAGGCCGGCGAAGTCGAATTGGCTCGCGAACGTGTGGCAGGATTGAATTCTTCCCCCGCCGCGCGGAATCTGAAACGATTGGCGTTGACCACCGCGTTGGGAAAACCTGCGGCAGAGGACTCGTCGCTCACACGAACCGATCTGGCCAGGGAACTGATAGAGCTAGCGGACAACGCGGACTACAAATTTGCCGCTGCTGCCGCCATCGGCACGTCTGCGATGGCGGAAAACGACTTTGTCGCCGCGGTCGACTCCGCATTAACGGGACTGGCTGCAGACTTTGATCCGGATGATTCGCTGGTCAAACGGGCAGCGGTTTCCGTCCGCAAAGACCGGGTGCTGCTGGGAATCATTGAAGAGGCCGCTCTGCGTGCAAAACTGGACGACCAGTCCGCAATTCAGGAGCTGTTTCGGACGCGGCTCAACCTGGCCAGGAAAAGTCGCGATCGATTTGCCGTTCAGCAGTTGGCCCAGCAATGGCGGGGTTTAGACTGGGGGCGGCAATTACTGATTTCCGATGAAGAAAAAGTCCTCCGCAAACGGTCGTTCATCGAACTGGAACTGCGTCTGTTAGATGCCGCCGGCTCCGCAGACAAAACGACGGGGGTGGAATCGCTCGATCGGTTGGCGCTTCGCTTTGATCGACTCGGACTTGACCGGGATGCGCGCGAAACGCGGCTACGAATTCTGCACGAATTTTCGCAAGCCCGGTATACCGATGGTCAGCTCGCAACGGACCGGATGCACTCGGATCCAGCGGTCAGCCAATCGCTCAAACAACCTCGACCGTCGGCCTGGCCTGCTGAGGAACCCAAGGTCGATGATCCCCGAAACGACCGCAATTTTGGGGTTTATTGCCAATCGATCCCCGTTCATGCTGAGCCCGAGAGTTTGGCGGCTCGATTGGATATCGCGATTGATCGGACCGGAAATGATGTCCTGTTTCGAGGAGAATCATTTTTCCAGTCAGGTCAGGATGAAGATCACGAACAGAAGTTTTCGCTGCCAAGAACGATGTCCCTTTTTCGCGGTCCTGCGGGCCACATGCTCCGTGAGGCTTGGGGGGTCGGTCGGATCGTGATCTTACGGGTCGGGAGCGAATTGTTTGCGATTGCACCCCTGAATGATCAGGGGGAACCCCAGTCGAAACTGCTCTGGGCCAACCCGATTGAAATGCGATTGTCATCGGGGACCACGAAAACGATCCCGCCGCGACGTGGCATCTACCACGAACGGCAGCGGGTTGTCGACGAACTGAATCGACCTGTCGGCAAAGTGGGGCCGGTGCGCGCCAGTTATCTGTGTTATCAGTCTGGTAATCGGCTGGTGGCGGTCGATACCGAAACGGGGCGCGTGTTGTGGGAGCGAAGTGACGTTCCCGCCGACGCGACAGTGCTCGGCGACGATCATGGTGTTTATGTCTGGAGGACCGATAAAACGATCGAGAGACTCAGTGCGATTGATGGACGTAAACTGGCGGTACGAGAAATTCAGGGTTTGCCCGAGACCCTGATTCATGATCGTGGGTCGCTCGCCTGGACCGCACTGCGCACGGATCAGAACCTGCTGGTTGAGCTGCAAGATTTGAAAACAGGCGAAGTACTCTGGTCACGATCCGATCCGCTCAACACCATGGTGGCGGTGCTCGATACCGAGACGCTGGCAATCGTGACACCCGATGGCCGGCTGAACCTGCTGGCCGCCAGAACCGCCGCACCGCTCTGTAGTCCGCTCGATGTGAATACAGAATCGATGACGGGAATTGTTGCCTGGCATGATGCCGAACGCTGGTATGTCGGGCTGTCGCGTACGATTCAAAACCTGAGTGGTCTGAAAAAACTGCAACCGAATGAGGGATATCGGTTGGCGTTTGTGAATGGTCCCCTGTATGCGATCAGACGGAATCAGCCCGGTATCGTCTGGAAGCGGGATTTGAACCATGAACCGATCTCACTCGATCAGTCGCGAGCGGCTCCGGTTTTGATTCAGCTTTGGAAGCTGGCGGCAAAAGGGGCAAATAATGCCAGCGAGGGGATGTTACGAATGATCGACAAGCGGACGGGAAAGATTTCGTTCGAGCAATCGAGTGTCGATATTTTACCGTATTACCTGCTGAATCCGGATCCTCAACAGTCGATTCTCGAATTGAAATTAACGCAACAAACGATTCGCCTTCGTTACGCGATTGACGAGGCTCAGAAATGACGCAAGCGGACAAATCCGTGGTTTACTGGAACCAAAACGTCACCTTACGTCGGTTTTTGATTGTTTCCGGTCTGGCGCTGCTTTGGATCGGCGTTGATCTGGGGATGCATCTTGTTGCCCATCAGGAATATCTGGAACCCGAAGTCTGGGCCGAACTGGAACGACAACTCGGCTGGCCCTTTTTACAAAAGCTGGCCCTGTGGCTGCCGGGTGACTCGTGGAGACTGCATTTATACACCGCCTATTCACTCCCCGCCCTCGGACTGATTTCCCTGATTCTACTCGATCGACTGGTGAACCAGGGAAAAACCCGACTCCCTTGGGGAATTACCGCTTGTGGCGGGATCTTCATCGTCGGTGGGGCCGTCCTGGATATGGCGGTTACGGTCGCACACAGCCCTGGACTGGAGCAAGAGGGGAATCCTTACGTCCGGATCTTGCTCGATTCACAGCATTCGCTGCCGTTTGTTTATCTGCACGCGTTGTTGACGCAGTCGCTGTACATCACGCTATTTTGTGGAATCTGGATCGGGTTCCTCAGGCATCGTGAGATCATCGTGCAGACGATTTCCGCCACCTCACCCAGAACGGGGCTCGATTTCCTGAAAGCGGCAACAGGGGGATCGCATCTTTCGATCAGGCAATGGTTATTTCCCATGCGTCCCTCCGAAGTCCCGTTGCTTTATCATTATGTCTGGCTGATTGCGATCCCGATTGTGTTTGGAGTCAGCCTGTTTCGCTGGTACGCCGCATTAGAGTGGATTGGTTTTGTGGAACCGGAAAATTCCACGCGTCTGTATGTGGTGCTGCATGGCGTATTCAGTACCTTGATTCTCTATTTGCTGACTCTTTGGCGACTGTACCGGATGGCACAGGCCCAAAATCCAGTGGGGGCGAATTCCTGAATCCTTGCGGGGGAAATCCCCCAAGGGACCGTATCAGACTTTCTCGTGAAGATTCCGACCAGATCACCTTGGGAGGTTAGCCAGGACCATCCTGATCCCCCGCCACTTGCTCTTGAATTGCCCACCCGATTTCGGGCCGCAAGCGGAGCGTTTCCGCATCTTGCTGAACACCCAGAAAACCACCGAGAAACTCCATTTGAAAGGAGCGATCGTGATATTGCCAAGAGAACGGTGCTCGTGCTATCCCGCTGGGAAAGTCCGTCAACCTCGGGGCATGCCCAGACCCCACCCGAAAACTGTTTTCCGGTGAGTAAAGGAGTTCCTGTAATGCGGTCCCCCCTTTGGCCAACCAAGGATTCTTGCGCGAGGCACAGCCCGTACGGAAATCTTTCAAATACGGGAAGAACGCCGTAATCCAGCCGTTCGTATATGGCCCACCGCTCTCGTTCCCCTCCCTGTAGAGGGACTCCCAGAACGGCACATTCACTTGACCGCGGGACGCAGCCGTAAACTGGTCAAGAATGGGCTCAAGAACCTCGGTCCACCACCCCAGCCCGAACTCCCCGATGCCACGTGTTCGCTCGGCGAGTAACTCCCAATCCGCAGTCAGACCCTCGAGGATGATTTGGGGAATCCCACAAGCTGAACAGAAGTCGTACGAGAAAAAGGATTGCATGGCGTCGAGCAATACCACCTCGGCAGCAGCCCGCTCCACGACGCCGGTCGTCGAGAAACAGGGCATCAGCAGGTCATGTGTGGAGGCTCCGAGATGGTTCCGGATGTGGCTGCTGAACTCGGCAAAAACTTCAGGCCACGGGTTTTCTGGAGAACCCTTGATGAAATCATCCCGCCGAACTTTGAGGGACACCTTGCCTGAGTGTTGTACGAATTGGGATCGCAGGTCCTCGGAGTTGGCGTTGACGTGATTGGCGAACCCCTGTGCAACCAGCAACCAAATCATGTCTGGTGACAAAACGAGGGGCCGATGATCCATGAAAGCCAGGTGAATGGCCGCTAAGACAGGGTGAAAGTAGACCTCAGCCACTAATTTCCCGTGGTAGCGGGAACAGGACTCGACTGAACTGACCCATTGGATCGGGTCCCCGGGGATCATCTCATCGAACCAGATCATCGGGGATGGTTCTGTCAGCAGCGACCCGACCGCCTCATAGTAGGGAACTTCCGGCAAGGCCGTCTTTGCCAAATCCACCTTTGAGACATCGAATGCGGTGAAGTCCACGGCCGGTGCATTCGATGCGGGAATCCGCGCCGCGTGCTGAGAATCTGACTGAAATAACCCCATCGCGTATTCTCCTTTGGATAAACCGGCTCGATTCAATTATTCGCCTGCATCCAATAACCGGACATCACTATCGCTGGTTTGAATTGCCCGGGCCTGGGGAATCAGAAGACTCGGGCTAGATTTGGGGGGATTCGCAAGCTCGGTCGGCACGACTTGAAACTCAGCGTCGGGAAGATCCGGTTCTCCAGGCCCCATTTCCACACGAAATTTTTCCCCGGCAAACGCCAAGACGTCACCAGGTAGTAACGCACCCCGCGTCACGCGTTGACCATTCACCTTTGTGCCGTTGGTGCTGCCAAGATCACGGATGAAAAGCAGGCCATCCGTGCGAACAATCAGGCAATGGATCTTGGAAACACTGACTTCGGGCAGGAAAATATCACAAAGATCTTCTTGTCGTCCCACCAGCGTGACGTCTCTGATGATCTGAATTGGGGGGTATTCGGTATTCAATGGGATCAGATGTGCACGCACGATTCACCGCTCTCACCTAAGTCGATCTGCGTTGTTTTAATCGTTTTCGATTGAATTTCAGTCATATGGGATGGCTTAAGTGGTCAAAAAAAATTACTGTAGATTGAGCGATTCGCGCCATGCCCTTCAATTTCATTGTCCCGAATGAATTATGCCCGTCAAGAGCACTTCTGATCCTTTGCTCTTCCTGTTACCCACCCTCCAACCGGATGGAGGGTACGCTTCAGGCGAGAATCACCCCTTGGCTGGTCAAACTGGGGATTTGATTCGGATTGCCTAAATTCAGCGTTTACAACTATAAGGCATTTGCTGTTTTTTGTTTCATGATTCCTCAATGACAACCGCGCGCATTTCATGGACGTACTACCGCGGATCACACAACAGTTTATCGATCGCATCCGCGAGATGTCTCGTGTGCAGCGTGGAGGATTCCTCGCGCTCGTGGTGCTGGTCGCCTGCAGCTTTGCAGGGCTGTTCGTGCTGAAAAATCGGTCGGATTTTCAGCCGGTGTCCTACGGTAAGTTGTTTGATCCCAGCGAACTCGCCTCGGCGGAACGGGCTTTCGTGAATGCCGGATTGACGGGGTTTCGCCGAGATGGTCAGCGATTAATGGTTCCTGGTCAGGATCTTGATCGGTACAACGCCACCTTACTCGAGTTTGATGCGCTCCCTGCGGATCTCGGGTCGCAGATGCTCAAGCAATACGAAACGCTCGGTCCCTTCAGTACCGACCGGCAACGACAGCAGATGAAAGAGGCGCTGTTGCTGCAGGAATTGCGTCGGATGATCAAGGCCGTTCCTGACATCCAGGAGGCTCGTGTGGCAATCGCATCCTCCGAGCGAAAGCTGGCCTGGAATCAAAAGCCGCGAGCGACAGCGAACGTGACGATTACCCCCCGGACCGGCCACACGATCTCGGCCAAGTTGGTGAATTCACTGAGGCACGTTGTCGCCAGTATGGTGCCGGACCTGCAACCATCAGATGTTACCATTTTTGATGTGTCACTCGGCCAAGTCTACACAGGAAATCCTGTCGAAGAATCGACAGAGAGCGGACTCTCCAGCGATGATCAAGCCCTGAATCTTGCTCAAGAATCCATTCCCCAATACGAACAGCAGATCTCGAAAGCGTTGTCATACATTCCCCATGTTGGCGTTGTTGTTCAGATCGATCGAGAAATCTTTCAGGCGGCCTTGGCCCGTACTTCCACGAATTCTGGTCATCCTGAAATCCCACCCGTGGCGAATCGCCCTGCTTCGATTGAGAATGTCACGGATCACCTCACGGGATTTCGGGGATCTACTGCGGGGACTACCCACTCTCGCGCAGAAGTTGGTGAGCAACGGGTGCAAAGATCGCTGCCGAAAGCGATTCGAGTCAGCGTCTCGATACCGCGCGATTATCTTCAGCGAATTGCCAAGCGCCAAAACGGAAAACGAACCGAAGGGTCCCAATTCGTTGATTTTAGCACGATTGAAGAAAATTGTATTGCCAAGGTGGAACGAATTGTCGGCCGGCTCATTCCCGACGGTGCTGCCCGCAATGCCATTGCGGTGACGTGTGTCGATCGCGTCGAAGACGGGACTCAATCCCCTGCCAACCTTTACTCGCAGAGTGGATTGTTCCAGGCAAATTCTCGTTGGATCGGGGGGATTGTGGTGGGGACACTGGTAGTCTTAGCCATCGGAAGATTTCTCCGCAGACAGACCCTGTCACGGAATGCCGTTCCCGTCAGGAATCTCCTGGAACACGAAACGATGTCGACCGAAATCCCCGCGGAATGGAACTCGCCGAACACCACAGGGGATCGAGTTTCTCTCCTGGATGACGAGGTTCGGGAATTGGTACAAAGCGATCTGGGGGCCTCGGCAGACCTGCTTTCTCGCTGGCTTTCTGAGGCAATACGATGAACATGGATTCGATGACGGCGACGCGAAAAGTGGCGATCCTGTTACTGAGTTTCGATCAGGGACTCGCCGCAGAATTACTCGGCCGATTAGCGCCAGAGGTTGTGGAGCAAGTCACCCTGGAAATCGCGAGCGCCGGGAAGGTGACCCGCGAACAACAAGAGTTCGTGCTCAATCAATTCAAGGCCGACTTCCTGTCGCGCCCCCGCATGCAGCCGACCGGTCCAGAGACCGCACGGGAACTGCTCGAAAGAACCCTGGAAATCACCGAACCCCAGTCGATCGAGGATCCCTTTGTCGAACTCGATCAAGCCGGCCCCTTTGCGTTTCTTCAACAGCGACCCATTCAAGAAATTCGTCAATTAATCGAGATCGAACATTCCCAAACGATCGCCCTCGTCATGGCACAATTGCCGCCGCGAATGGCGCAACAAATCCTCACGGGGTTCACTCCCGCACGACAAAGCGAAATTCAAGGGCGTCAGGCGGCATTGGGTCCCATTGACCCCGATACACTCAATGAGATTGCAACGCTATTAAAGCGGCGAATGGACAAGCTGGCGACCTTACCGAATCAATGTCCCCCGGTTGCCCTCTCACCACAAAGCCGGCCCGAAAGGGCTTTTAGTCCCGTGATCGCTGCGTTTGAACCGGAGGATGGCAGCGAAGTGACCCGTGATCAAGCACGTCCGTTCACCTTTCGGGAAATGGAAAATTTGGACGAGGCGACCTTGACGGCCATCCTGAAAGAGACCGAAGGTTGTCATTGGGCGATCGCACTCAAAGGCTGCTCCGAAAAGCTGCGTCAACGCATTGTTCGCCGACTCGCAGCAAAAGAGGAAATTGCGATCAACATCAATCTCAATACCGATGGCCCCTTGAGGCTCAGCGAGATTTCGCTGGTCCAGCAGCAGATTGTCGCCGAAATTCTGGAACTCGAAGCGTCTGGTCGAATTGGGCTTGCCCGGCACCAACCAGGCCAGCAGAGACTGAGGGAACGTGCAAATCTCTCGATGGAATCGCTACCGTCGAAAGCGTTCCCCGAACTCAGATCAGGTTCTCGTTAAGGGACACACTCCGTAAATTTTGATGTTTGCCTCGATTCCTTCATGATTTGATCCCCATGCTCCCTGCCCGAATCATTAAAGCCGAGTCTGTGAAAGAGGATGCCTCGATTCACCTCTTTGAGCTGATCGATTTGCAGCGACTGGGTGAAGATCGAATTTCTGTGGCCCAGCAACAAGCGGATCAGATTCTGGCGAACGCGCGACAAGCCGCCAAACAACTGTTTGAGCAAACGGCAACGGCGGCCCGAATCGCCGGACGCCTGGAAGGCTTACAAGAGTCTGAAGAACAAATCACGCGACAGGCATTCGAAATGGCTGAGGCTCAGGTCTCGGCCCAGTTGGCGACGGCACTCCCCGCGTTGCGAAGCGCAGCCGAATCCCTGCAGTCGGAACGGGATCGGTGGCTGGTCCGCTGGGAACAAACCGCAGTCCTGCTGGGGGTCGCGATCGCCGAAAAATTGCTGCAACAAAAGCTGGCCACGCGCCCCGAACTGGCAACGGTGATGATCTCGGACGCCTTACGACTGGCCGCTGGACAACCCCAGCTGACTGTTTACCTGCATCCGGAGGATCTTTCGGCCTGGGGAGACCGGGCAACACAAATCGTTCAGTCACTGACGGCTTGTGCTGACACAACACTGGTTCCCGACCCGCAAGCGATGCGAGGGGGCTGCCGAATCGTCACTCGGCATGGGGAAATCGATGCCCGGGTGGAAACGATGCTGCACCGCATCGCTCAAGAATTGGTCGAGGATTAGCGCATGCTTGCCTTGGATGAACATGTACGCCGCATTCTTCCCGTGGGATTGACGGGGCGTGTCACGCGCATCGTCGGCCTGACGGTCGCGGTCGCAGGCTTTCCAGCTCCCCTCGGTGCAATCGCCAAACTGGAAACCGAGCAGGGAACCATTTTAGAGGCGGAAGTTGTCGGCTTTTCCGGTGAAGAGACGTTGCTGCTTTCCTACGGTGAGCTTAATGGAATCCGACGAGGAACTCGGGCAGTGCTGGGTCAGTCCGTGCAGGGGGCTCGTGTCGGTGAAGCCTTACTCGGGCGAATTATTAATGGTCGTGGGAAATATTTGGACGAAAAGCCACCCGCGATCTTACCGCGACATATCAGCCTGCAGGCCCCCTCGACCTCTCCCATGCAGAGACCACGCATTGATCGCTCACTCGCAACCGGTGTACGAGCGATCGATGGTTTTTTGACGTGCGGCCGAGGACAGCGGTTGGGAATTTTTGCCGGAAGCGGCGTCGGCAAAAGTACCCTGTTGGGACAGATTGCCCGCTGCACGGAAGCGGATGTCAATGTGGTGGTTTTGATTGGCGAGCGTGGCCGTGAGGTGCGCGAGTTTATCGAACGTGATCTGGGTCCCAGCGGTCTGGCCAAAAGTGTGGTCATCGTCGCCACGGGTGATGATCCGGCGGTACTGCGAATCCGAGCGGCCTACCTGGGAACCGCCATTGCCGAATACTTTCGCGATACCGGTCGTAATGTCTTGCTGGTGATGGATAGCGTGACCCGATTTGCGCTGGCGCAACGTGAAATCGGCCTCGCTGCAGGTGAACCCCCCGCGACGCGTGGCTATCCCCCCAGCGTTTTTTCCCTGCTGCCGCGATTGCTGGAACGAAGTGGACGAACCAATTCTGGCAGTATCACCGGATTTTATACCGTGCTGGTGGAAGGGGATGACCTCAATGAACCCATTTCTGACGCGGTGCGTGGAATTTTGGATGGCCATATCGTCTTATCACGAAAATTGGCACAGCAAGGGCATTTTCCTGCGATCGATATCCTCGCCAGTATTTCACGGCTGATGACGGACATCACCCCCTGTGAACATCGTCAGGCGGCACTGGGTATCCGTAAACTGCTCGCCACCTATCAGCAGGCAGAAGACCTGATCGCCATCGGCGCATATCAGTCCGGCACCAACCCAGCGGTCGATACGGCCATCCGACTTCAATCGCCAATACGTCAGTTTTTACAGCAGTTAAGCACCGATCAGGCGCCGTTCACAGAAACCGTTTCCCAGCTGAATGTTCTCGGACGTGAAGCAGGACTTTTCAACGTGGATTGATCGATCAAGCCACACGCGATGTCCCCGTCATAGCAACGTGAAATCCTCTTCTGACCGGGCATTGCCACGACTTGAGCGTTGCCCGTGTGGTCACTGGAATTCGCCTCAATACTTATTCCGCTTTTGGCGGGGCTTTTCCACCGATCCGATATAAGTGCGACTGACTGCGAAATAACAGAGATTCTTCAAATACGGCAGGGGATGCCATAAGCTGCCCGTCCAACGAGTTCACGGCGACTTCCTGGTATTCGCGTCCAGGACGAATGATGGTCGTTTTTCCCTCGTGGCTGCAAAAATACAGTTTTCCATCCGCATACAGCGGTGACGACGAATAATTGCCGGCCAGACGCCGAGTCCAAACCGCCTCACCCGTCACTGCATCCACACTGGTTGCAACCCCCTGATCCGAAACAAAATAGAGTTGATCGTTCACCAGCACAGGTGACGGAGTGGAAGGGACTTGCTTGGGGATCTTAAATTTGACATGTGTTTTTGTGACATCACCCCGGCCATCCAGATTGATCGCCCATAATTGAGGGGACATAAAGCCGGTACAAATATAAGCCATTCCGTGCCCGGCAATCGGACGGGGAACATTCGAAAACCCTTCCCCGTAACTGACACGCCAAATCTCGTAACCATCGCGGGGATCATAGGCGACAACCCATTGAGCTCCCGGAATAATGATCTGATCACCCCCATCCATTTTCACCAAGAGGGGCGTACTGAACGCTTTGTGCAAATCGCCAATCGTTCCCTTCATCGGGGGACGATTGGTTTTCCAAACCTGCTCACCCGTCAGTTTGTTGAGGGCCACCACATACTGCTGGTCTGTTCCGTCGCAGGGGACGATGAACAGGTCGCCATAAAGAATCGGCGAACTCCCGGGGCCGACCGAATGCTTCGAGGAGAGATGCCCCTTCCAGAGAATTTCGCCCGAATCCGTATCGACGCAGGCTGTGCCCAATTCCCCAAAATGACAATAGAGCCTCGATCCATCTAAAACCGGCGTGGGAGAAGCAAAACTGTTTAACGCGTGAATCGGATCCAGGTCGGTGACCTTGAATAACTCGATGTTGTTCACAATTTTCCCCGTCGCCGCATCAATACCGATCGCATGCAGCGTCACATTCCCCACGACTTGCATCTCTTTCGCCTGCGGATTCTGCGCCAGCTTTTGTGCACGAATCTTTTCTAAGGCGGCTTCATCTAACCGTTCCTCGATCGCAGTCGTCAACCAAATGGTCGACTGAGAAAATACCGGAGAGGACCAACCCCGTCCTGGGATCTCCCCTTTCCACAGCACGTGGTCCGTCTCGCTCCAGTTGTCGGGAAGGTTTTTGGCCCCGGTGGCATGCCCTTCTCCGTTGGGGCCTCGAAATTGTCCCCATTCGTTGGCCGGTAATGAGGAAGCGGAAAGCAACGCCAGGCAGCAAAGTAATAATCTCATCCGATTTTTCCTTCGTTCCAATTGCAGAGGATTTTTGCGGGGGATTTTGAAAATGGATTCTACTGTGGCAGGCCTTGGCTTTTCACGCAACTCATTCCTGATCGCGATTGATTTGTGGGAGGGGCCTGTTTTTGGCGTTTCGTCGTTTCCGCCCGCTCGATTGACCATGCTGAAAAGCGAGTTGCCGAAAAGTACCCGGTTCCATTTCCGGCAAAAAACGCCCGACCAACAAAAAACGCCCGACCAACAAAAAACGCCCGACCAACAAAAAACGCCCGACCAACAAAAAAAGCCCGACCACAGAGGGGCCGGGCTTCGTGTCCGTGATGATTTTACGGTGAACTCAGTTTCGGACTGAATTCGAATCTCATTCTTCGGCGACATAAGGGAGCAGGCCCACATAGCGAGCTCGCAAAATCGCTTCGCGAACGGCCCGCTGGAACTTGGCGCAATTGCCGGTTTTGCGGCGAGCGAGCATGTTTCCTTCGCGGTCGATCATCGTTCGCAGCGTCTTGAGATCTTTGTAGTCCACAAAGATCGGACGGGGTGATTTATCGCAGCCGTTCGGGCAGAACCGGCAACGCAGCTTCTTTTTCAATCGCTGACGCTTTTTACGCAGCTTTTTGATCTCGGTCTTGGTATACGCATTCATAGTCGAGGGCCTCAAGTTGGCGATTCCGGTCAACACCGAAATCCGTTTCCATCGGAAACGCGGGAGGAACTTGTTTCTCCGTGAAAACGACCAGACACCATTGAAGGTGTAGGATCAGTCCATCAACCCACACGGCTGACACGGGAAGAAAAGTATCGTGGCATTGGCAAAAGAATGCAAGTCTCGCTGGTGAACAATTCCCAACCGCTTCCAAGGGGGCAGCGGACGTGGATTTCGGCAAAACCGGCGTCAATCCTCACTCTTTATTGCTTGTTTTTTCGGCTTTCGTGGCTTGGTGATTAAACTTTGCAGGGTCGCCAGATTCATGGCATCGAGGTTCACTCCATCTCGCTCCCCTTTTTCTGTTTCCAGATACATCGGCGTCTGTGCAAACCGGACATCGTTGACGATGTGCCGAAAGGGTTCCAGCCCGAGGCAGCCCTCGCCGATATGTTCGTGTCGGTCCACCCGACTTCCGAGGGGTTTTTTGCTGTCATTTAAGTGCCAGGCACGAATCCGGCTGATCCCGATCAGTCGATCAAACTCCGCCATGGTCGACTGATACTCTTCGGGGGTCTGTAACGGATAACCGGCTGCAAAAATATGGCAGGAATCAACGCAAACCCCCAACCGTTCAGGCTCACGCACTCCTTGCAGCAAAAAACCGATTTGCTCGAAGCGATGTCCCAGATTTGTCCCCTGCCCGGCGGTGGTTTCGAGCCAGTATTGACAGTGAAGTCCCGCAGTTCGCCGGTGGGCCTCGTTCAAACCCTCGACAATCCGCTGCTGGCCTTCCGCTTCCGACGAAGCGACAAAACTGCCGGGATGCATCACCACCCCTGCCAGGCCGAGTGCTTCGGCACGCTCTAACTCGTCGACGAGGGCATTCAGCGACTTTTCCCAGAGCAGATCGTTGGGGCTCGCCAGATTAATCAGGTAGCTGTCATGAGCACACGCCGATTGGATCCCCGTGCGATCGATTGATTCGCGGAAGAGGCGAATATCGGTGTCGGCCAACGGCTTGCCGGCCCACTGATTGTTGTTTTTGGTAAAGATTTGCACGGTCTGCATGCCGAGTACTGCGGCGGTGTCAACGGCCTTGTGATATCCACCAGCAATGCTCAAGTGAGAACCAAATCGTGGCATGCCAATTCCATCTCGACGGTTAGGGATTTTTGTAATCGTGGGGATTGAAGTTGTAGACGCGGCCATCGCGGAAGAACAGTACCACACTGAAACCAGAACTGTCGGGCCCCCATTTGTAGACCAGGTCTGTGATCTGGTAGGAACCACCCTTCGCGACCCGACTCGTGTCCAGTTCACGCTCACCCGACTCACCAATCGCCGCCTCAACCTCGTTTAACGTCATGCCACTCGCGATTTTATGGGCCAAAAGCCAGTAAAGCGAGTTGTGATCATGGCTCTGTTGATACTCATCCCGATGGTGTGCGGCCGCTTTTTGTGCCTCGATATCGGGCTTTGCGAATGACTCAAACCCCGGAATTCCGGCATTGTGCATGGTCTCGCATCCTGCAGACAGCAATAAAAACGAAAGAACCAACGTCCCCATGCTGCGGGATTTCGTCTGATTTCGCATCTCTTAAATCCTTGACCGGTTTTTGGATGGACATGGGAAACTTAAGTCAAATCAGCAGTTCCCTCTAGATCGTTTCCGGGGCCGAGACCTGGAATTCTCGAAAGTTGGCAATCAAGGCTGATTGGCAGCGGAGTTGTGTTTTGCGGCACGCTGCAGAACCGGTTCAGCACGTCGTCCGATCGTTTCTGACATCCCATCGTATTTTCAGAAGAAATCGATTCTTCCTGCAGACGGCAGGGTCCGCACGAATTTTCCCAAATCATTCAGGACCGCAGGCTTGACCAAGGCCTGATTGGCTTCTATTGTTGTCGGGCGTCCGGAATTTTTCGGAATTTCAGACAGCTGCGGACGATTAGCTCAGTTGGTTAGAGCGCCACGTTGACATCGTGGAGGTCGTTGGTTCGAGTCCAATATCGTCCACTCGCGAGCTCATAATTTGCACAACTTGATCAAAACTGCTGGCTCAGGTGAAAATTTGACCCCGTAAAAATTCAAGTCCTTGGGGAAAGTCAATAAGAAGGACCACTGGGGTATCCCAGTGGTCCTTCTTGCATTTTCTTCTGGTTGCATTTTCTTCTGGTTGCATTTGCGTGTTGCATGAGCGTGATCCAATGCCGATCTGGATTCGCTTCTGCTCATGTGGTTTTTATGGATCCTCCCCGCTTGAAAAACCAGAACGGCGTTTCTGTTGCTCATCAAACATTCGTGCATGCAAACCTGACGAGGGAGACGCGTCGTGAGGGAGTGTTTCAGTGGGTGGAGGAGGAAAGTCGGTTTGCTGACGCTGGTGATGGCTTCGGCGGCGATGTGTTTTTGGCTTCGAAGCGTTTTCACTTTCGATGCCGTCAATATCCCTGTCGGCGTGGACGAATCTGTCACCATTCCTTTGACCCTCATCTCTGCCTTCTTGCTCGTCTACAAGCCAAAAACATCGTCATCATCAACGGCGATATGATTGATCGTCCGCGAGTGGAATTGTCACCCTCGTCGCTGTCACGATTGCTTCTGAAGATGGCGATCATACCCAATGGGGTTCAGGCGACATGGCGACGCCTCCACAATCGCGATAAACCAACTGAAGCAACCCCCAGAACTGTTATGACACAGGAAGAGGGTTCTGGGACGGACGGTGCCGGCGCTGCGAGCGATAGTGATGCCGGCTGCGTGAAGTACTGAATACCTGATGACGGGTTGTAGAGAGCCAACGTATACTGACGTGAAGCCAAGCTATAGAGGTGGACTTGCGAAGACCCAGGCCCCTCGAATAGTAGACCATAATCGTCCAGGTATGAAACATGCCCAGGTGGGTTTACGTCAGGATAATAGATATTGTCATAAACAAAATAAGGGTAGTTGATTTCATGGGTCGGTGCAGGTATGTTGATGCCAGAGATTAAGCTTGGCGAATCACTTGAAATGAGGGTGTAGAGACCGACATACGCATTGGAATCAATCGTACTGGTCAAATTCAAGGTTGCAGCCTGTACCCATTCAAACCAATCCACGCCCGTTGTGGTCGCCTGCAGCGTGCCGGCATTATCGCCATCATCGTAATTAAACGTGATGCTTCCCGCTTGGCAGACTGATACCAAATGTGACCACCCTGCATATGAGATCGTCAACAGAATTAAGGCTTGACGCAAAATCATCGTAAAATCACTTTCAAAATTAATTGAAACTTAAAGTCATGTGCTTTGTTAAGCATTCAGGAGCATTCACGCGGTAATTGCGACTTTATTCATGCCGACTTTATTCTGCAATAGAAGATTTCGAGATTTTAAAATTGCTTCTAAATGTACTCCGTTCGCGAATCAAATGGTTTCGGCGGCGAGTTCCTCAATGAGGCGGTTCGATGGCAGTGATTTCTGCAGACAGTCGGAACCGCATTTGATTCGGAACGGCATTTGATCAGTGTCATCGTCTGGAACATTCGTAACGAGGGAGTCGCGTCATGACGGGGTGTTTCAAATCACGTCATACAGCCTCGATGTTCCACCAAGGATCCCGGACCAGCCGAAGTTACCGCCGTCAGCGAACCAAGCCGATTTGACATCCCCTTCGTCAGTACGGTACGTCACCCGTATCCATTTTTGTCGCCCGTCCAATCGAAAGAGCCAGAATCATGGCCATGAGAATGATTCTGTGATTGAAAAGCGTTGCCGTGGATTGCGTTTTTGATTTCTGACCCTGGCGAATGGCTGAAGCAAGAATAGATTTTCACGACAGAGCACACAGAGGCACTAGAGAATTTCAACGAACTAAAAAGAGAGATGACACAGAACAAGTCTCAAGCCGATTTTCATGAACGGTTTGATTTTCACGAAAGGTTGATCATCCTGCCGTTTGACATTTCTCGTTACCGTCTCGATCACAATTTTGGTGTTTCTCCGCACCCTCTCGACAAGTTCGTTTTCTCCGTGCCTCGGTGTCTCTGTGGTGAATGCTGATTTTTCAGTTTTTTCGTTTTCGCGGGGACCGATAAGGACACTGCGAAGAATTGAAATCCTGATTTCTTTGCTGGAAATCGTTCTCCTGACGGGTTCCTGACATCGCCGCGGGGCGATTCGTCATTTGCTGGTCACTTTGTAACGGTCTGACTCAGTCGGTGAATGTTTTGAAGGTGTAGTTATACGCGGTGATCGGGGTCGGCACCACGAAGTTCAACACCAGACTGACCGACTTACCCGCTTTCAAGCCGGTCGTGCTGAATCGGATATACGGGTTAGTGCCACCGGACATCGTTCCCGTTGCTCCCGACAGCGACACCCCTGCCGTCAGGCCAATCAGCACAAAATTAAGGTTTCCCGTTAGGTCAACTCCGCTGATGTTATTGATCGTTACCGTCTGAGCCCAGAACCCGGTGGTTCGATTTTTCACGGGACTCGATCGAGTGACAGTCACTTTACTGGAGACATCAATCCCCACAATCAACTTCGCGGTATTGGAGGACAGGGTGATCAAAGTTGAACCCGCTGCATCGACCAAAGTAATGATCGGACGATAGGTTCCCCCAGTCGCATAGGTATGAGCCCCCACCACATGGATCGTTGTTCCATCCGTGTTGGGGTGGGTGACGGCCACGTTCAAGTCGATCTGTCCGTCGCCCCAGTTCACGGTTGCACTGTAGGTGGTGGGGAACGAAATCGCGAGCGAATCCTGGATATCCACGAGATTAATGGTGCCGGTGGTCAGTCCCTTAAAGGCGGTTGTGGTGTAGGTATTCAGCAGACTCAATGAGCGACCGGTTGCCGTCAACGTCGCGACGTTGCTGATCGTAGATCCTGCTGAATTCGTGAAAGCCGCCCGAAATTGCTTGCCGGTATCGGTTGTCGCCGTGGTGAAGCTGTAGGTTGCCGAGGTTGCCCCATCGATATCGGACCAAGTCGTGCCGTTGGTACTGACTTGCCACTGGAGGGTCGGTGCCGGTGAACCACTGGCAGCAGCAGAAAAGCTGGCGCTGGCACCAGCGGTCACGGTGGTATTCGACGGTTGTGTGGTCACCACCGGAACGGTATTCACCGTCAGCGTGGCGGCACTCGTTGTGACATTCCCTGCCGCGTTGGTGAAGATCGCGTGATACTGTTTGCTGGTATCGGCGGCGGAGGTGGTGAAGCTGTAGGTGGCCGAGGTTGCCCCATCGATATCAGACCAATTCGTGCCGTCGGTACTCACCTGCCACTGGACTGTCGGTACTGGGGAGCCACTGGCCGCAGCAGTAAAGCTGGCTGTGGTTCCTGTAATCACGGTAATATTGGTCGGTTGGGTGGTTACCGCTGGTGGCGTGATGATGGTATAGGCCTGCCCGGTGAAGTTTCCATCCCCGTTCCCCAGCAACACGCTCACCGTATCGTCCTCACCGCTCGCGACGGCAAGATCGCTCTTCCCGTCCCCGTTCAGATCACCCAGCGTCACGGACTTTGGCCTGCTCCCCGTGGCGAAGGTGGCCTGGGCTTGGAAGGTC